>PVMS01097856.1_pt1 | contig 10930 bp, 12 predicted proteins | sample 1853461 | NCBI WGS metagenome assembly PVMS01 (sample SAMN08582032, study PRJNA380276) | Marine sediment metagenome, whole genome shotgun sequencing project. | isolation source: ocean sediment barecode stripped | collected 2017
ATCTCCCATTGGTTGAGAATCTTATCCGAATTGTAGCGCTGGGAGACAAGGATTGATGCAACACGTCCCTGTGTTGCCCCCTTCGGGTCGCTTCGCGGTCCAAAATCGCTCCCGGCGATTTTGTGACTCGGGCCGTCCTGGCCCTCGCCCTCCGGGCGCGCTGCGCGCGTCCAAATTCGCTCCCGGCGAATTTGTCGAACCTTGGTTGGCGGAGTCAGAGTCCGCAGTCCTACCGCTAGACGATCTCCCAATTAAGGGAATAGTGACCCTAATTCAGTTTACCGCTTCGAGTACTGGGTCGCCTTACGTGCTTTGCGGAGGCCCACTTTCTTGCGTTCGACCTCGCGAGCATCGCGTGTCACGAAGCCTGCCTTCCTGAGCGCAGGTCGGAGCGACTCGTCGTATTGCATCAGTGCGCGTGTCAGTCCGTGGCGAATCGCACCGGCCTGACCCGTCGTGCCGCCGCCCTTGACCGTGACCGTAATGTCGAAGGTATCAGTCAGATTCATCAGCTCCAGCGGCTGACGCACAATCATGCGGGCGGTCTGCCGGCCGAAAAACAGATCCAGCGGACGGTTATTCACTTTGATTTCGCCGGCACCGCGCTTCATATAAACCCTCGCAGTCGAGGTCTTGCGGCGTCCGGTTCCGTAGAAATGTGCTTCACTCATTATTGTTGCCTCAATCCTGGCGCCCTGCGCGCTTAAGTTTTTATGTCCAGTGGTATGGGCTGCTGTGCTTCGTGATTGTGCTCAGGGCCCGCAAATACCCGCAACTTCGAGTACATTTTCCGGCCCAGCGGATTGCGTGGCAGCATGCCTTTTACCGCATATTGCAGTGCGCGTTCCGGCGCCTCGCTCATCAATTTTTCCATCGGGATCGACTTCAGGTTGCCAATGTACCCGGTATAGCGGTGATACATCTTGTCCTTCATCTTGTTGCCCGTAACCCGAATCTTGTCGGCATTGACGACAACTATGTAGTCGCCGGTATCAACATGCGGCGTATATTCCGGCTTGTGCTTGCCACGCAGCCGCCTGGCGATCTCCGTGGACAAGCGCCCCAGGGTTTTGCCCGTGGCGTCAACCAGGTACCAGTCGCGTCGTACTTCTTCCGGCTTGGCGGAAAACGTTTTCATGATCTCTAATTCCAGTGAATTCCCGGGATAGTTACCTTAATTCGCGATGAAATGGCTTGGCATTATTCGCTTTAAGCAGGAATTAAGGAAACCGTCCCCCGCCGACACAGCTCCGGCGAAAGGCGCGAAATTCTACTCGACCGCCTGCCGCAATGCAAACCTGGTGTGCCAATTATGGCCAAAAATCACGACTTAAACCTATGTCCTTTTTTTCTTTTTTATCAATAACTTAAAAATTCCGTCCTGACCGGCCCGGTCGATGACCGGAGCAGTCCGCGCTACCGGGCGCGAAGCGCTTAATCGCGGTTATAATGAGGTCAATGGAAAACAGACAATTAAGCCCTCTCGATCAATTCCTGTCAGGGATCGGCAGCGCCCTTCGCGCCGCTACTTCCGCACCAACACGCGCTTCCCGGCCAAATCCGGCCACCGACGTACCCGAAGCGAATCTGTCCGCTGATGAGAAATCGCATTCAGCCGGATTAATGCGGGTCAATCATGCCGGAGAAATCGCCGCACAGGGCCTCTACCAGGGCCACGCGGCCGTTGCCCGCAATCCCGGGATTGAGCAGCAGATGCAGGCAGCGGCCGACGAGGAACTCGATCACCTTGGCTGGTGCGAGGAGCGCCTCGGCGAACTGGGTTCCAGCCCGAGCAAATTACGCCCCTTCTGGTATGCCGGCGCCTGGGTGATGGGGGCCGCCAGCGGCGTCCTGGGAGACAAATGGTCGCTGGGCTTTATCGAGGAAACTGAGCGCCAGGTCTCGACACACCTGACCGGACACCTCGATCGTCTGCCTGAAAACGACGCCAAAAGTCGCGCCATTGTGAAACAAATGCGAGACGAGGAGGAACGACATGGCGCCAATGCCAGAAATGCCGGCGCCGCGGATTTACCGGAGCCGGTCCGTGGCCTGATGCGGCTGACGGCAAAAGTGATGACCGGCACGGCGTACTGGATCTGACACCGCTGGTTAACGAGGCATCGATTAAATACAATTTCGTCGGATTTTGGCGACGATATTTTCAAGAAAAATTACGGACTTAGCTTGCTCTTCGGAGCGGACTGTATTAAAAGATTGGGCGCAGGGGCGAGGAATACCATATGCAAACTACAGCAAAGACCTTAAGTGACGTTCCGGCGATTAATCGCTTTCTAAGCTATTGCCGGGTACGCACTGTTCCATCAAAAACCGTCATGATTCATGCCGGTGATTTGCCCGACGTTCTCTATTACATCGTCGACGGCTCTGTCGAGGTGATGATAGAGGACGAAGACGGCAATGAGATGGTGCTCGCCTACCTGAATAAGGGTCAGTTCTTCGGCGAGATGGGTCTTTTCTACGAGCAGCCGACGCGCAGCGCCTGGGTTCGCACACGTAGCGAATGCGAAATTGCCGAAATGACCTATCCGCGATTCCGTCAGATTGCGAGCGAAAGTCCGGGACTGGTCTTCGAGCTTGCGACGCAACTTGCTACCAGGCTGGATCGCACCAACCGCAAACTTGGCGATCTGGCCTTCGTCGATGTAACCGGTCGTGTCGCGCACGCTATCATGGACCTGTGTAACGAGCCGGACGCGATGACTCATCCGGATGGCATGCAGATCAAAGTCAGCCGTCAGGAATTGAGCCGATTGGTCGGCTGTTCGCGTGAAATGGCGGGGCGTGTTCTGAAGGTACTCGAAGAACAGGGTCTCGTGTCAGCGAGTGGCAAGACGATTGTCGTGTATGGAGCACGTCCCAACCGCAAGTTTTAGGCGGTCGCCGCAGCAATTTCAGCTTTCATTTCCGCGATAGTGGCGGCGTAGTTGTCGCTACCGAATATCGCCGAGCCGGCTACAAATGTATCGGCACCTGCCGCAGCAATCTCACCAATATTACTGGTCTTTACGCCGCCGTCGATTTCGAGGCGAATTTCTCGACCGCTTTCGTCAATCATTTCCCGCGCCTGCCGCAATTTTTGTAATGACGATTCGATAAATTCCTGACCGCCGAAACCAGGATTCACAGACATGATCAGCACCATGTCGAGCTCCGAGATAACGTGTTCCAACCAGGTCAATGGCGTTGCCGGGTTGAAGACGAGGCCAACCTTGCAGCCATGCTCGCGGATCAGGCCGATAGTGCGGTGCACATGACGGCTGGCCTCGGGATGAAACGTAATGTAGCTGGCGCCAGCCTTGGCGAAGTCGGGAATGATGCGGTCTACGGGATCAACCATCAGGTGCACATCGATTGGCGCAGTAATTCCGTGATCGCGCAATGCCTCGCAAATCAACGGGCCGATGGTCAGGTTCGGTACAAAATGATTGTCCATGACATCGAAATGCACGACATCAGCGCCGGCATTAAGGACCGCATTAACGTCTTCCCCCAGTCGGGCAAAGTCGGCGGAGAGTATAGATGGGGCGATAAGTGGTTCCACAGTTCAATCCTTTTTGGGTATCGGCAGACTGTAACGAAATGTCATTTTGATTTCACGAAGCAATCCTGGCACCGTCATCGAATGCTCCGGCGCGCCTTGAGCAAATCATACGCGCCTCTGATTTCGCGCGTCCGCCGCTCCGCCTCGGCCAGAACCGCTGCATCCGGATTGGCCGACGCCAGTTTGTCGGGATGGTTCTTGTTCATGAGCCGCCGGTACGCTTTCTTGATTTCATCATTGGTGGACGACCTGTCGACGCCGAGCGCGCCGTAGGCATCGTTGACGCGCTTGCTGTCAGCGGCGCCTGCGGCCGACTTGCGGAATCCGCGCTGCGCACGAAGCATTGCTTCCAGTTGTGCCAGCTCGACCCGCCCGATATCGAGTTCCTTGCAAATCGTCCAGATGACTGCGCGCTCTGATTGATGCAGCGATGATTTTGACAACGCGACTTCCATCAGCAAGCGCACAAACAGCCCGCGCATATCTGCACGGCGTGCACTCTGCTCGCGCAAGGCTCGTAACGTGGAAACCAGTGGATAGGACGCCTCTTTGCCGCTCTCGAACCAGTTGATGGCCCTGCGTATCTCAGATGGCCCGAGACCCAGTCGATGCATGAGCGTCCTGACTGCCCTGATCTCGTGCTCCGTTACGCGACCATCAGCCTTGGCGAGATGGCCCATGGTCTCGAAAAGTGCACGCAGATACGGTTGCGGCAGCTGCTCCAGTCGCGCGGCTGATATGCCTGGACCGAAGCGCGCGAATCGATCCGCGAACCCACGATCGAATTGGTGGCCCAGCAACAGGCCGATGAGCGCCATCCAGGGACGGCCCGTGGCCAGGCCGCCAAGTGCTCCAAGGACCTTACCCCAGTAAGGCATACGGCATCGCCCGGAATTGATTCCTTTGCTCCATCCGGTAATGCTAACCGCAGCTGCGGCGTATTCCCATAACCGCTACTTGCTACGCCGACATCGAAACGCCATCATCTGCTCCAATATCGCCTGCAATGATACGTATGAGTACTTCCGACACCCTGTTTGAGTCTAGCGTCGCCGGACTGGATCAAATCGGCCGCGGCAAGGTGCGCGATATTTACAGCGTTGACGATGACCACCTGCTGATCGTGACGACGGATCGTCTATCAGCCTATGACGTCATCATGCCCGACCCGGTGCCGGGCAAAGGGCAGGTACTAACGCAGATTTCGAATTTCTGGTTCGAAATGATGGAAGACCTCATCCCCAATCACCTTACGCATCGCAAGCTGAATTCAATTATCGGCGATGGCAAATCGCTGCAGTCCCTTGAACAGCGCTCCATCATCACCCGACGGCTGCAGCCATTACCGATCGAGGCAGTTGTGCGCGGCTACCTCATCGGATCCGGCTGGCGCGACTACCAGCAGACCGGACAGATTTGCGGCATCGATCTGCCTCCGGAACTTGAACAGGCGGCCAAACTACCGCAGACATTGTTCACACCGGCCACCAAAGCCGCTGCGGGTAATCACGATGAAAACGTCAGCTTCGAAACCGTGCAGAAAATGATCGGCGCTGAGCTCGCGGAACAGGTGCGCGACGTTTCCATTCGAATCTATGAACGCGCGGCAGAATACGCACTTGGCAGAGGCATCATCATTGCCGATACCAAGTTTGAATTCGGACAGGATAGTGAGGGACGGCTTTATATTATTGACGAAATCCTGACACCCGATTCATCGCGGTTCTGGCCGCTAAGCGGTTACCGGACCGGCATCAGCCCGCCAAGTTTTGACAAACAGTTTGTCCGCGACTATCTGGATACACTGGACTGGGACAAGACGGAGCCCGGCCCCCGATTACCGGCAGAGGTCATTCAGCAAACCAGTGACAAGTATCGTGAGGCGTTGCGCATCCTGACATCGTAACCGGGTGCCGGTGTTCACTTATTTTCGCATCCCTTGGCCCGTAACCTAACCGGGTGCCGGTGTTCACTTATTTTCGCATCCCTTGAGACAATAGTGGGACAATACGGGGCAAATAAGTGAACACCGGCACCGTTGAATAGGCACCGTTGAATAACTACAGGCACCTGAATTTTGATTGCTAGACTGCAAACGCTCCTCGACGAGATCATCTGGGGAAACCGGCTGACGAAAGTGGGTCCGATCGGCGTCGTCGTTGCGACCATATTGCGTTATTTATATGCGATGCTGCGCGACTTCTTTTCCGGTCAGCTCACGATGCGGGCTATGAGCCTGGTGTACACGACACTGCTCTCGATCGTCCCGCTGCTCGCATTCAGTTTTGCAATTCTTAAAGGTTTCGGCGTATTCAACCAGCTCGAACCGTATCTCAACACCTTGCTTGCTCCCCTTGGCGCACAAGGAGAACAGATTACGCAGCAGATTCTTGCGCTGGTCGACAACGTCAAGGGATCCGTATTGGGTGGCGTTGGACTCGCGTTTTTTCTGTATACGGCGATTACCGCCGTGCAAAAAGTCGAGGAAAGCCTTAACTACGTTTGGTATGTATCGAAGCCGCGCAGTTTCGCCCGCCGCTTTACCGAATACCTCGTCGTATTGCTCGTAGGCCCGTTGGCCATGGTGACTGCGATCGGCATGATCACCTCAATCCAGAGCAACACGGTCGTTCAATACTTGCTCAACAACGATGCCCTTGGACCGATATTCGTAGTGGGCGGGAAGTTCGTTCCCTACCTGTTGATCTCCGGCGTGTTTACGTTTTTGTACATGTTCATGCCAAATACCAAAGTCAACTTCAGGTCCGCGCTGGTCGGCGGCGTTGTCGGGGGCTTCATGTGGGCGACGATGGGCGCAATATTCACAACCTTTGTACTGTTTGCGACGCGCACACAACAGATCTATGCCGGCTTTGCCGTAGCAATCACGGCGCTCATCTGGCTGTACCTCAACTGGCTTATCTTGCTGATCGGCGCACAACTCGCTTTCTATCACCAACGGACGGCATTTTTGCCCATCGGCCGCCGGGAACCCACGCTTTCCAATTCAATGCGCGAGCGCCTGTCGCTCGACCTCATGTTCCTGGTTGGCCAGGCTTTTCGCGCACCAGACAAATCAATTACATCGGCCGAGGTCAGCAGCGGGCTACGCATTCCCTCGATAGCGTTGGCGCCGGTTGCCGGCGCGCTCGAATCGGCCGGTCTGCTGTTGTCGACGGAAAAAGAAGAATTACTGCCAGGCCGCGAAATGTCGCGTATCACCCTGCAGGAAATTCTCGACGTGGTCAGGGTGAAAGGCGAAACCGGTTCTCATGAGGATCCGAACTGGTCGGAGACCGTTGACGCATTGGGCGCGGAACTTGATAACGCGGTCGCGAAGACGGTTGCAGATCGCACGTTGTCCGACCTGCTGGACGAATTCGACGAAAAAAAAATAGTGAGTCGTAGGAGCCGCTCCTACGCGCCTGCGATGGTCATTGCCTCCACCAGCAAAGAGCCGCAACGAATGCCGCTACGCAGATCCTGATCGTTGCCAATCGCCGCAATGTGCTGATAGAGATCTTTCAAATTACCCGCGATCGTGACCTCGTGCACCGGGTGCGATATTTCGCCATTCTCTACCCAGTAACCAACCGCGCCGCGCGAATAGTCACCCGTAACGCCGTTCACGCCCTGACCAATAAGCTCCTGCACCAGCAAACCACGATCCATGGATTTGATAAGTGACTCCATGTCATCAGTGCCGCCTGGCACCAGCAGGTTGTGTGCGCCGCCGGCGTTAGCCGTAGTCTGCAGCCCAAGTCGCCGGGCGGAATAAGAACCCAGGATATATCCCTGAATCACGCCGTCTACAACGAGATCCCGGTCGCCCGTCGCAACGCCTTCTGCATCGTACGGTGCGCTGGCCACTGCCTTGGGAATGTGCGGCCGTTCCTGTATTTGTACAAAGTCTGGAAAGATTTTTTCGCCAGCTGCGTTTAACAGGAACGATGAGCGACGATACTGGGCGCCGCCGGATAATGCGCCGATCGCGTGGCCGATAAATCCACGAGCAACCTCCGGCGCAAACAATACCGGCGCCCGGTCAGTCTTGATTTTGCGCGAACCAAGTCTTTGCACAGTTCGCCGCGCCGCAGTCTTGCCGATCTCCTCCGGCGCTTCCAGGTCTCCAGCGTCTCGAGTCGAGCTGTACCAGTAGTCACGCTCCATGTCGCCATTCGACTCACCGACGACAACGCAACTGATGCTGTGGCTGGACTTCGGGTAACCCGCGAGAAATCCATGAGTATTTCCGTAGGCCCTGACTCCACTGCTCGTCGATACCGTCGCGCCCTCTGAGTTGGTCACCCGCTTATCGAAACTCCTCGCTGCATCCTCGCATTCGATGGCGATGCGAATCGCATCGGTGGACTGCAGATCCCACTCGTGCATCAGGTCGAGATCGGGGATCTCGCTCGCCATTAATTCCTTGTCGGCGAGGCCGGAGTGCTCATCCGCTGCGGTATATTTTGCAAATGAGCACGCTTTGACCACGATTTCGCGCAAGGCGGCCGGACTAAAATCGGATGTGCTCGCGCTGCCCTTCTTCTGATTCTTGTAAACCGTGACACCGACGCCACGGTTGTTGGTGTATTGAAGGCTTGCCACGCTGCCGAGACGCGCAGTCGCACTCCGACCGATGTCGTGACTTGCCGCAACCTCCGCCTGGTCAACGCCCTGCTCCTTCGCTGCGTTCAAAACCAGCGAAACAATGTCTTCAAGTTCCTTTTGATCCAGGGTACTGCGCCCTCCCGGGGCATTCATCAGGTGTCCATTCCTTTTTCAATCAGTGTTCGAATTGTCATTCTTGGGCAAACCCTTCGGAATCCGGTGCGCATGATACTATGCCGCAAAGAGTCTGTGTCGCCCATCATTTCCTTTTATGTCCCTTTCGAAGCCCAGCAAGAGCGCCCTGAAACGCGAATACCAGTCTTTGCAAACTTTGGGCGAGCAACTGATCGATCTAAGTAGTGAGCAACTGACAGGTATCTCGCTGGATGATCAGCTCCTGGAGGCCGTGCAAACAGCAAAAAGCATGAAGGCCCATGGTGCGCTGCGGCGGCAAAAGCAACTCATTGGCAAGCTGATGCGGGAAGTCGATCCGCAACCCATCCGCGAGGCGCTTGATACTTTCGGCCGTCACGACATGCTGGCAAAGGGAGTATTTCGTGAAGCAGAGCAATGGCGCGATCGTATTGCGGTTGAGGGTCCGGCTGCCTTACCGGATTTTTTTGCGTTGATCGGTGGTGAGAATCATGAATTGAAGGAGCAGTCGAAGGCGTACGAAACTGCCACACATGACAAGGTGCGCCGTCTGATCCGACGGCGAATCTTTACCGAAATTCATAAAGAACTTGCCTTGAAGATGCAGAATGCATCTCGCTAACTATAGAATTGACGGTCACATCATCAGGCTGAGCATATAAATGGACGCAATGGTTGGAATTATCATGGGATCCCGTTCGGATTGGGAAACCATGCAGCATGCGAGCGCGACACTCGAATCACTGGGAGTCGCGCATGAGGTCAAGGTTGTTTCGGCACATCGCACGCCCGACCTTTTACACGAGTACGCTGAGTCGGCAGTTGCTCGCGGTTTGCAGGTCGTTATTGCGGGGGCCGGAGGCGCAGCCCACCTGCCAGGGATGACCGCCGCCAAAACGCGGCTGCCCGTGCTCGGAGTGCCGGTGGAATCGAAAGCACTCAAAGGCATGGATTCACTCCTGTCGATTGTGCAAATGCCGGCTGGTGTGCCCGTCGGCACGATGGCAATCGGCAAAGCAGGTGCAATCAACGCCGCATTGCTGGCAGCCGCCATTCTTGCAACGCACGATGATGAACTGGCCACCGCACTGGAGGCCTATCGAAAGGATCAGACCGACACGGTACTAGCGAACAGCGATCCTCGCGCCTAGCCCCATAGTCTCCACATCACATGCAATGAAAAGGATTGGCATCATCGGCGCTGGTCAGCTTGGCCAGATGCTGGGTTTTGCGGGGCAGCACCTCGATATCGAGTTCGTCTTCCTGGATCCATCGCCTGATCCTCCTGCCGCAGTGGTCGGCCCGGTGCTCAAGCTGCCATTTGACAGTGACGAGGGACTCCGGCAACTGGCCAGTAATACGGATGTCGTCACATACGAATTCGAAAACGTTTCGCTAAGTGCGATCGAAACCATTGCCGCCGATACGACCGTGTATCCACCGCTGGATGCTTTGCGCTTTACGCAGGACAGATTCCGTGAAAAACAATTATTCGAATCCCTGCAAATACCGGTACCGCCGTACCGCACAATCGATTCGGAACAGGATCTTCGCGACGCCGCCAGGGACATCGGACTGCCACTCGTGTTGAAAACCCGTCGGCTCGGCTACGACGGTAAAGGTCAGGCCGTTGTGCGGGATGAGACCGATTTCTCAAATGCGCTGACAGCACTCGGCGGTAGTCAGTTGATCGCAGAGCAATGGGTGCCATTCGATCGCGAGGTTTCCGCAATTGGCGTGCGCAACGTGCGTGGCGATGTGGCGGTATATCCGCTGATCGAGAATCAGCACCGCGATGGAATCCTCAACATCTCAAGAGCCCCGGTCGTGGCGGATAGTCTGACCGCACTGGCCAGGCGGCACCTCGAACAGATGCTTTCCCGTCTCGACTACGTCGGCGTATTGACCATCGAGTTTTTCGTTGTTGGCGAGGAATTGCTCGCCAACGAGTTCGCGCCGCGGGTACACAATTCCGGCCACTGGACGATTGAAGGTGCCAGGACCAGCCAGTTCGAAAATCACCTCCGGGCCATTCTGGACCTGCCGCTTGGTGACGTATCCGCGCTCGGTCATGCCGGCATGCTTAACCTGATTGGATCAATGCCGCCTAAAAGTATTGCAGCGGGCGACGATACTGTCTTCTTGCATGATTATGGCAAGAAACCCCGGCCGGGTAGAAAGCTCGGGCACATAACCGTCGTCGCCAGCAACCCGGCAGACCGGGACAGGGCGATTACCCGCCTCAGTGAGATGCTTGTCGCATAGGCAAACCCGACCGGCATCGCGGATTGCATTGACCTGCCGCGCTAAAATGTGGGTAAACTAAGGCGAACATCCCGTCAAATAACACCCGCAGGCACGCATTTAGTACATTTCCTCAATGTCCTACCTCGAACACTTCAATCTCACCGAACAGCCGTTCGGGCTTACGCCCGACCCGGATTTTGTGTATTGGAGCAGACAACACGCGCGCGCCAAAGCCTACATGGAATCGACCATCTGGCTGGCCGACGGATTCGTCGTCATAACCGGCGAAATCGGCTCGGGCAAGACCACGCTCCTGCAGTCTTTTCTGAGCGAGCTTGACGACGACGTGGTGTA
>PVMS01076326.1_pt1 | contig 10928 bp, 11 predicted proteins | sample 1853461 | NCBI WGS metagenome assembly PVMS01 (sample SAMN08582032, study PRJNA380276) | Marine sediment metagenome, whole genome shotgun sequencing project. | isolation source: ocean sediment barecode stripped | collected 2017
CCGTATCCCGGCTTCTCCGGGCGTCGAAGTCCCTCGACGATGCTTCGGCATCGCCAGCGGACCTTCTCCTGCCGAGAAACCGGGATACGGGGATCGTAGGGGTATCATATGTTGGGTTCTATCCACGAGGGTTGATCGCCAATGGGACCGCACCGCTGATAAACGGTTGGATCGTGGCAAGCACCCATGGACCAATCTCGGTGCCTTCAGGCTCCGTTAATGATCTTCGATGAAAATTCGGACCTCGGTGCGGAGATTGCCATGGCCTCGTTAGACAAGATATCTGTCCAGCAAGACACGCTTATCCTCTTGGACCAGCAGCTGCGTGGCGAAAAACTGAGCGTGGAGACAAATGAGGAGAGTTGGCCGCTTGGTAGGATATTATTTATCGTAATGGTGAGTAGCCTCGTTTTGTGGATCGGACTCCATTTCGCAGTTCGTGCAGTTTTCTAAGCCCGTTCTGAAGCGGGCATTACGATTTCCTCTGTCAAACGGTTCGGGCTAGAATGCGGTCGTGCACGCGGCTGGAATCTGGGTCGCAGCCGGTATTGAAGGCACTGCCGATGTGAAAACCAAGCCCGGCTTGGGCAAAGTCCGCCCGTGTCGGCCCTGGCTCCAGCGCCTACGAACCCTTGAACCTGGGGTCCCCAGATGGAAAAGACGGCGCTCCCCCCCCCTTTGGAACGAGTCCAAATTTACCGCGGTTTAATCGGGTCGTTCGGGTCCAAGCCGGGCACGAAAGTGATGCCCTGCTGCTGTTTCCAGTCGACGGGATGGACCGCATAGAAGATCACGCACTTTTCATCGCTTTCATAGCGAATGTGCATGCCCTTTGGCATCCAAATGACGTCGCCGGGGTCCAATGTATAGCTGTCTTTCGTGCCGTCTTCGTTTTCGACGACGAGTCGGAATTGACCCTGTAGGCAATAGACGATCTCGTCGACGGTCAGGTGCCAGGGAACCGACGCGTTATTGAGGAAATTGAGCCCGCCGGTCATCGAGGTGCTGTTGTGCGTGGAGATCCAGGCCTTGATGTAAGACTTGCCTTCGGGCAACTCGTCCAGGCGGGGTTTGACGTCTGCGAACTTATAGAGGGTAGGTTTGGGCAAGGTCGTATCCTTCTGTGGGAGCACGTTTTATCGGGGGTAGGCAGGCAAGTGGAAGGTGCCCGAAGCCCGGCAAACTCGCCCGGCTCCAGCGTCAATCCGGCCGGCAACGTAACAACTGTGATCACAGTTTGGCAAGGCGGAATGGACGGAACGACGATCTAGGCCGTTGCGGCTCACGATGTCGCGGATAGCCGGGCCACGCGACAGTGGCTCAGGTTAGTTCACGTCCTGGTATCCGCCCAAGAGTCCAAACAGCGACCGGCGCGACAGACCGGTTGGCCGCTGCCGCGTGTTCTTGCCTCGACGCGGATCAGACAACGCCGCCCCGGCGATGGCACGTCATCGAACTCGCAATTTATCTGGGGAATCCGGGTTATACCGAAGGGTGATAAATGCCGTAACGGCCCATCATAAAGGCTTCCAGAACTGAAAAGGCGCGGGGACCGAGATCGGTGAAATTGAGGGCTAACTGCCCCACGGTCGAATCGCGCCGAACGACGACTGCCTTGAAGGGATAGCTGTTCACGTCCGTGACAATCTGGACGCTTCCCTCCACTTCGTCCCCCGGGGCCCGCGCACCGTAGTAGTCGGCCACCAGAACTCCGTTGAGCGACCAATCGACGGTCCGATACTGATCGCCATCCAAGGAGATCTTGAGAGTAATCGACGGCAGGCGATCGTCGGCTCGCCGATCGCGATGATGGGATACGCCAAAAAATGCCTTAGCGAAGACCACGCCGTGCCACTCCGAAACCGGCCGAAACGATGTCACTAGGGTCGATAACCTCTCATCCTATGGCCCAATACCTAATGATTGTTGGATGAAGAGATGGTGGCAATCGGCGCTCGCGTCGGAGCCGGCGAGCACTTGGGTATTGACGCGCACCGACCGCCTCGCTGATGTAGGATCTAACCAGGCTTGAACCCCAGGCTTGAATCGGGAGCCGGCACGCGAAGCGTGCCATCACCTTGAGCCATGCCGCATTCGCAGTACCTACCCGAACGCATGGGCTCGGCCGTGGTCGAGCCCTCGGGGCCGGTGGAGGCCGGGTCCTACCAGTCCTTCACCCTGACCTATACGGCGGGCTTCTTCGGCATCGACGATACGGGCTCGATCAAGATTGTCTGCCGCTTCGCCAGCGACATGGGCCGGCCTCAGTTCGACGACCCGGCGGCGCCCAACTTTGTGAGCGTCGAGGCCAGCAACGGCGCGGTGCTGCATGCCGAGTACGACATGAAGCGCAACATCCGGCCCTGGGACAAGACGCTCTACATCAAGGTGGTGCGCGGCTTCCTGCGCGAGGGCGACCGCATCGTCGTGCGCTTCGGCGACCCGCGCGGCGGCTGCCCGGGCGTCCGGATGCAGACCTTCTGCGAGGAGAGCTTCGAATTCCGCGTCCTGGTCGACGCCATCGCCACCTACAACTACGTGGAGCTGCCCGAGCAGCCGGAGATCCGCATCGTGCCCGGCCCGCCGATGCTTTGGAAATTGATCCTGCCGACCCTGCGCCGCCGGAACCAGCCCTTCCGGATCGCCATCAAGGGCGAGGACAAATGGGGCAACCCGAGCGACCAGGGCGCGCGCAGCTTCGGGCTGCGGGCTAGCCTGCCGGTCGCCGGCCTACCCCAGAGCGCGCGCTTTGCGCCCGGCACCTGGTCGGTGGTGCTCGAGGACCTTGCGGTTGACGCGACCGGCGACCTGGTCATCGAGCTGCTCGACCAGAGCGGCATGGCGGTCGCCGCCTCCAACCCGCTGCGCATCGTCGAGGACGCGGAGTTGCTGCCCTATTGGGGCGACCTGCACGGCCAGTCGGAGGAGACCATCGGGACCAACTCCGCGCGAGACTTTCATATTTTTGCGCGCGACATGGCTTTCCTCGATGCGGTCGCCCATCAGGGCAATGACTTCCAGATCACCAAGGAATTCTGGGCCGAGCTCAACGAGTTGGCCGCCGAGTTCACCGAGGACGGCCGCTTCATCGCCTTTCCCGGCTACGAGTGGTCGGGCAACACCGGCCTGGGCGGCGATCGCAACGTGCTCTACCGGAGCGAGGGACGGCAGATCCACCGCTCGTCCCACGCCCTGGTCGACGACCTCTCGGACCTGGAGAGCGACGCCAACTCGGCCGCGGCCCTGTTCGAGGCCCTCAGGGACGAGGACTGCGTGGTCTTTGCCCACATCGGCGGTCGCTACGCGGACATCAAGATGGCTCACGACATTCGCCTAGAGCGCTCGGTCGAGGTCCACTCGGCCTGGGGTACCTTCGAATGGCTGATTGCCGACGCCCTCGAACAGGGCTACCGGGTCGGCATCGTCTCCAACTCGGACGGCCACAAGGGCCGGCCCGGGGCCAGCCATCCCGGCGCCACGAAGTTCGGCGCTTACGGCGGGCTGACCTGTATGCTGGCCAGCGCGTTCAGCCGAGACGGCTTCCTGGATGCCTTGCGCCGGCGCCATCACTACGGCACCACCGGCTGCCGCATGATCCTCGACACCCGGGCGGTCTTCGACCAGCCGGCCGAACGTTTCGACGACGATCCCAACCTGGGGCCGTGTAACAGCGAGGCGGTTCGCGAGGCCATGATGGGCGACATCCTACGCTGCCGCGACACGGTGGCGACTTTCCTGGTCGACGCCCATGGCTCGGCGCCCATCGAGCGCATCGAGATCCGCAACGGCTCGACCACACTGGAGACCTACCGACCCTATGGGGAGGCGGACCTGGGCCGCCGCATCCGGGTGATCTGGGAGGGCTCCGAATACCGCGGCCGCGGCCGCGAAACCATCTGGGACGGCAGCGCCACCCTGGAGGGCAACGCCTTCGAACGCCTCGCCCCGATCAACCGGTACAATCTGGACAAGCGCCTGGAGCAGACCGCGCCGGGCCGGGTCGCGTGGGCCGCGCTCACCACCGGCGGCTTCGGCGGCTTCGACGCCTGGCTGGCGGATCCCGCGGCGGGCAGCCTAAAGATCGAGACCGCGCTGGTTGAGACCGAGATCCCGGTCGCGGAGATCGGCCTGGAGGACCTGATCTTCGAGGCCGGCGGCATCGCCCGGCGCCTCCGGGTGTTCCGACTGCCCGACGAGAACCCGCACCGGCGTGTTACCCTCGAGCGCCGCATCCCGCTCGTCGGCGACCGCGACAACGCGCTTTACGTCTGCCTGACCCAAGAGGACGGCCACCTGGTCTGGTCGAGCCCGATCTACATCTTCCGCTCTTAGTATTCGGAGGACGGGGCCTGAGGTCCGTCGTTTCTGCGCCCGCCAGGAAGGCGCCGCTGCCGGCAGCCGCGAGCAGCGATCCGAGATTGCGGTTGCCCGCCTTGGAAAAGGGCCCAGCCGCTCCTTGCCGCCGGTCGAGTTCTGCTTGGGCACCAGTCCGATCCAGGCCGACAGATCGCGCGCCGACCCAAAGGCACGGGGATCGGGGATGGAGGCGACCAGGGCGGTGGCGATCAGTGGACCAACGTCTTATCAATTGCGTCGCGCTCTTGATCGGACGGATTGCAGAGGACTTATACCAAATCTCGATATTGAACACCCATCTCACCGCGCTCTGCGGTCGGCTCGTTAGGAGCAATGGCCGCCATGGTGTGGGGCACAATAAGGCCTTTGCGACGACGTCGAGCGGGCCGCTCCGCCCCATGAGATGGGTGTTCAATATCGAGACTTGGTATTACATCAGTCCGCGGCGAACGGCTTGCCGCAGCAGGATGTACTGCCGCATTGCCGGCAGTACGAAGGCGTAACGTGTCTCGGCCGTTGGCATCAGCCATGTTTCGATGAGACGCGCATTCTCCTGCTGGGCGAGGTCCTCGAGGCACTGGCGGATTTCCGCTTCCGGCAGTTTCTTGCCGTCGCCATCGACGAACATTTCCGCGGCGCCCTCGGCGGTGAAAGTTCCATAATCGTCGAACGGCGCCGTTGCCGCCGCGAACAGGATATCGATCAGGTGTTGGTCCGTCTCTTCCTGCGTGGCCGTTTCATACCTCGCCCTGGCCAAGGGATCCGATTCTATCAATACCATTTCCAGTGCGTCTCGAAGATCGGCTATTTGAACCACCATGGACCCACGCATGAGGGCCGTTCGGCCCGCGTGCAAGGAGAGCAGCTGCGCGAAATAGGGCAGGCCCTTCGAGAACGCCACGATCATGTCCCGGGTCGCGTCTTCAAAGCGGACGTCCGACGATGCCGCGCCAGCCAGGACAACGCGCTCGAGTTCCGACACTGTCATCAGGGGCAGGCGGATGCCGACCAAATGGCGCTGGATCGAGGGGTGCATCCCGATGAGCTCGTCCAGGCTGTGCGCTATTCCAATGACGATGACGGTTACCCGGGCCGACGCGTCCGAAAGGTTCTTGATGGCTTCAGCCAGTTGGTTCTTCAACTGCTTGCTTTCGACGCGGTCGAACTCGTCGATGATAAGTATTGCATGGTCGAGCTTGATTTGGCTCAGGATTGCCGTGAGGTCAGCCGCGCCAAACTCGCCCTCAGGCAGAAGCTGCTCGAGGTTCTCCACGCCGGCAAATCTTGCCTGGGTGGCGCGGCCCAAATTGTCGGCAGGAAGGCTGCGCAGCAAACCGCGAAAGATATCTTCGAAAGTTGCGTCGGACCCGCAAGGGTACCTTAGAACCTGATACTCCACCTCACTGGCCGATTCGGCGAGGACGTTGGCCAAGGATGTCTTGCCGACGCCGCGGGGTCCGTAGATGACGATATGGGCCTGGTCCTGCTCGACGGCCGTGATGATGCGCCGCAACGCCCAGCGCCGGCCGGCGAAGAATCGACCCGAGTATTTCGGCCTGCTCGGGGTGAAAGCTTCCCACAGTTTGGTTTGGACCGCCGGCCTGCCGGCGCCCGAAGGCCGCCGATCGCGCGGTGCAATACCGGAAGAGACCGGGCCAAATTTGGCCAGCTCCGGCTCGGGTTCGATGAACCGGTGTCGACTCTCCCGTTCGGCCAGATGGGCCGGGCGCCTTTCAGTGCGCCGCAAATCGGATTCGGGGACCCAAAGCTTCAAGCGCCTGCGTCGGCCCCCGCGATCGAAGCGTCCTGGTTCGGGGTCCGAATTGCTGACGCCCAACGCCGGCGCCCTGGCGCCTGCGATCTGCGCATCAGCAAGTCGTTTGGTGCTTCGAGTCTTTGGTCTGAAAATACTCATCATAATAATGTTGGAACTTATCACACTAATTGGACCATAGAAAGAGATCTTAGCAATTTTTTTACAATAAAATTCCGAGTAATATTGAATAAAAACAAAATGTTATTTGATTTTAAATGCGTAAGTATTTATTTCCTTCGAAGGGGGTTGCCTCACTCCAAGACGTCGCGGGCACGCGTATTCAGTCCCGGAGTCCCCGGATGGACTGCCAGTTTGATGATGTGTCTGGGCGGTTCGGCTGCAATCTCGGCCACCAAACCGAGGCGATTGCCAGGCAAAATGCAAACGCAGATCTCGTTCACCTTCGACATCCGAGTGTGCTAACGTTTTCGGCGGGTTGGCGGAGCCATCCGGAGAATCCCGGATTGGGACCTTAAACCCATATTGCAATCGCACGCCGGGGAGACTGAGATGCGCCTATTCGCCCTAATCGTCACTATGATCGCGTTCATCACAGCACCGGCTCTTGCCGCCGAGGCGCCCGATTTGATCGGCAAATGGGCAGGGACAAGCCGGGCTGTGGTCTATGGCTCTGGCGGCCACTACGGCGAGGGCGAAGCGGCGCCGCAGTTCAAGGAGGTAGCGCTCACCATCGAATGGACCGAACAGAAGGACGGCCGCCTGATCGGCACCATCACCTCGCCCGCAAGTACAGAGCCGAAGCTCGCTGTCCTGTCCAGTGACGGCAAGACCCTCGTCACGGGGGATACCGACGGCTCCTCCATCGGACGGCTGATCGACGACGACCATTTCGAACTCTGCTATACGCAAACATCGGTGGCCGACGACCAGATTGTCGTGTCCTGCGTCGATTTCGAACGGGTCAAGGAATAGCGCCTGCCGCAAGGCAGCATGGGCGTGACGGCCGGCAGCAGGCGGGCCGACAGACTCTCGGGACGCGATTCGATGATACGTGAGCCTCGGGATTGCATGGTCATTAGATGAGCCATCGGGATCATGTTCCTTCTTGCCATGTCGGGCTACTTTGAGATTTGGACACCTGTGCTGGGAGACTCCCTTGGAGGATTACGATCAGAAAACCGATGTCTACTACGAGCGCTGGAGCAAGACCGACAGCGTTTAATCTCTGCTGGATTGGCATGTTTTTCTGGCCACAATCGGCTCCGTGGAAGGTCTTGATGTTCTCGACGTTGCCAGTGGCGAGGGACGCCTGTGGCGACTGTTGATGGAACCTGGCGCCTGCTCGGTGGTCGGGACCGATATCTCCTCGGAAATGATTGCCCGGGCCAGGCAGGAACACGCTCCCGGCGGACCCGTTGGCCATTTCGACGGCCTGCGACATGAAACCGTCTCCGCCTCGGACGAAGCGTTTACGCTCGAAAAACCCGCCGCTCTCGTCACCGCGCTCTACCTGTTTCACTATGCCGCCAGCGAGGAGGAACTGGACTGCTTGGATGCTTGAGAGGTCCCGCGCATGACGCAGATCCCGGACGTTCCGCTCGCGCCCGGATCGTAACTCGGCTACCGGGAGTGATAACCGTTGCTCGATGGCCCCAAGAGCGGCGCCGCTCGAGGGAGATCGGTTCGAGGGCCGAAACCTGGCGCCAGTCGTCCCGCCCTGACACCCGGGTTAACGTGTCGGCGACAGGTCTCGAAATTCGGAACACCGTGTGAATAGGCGGCTTATACCAAATCTTGATGATACTGACCCCTAGGGATCGCCCCTGGGTCGCGTCGGGTAGGAAGCAAGGCGCAGGTCGATCCGGGGGCGATGCGGGGCATCTCCAAGGCTTGCTGACGCCCTCCGACGCGTCCCAGGGGCGACGGAACTCGCGTCTTTTCAGAGCTTTCGGACCGCGTCGCCCGACCCTTGCGATGCCCCGCATCGCTTCGGATCAGGCTCCTAGCCGAAAGATCTGAAAAGACGTCCCTATGGATCAGTATCATCAAGACTTGGTATTAATCGTCTTTCAGATACCGCCTTCTTTCTTCCTCCATCATTTCACGGTATTCGGGCAAATCCGCCGGAATGGGGGCCGGTTCTGGACGGGACAAGGTTACCCCCAATGCGCTGATCTGCTTGAAGCCGAGATAATAGGGCTTCCACCATCTGAGACTGATGGGCACCGTAATGTTCAGTAGGAAAGCCGTGATCATCAGAGTGTAGAACTGGGTGTTGTCTATGATCTGGTTCTGGACGAAGGCAATATTGATCACAATGAAGGCCAGTTCCGCCCGGCCGAGCATGCCGAAACCTATCATCACGCACTCGTGCCATTTATATCCACCTGTAAAGCGCGCGGCCAGACCGGCCGACAGGATCTGAAGAACGACAACAAGCAAATATAGGACAATGACCGCCGGTAGCGCTTTCAGCATCACGTCGAGATCGAACACCAGCTTACCACCGAGATTCACAAAAAAGATCGGCCCGAAAAGCGTGAATGACAAATGCTCGATCACGTTTCTGGCGCTTTCGAACTGATCGTCCCTCTGTTCCTCCTCGACGATCTCCCCTTCCTCGTTTTTAAACCGTCTGGTTTTGGTATGAACGAAGTAGTCGGCATGAAGAAACAGTCCGGCGAAGTAAGCGCCGATGGCAGGGTGGAATCCGAGCTCGAATGCCGTTACGCCGAGGAACATTGCGATAACGAGCATGATCAGCGGCGTAAACTCCCCCCTATAAACCATTAGGAAGCGCCGTACCCCTATAGCCGCCATCGCGCGGCTGATCTTGTAGTCGATCAATTGGTAGAACCCGGGATTCGCGGGCAGTTCCTTTGGGGACCGCTCAGGAAAGGCGACCAGCCCCATAAACAGCGTGATCGCAAAAAAGATGATGACCTTGGCAACGATCCACAAGATGCTCGAGATGCTGACCGCCCCCCCGCCGTCACTGGCTGTACTCACCAAAATGACGGGAATAAGAATCGCGACCCCTACGAGGGACAAGACATCGTCGATCACGGCGGCCGTCATGATGCCCGTCGCCGCCGTGGACGGTGCATCAGGTCGCCGCGAAGGCTCATCATGGTGAGGCTGACCGCCGTCGCGGTCATCGTCAGCCCCCACAGCATGGCGGAGTTATGACCATATCCGAAAAGACTGGCCGTTGCGTAGCCCGCCATAAAGGGGAACGCCGCGCCGATCAAAGCGATACCGATGCTGCGCTTCAGGCCTTGCGAAAATCGCCCCAGGTCCTCCTCGAGACCGAGAGCGAACATGATAAAGACGATGCCCCACTCACCGATGATTTCCAGAAATTCATTGTGTTTCGGCAACAAGCCGACATTGGTGAGGACGGCGCCCGCCACGATCAGCCACAGCACATCCACGGTTCCCGTTTTCTTGCTCAGAAGTTTGGAAACCAGCACGACGGCAAAGAGAATCGCCGAATATTCCCAAATTGAGAACTCCGTTGCGTCGTGCATGTTAGCTACCCCTCTTCAGTTCGAAGATGCGCTGCGCCCTACACTCACCGACTCTCATGGATCTAACGGCACCACGATCGGCGCAAGGATAGGAGATGTTCGATTCGGAACTCGTTTGGCCCCTCTCCGCCTGCCCTTTTCAGGAAGTCTAAGACCGGTCGGATAGCATGTCCATCGCGGCTCTAAGGTCCACCAGCGAGTCGGAGTCAGACCATCACGTCATATCCCGTGCGCCTCCGCCGCCCCCTCGCCGGATCCCCGCCCGGCTGTACCGCCGCTTCAAATCAGTTTCCCCCTTGCAACACCGGGGGCGTCCATACATGGCAATGTCGATTTGTCTGTTTGAGATATTTCATCTACACTAACTGCCGACTGGTATCCGAATGAGGAAATGGACGTATTGACAGCCCAACCAATCATTACCGAAGAAAAATGCGAGAGGGTGACATGAAAAAGTGCACCGTTCTAGTTGCAACGCTACTAGCAGCAGCCATTATGCCTGCGTCGTCGAACTCCTCAGAGGCGGCGGATGAGAGTCCATACTTGTCGCCGGATCACGAGACGGTCCGTGTGCTGCGTGGCCTAGAACCGGGGAAAAATTTCGAACCGGCCAAGCTACCGGTAGAGATTGATGTGGCTCCGGCAGCCGCACCAGAGCCTCAGGTAGAGCCAAGGCGTACCACAGCACAAGCAGACGGGGACGCCTTTGATAAGGCGCAAGGGAGGTGGGTGTCGGAATGGGAGAGAGCACAAGGTGGGACACAGATTTCGACGACAACTTTCGACTACTACGGGAACATGGCTTCCATTCCGGGCCCCATCGTCAAATTCTACTCCGCAGACGACAGTGGCAAGTGGGAAGGCTATTGGATCGACCATTCCGGGTCGCACCCTTGCGATACGAAGGAAGACGAAAGCCATTATTGGGGCGTGGTCAAGTTCCAGTTTAATGAAGCGTATAACGAATTTGAAGGAACATGGGATTTCTGCGGAAAAGACTTGAAACATGGATGGAAAGGCAAGCGACGTTTATAGAATCGCTTGTTACAAATCTTGAGTCTTTCCCTTGAACTGTGAGGTTCGTAGATATTGTTGCACCTGTTAATACCAAATCTTGATGATACTGACCCATAGGGATCGCCCCTGGGTCGCGTCGGGTAGGAAGCAAGGCGCAGGTCGATCCGGGGGCGATGCGGGACATCTCCAAGGCTTGCTGACGCCCTCCGACGCGTCCCAGGGGCGACAGAGCTTGCGTCTTTTCAGAG
>PVMS01062492.1_pt1 | contig 10925 bp, 10 predicted proteins | sample 1853461 | NCBI WGS metagenome assembly PVMS01 (sample SAMN08582032, study PRJNA380276) | Marine sediment metagenome, whole genome shotgun sequencing project. | isolation source: ocean sediment barecode stripped | collected 2017
CAGGCGCCTCAGACCTTCGACATGGTGGCCATGTCGCAATTGATTGACGCGGCCGTGGCCGCCAATCCTGATGGCCTGGTGGTTTCCATTCCGGACGCCAGCGCGCTGAGTGATTCAATCAGTGCTGCTGTTGAGGCCGGTATCCCGGTCATCTCCATGAACTCCGGCAGCGATGTGGCCGAAGAATTGGGCATTGCCGTTCACGTAGGTCAAACAGAGTATGAGGCTGGCTTTGGTGGCGGTGAGCGCATGGCGGCGGCTGGTGTAACCACCGCTATCTGCGTCAACCAGGAAGTGGGCAACGTGGCCCTCGACCTGCGCTGCCAAGGTTTCAGCGATGCGATGGCCGAAGCCGGTGGCACGGTCGAAATCTTAGGCGTGGAGCTGGCCGACCCCATTGATGCTCAGCAACGTATTGCCGGCAAGCTCACTTCTGGCGAATTCGATGGCATTCTGACCTTGGGGCCGACTGGGGCTGCACCAGCCCTATTGGCTCTGGAAGACGAGGGGTTGCTGGGCGAAATCGCCCTGGCCACCTTCGATCTTTCGCCAGAGGTATTGGAAGCCATTGATGCTGGCGATATGCTCTTTGCCATTGACCAGCAACAATATCTGCAGGGTTACCTGCCTATCGTCCTGCTGACGCTGTTCAACACCAACCTCAACACCATCGCCAATGACGTGTTACAGACAGGACCCGGCTTCGTGACCCAAAATACGGCCGCAGCTGTGATCGAACTGAGTGCCCAAGGCACGCGTTAGGCCGGATCGGTAAATAAGAGATAGAGATAGAGTATTCAATACTCTATCTCTATTTTGCTAGAACAAAAAAGGAGGAAGATTATGGCTACAACGACGGAGACAGCACCAGCCGACGAACGCCTGGTTGAGGCCAGTCTAATCAAGCGATTACTCAGCCGGCCGGAACTTGGTGCGTTGGCAGGATGCGTACTGGTGTGGATTGTATTTGCCTTCTGGGCCCCTGATGCCTGGCTGAGCTTAAAAGGGACGGCCAGTTATCTGGAGGTTTCTGCGCAGATTGGCATTCTGGCCGTTGCCGTTGCCCTACTCATGATCGGTGGGGAATTCGACCTGTCCATTGGTTCTATTATCGGCTTCGCTGGTGTCATCATGGCCATTCTTGGAACGGAAGCCGGTTTGCCCCTCTGGGCCGGGGCCCTCATTGCCCTGGTCGCTGCCCTGTCCGTCGGCTGGCTCAATGGATTCATGGTAGTCAAGACAAGGCTACCGTCGTTCATTATCACTCTAGGGACACTGTTCATTTTCCGCGGCATGACCATTGTCTTAACGCGCCAGTTGACAGGCCGAACACAGATTGGCAGCCTGGACGATGTGCCGGGCTACGCGCTGCTACGGGCTCTCTTCGGCACGGACATCAATATTTTTGGCACAGGATTTGCCATCTCCATTTTGTGGTGGATTCTTTTCACGGTCATTGCCACTTGGGTTTTGCTGCGTACCCCGGTAGGCAATTGGATATTCGGTACGGGTGGAGCCCAGGAAACTGCTCGTAATGTGGGTGTGCCCGTTAACCGGTTGAAGACAGGACTTTTCATGTTGACGGCTTTTGCAGCGTGGTCGCTGGCGACTATTCAGTTGTCTGTGGTGAAATCGGCCGATACCAAACGCGGTGAGGGGCAAGAATTCATAGCCATCATCGCCGCCGTCATCGGCGGTAATCTTCTGACCGGTGGCTATGGCTCGGCCGTCGGCGCAGCCTTAGGCGCCCTGTTTTTCGGCATGGTTAGACAGGGGTTGGTCTTTGCCGGCGTCGACTCAGACTGGTTCCAAGTTTTTGTAGGCGGCATGCTGATCGCAGCTGTTTTAATTAATAACTACATCCGCAAGCGTGCGGAGGAGGCGCGACGATGAGTATAAACGGAAATCCAATGATCGAAGTGCGCAGTATCTCCAAGTTCTTTGGCAACGTCATTGCCTTGAGTGATGTGTCCATGAACGTTCACGCAGGTGAGGTGATGTGCCTGCTGGGTGACAACGGCGCTGGCAAATCGACATTAATCAAGGTTCTTTCTGGCGTTCACCAGCAAAGCGAAGGCCAGTACCTCAATGAGGGAGAAGAGGTGAAATTCAGTTCGCCTCGTGACGCCCTGGAACGCGGTATCGCCACGGTATACCAGGATCTAGCCATGATTCCTTTGATGGGCGTTGCCCGAAACTTCTTCCTGGGATCAGAGCCGACAAAGGGCTGGGGCCCATTCAAACGCTTCAACGTCAAATTCGCCTCTCGGGTTGCGCAGGAAGAGATGACTAAGATGGGCATTGATATCCGTGATCCAAATCAGCCGGTAGGTACGCTATCGGGCGGCGAGCGCCAATCGGTGGCTATTGCCCGGGCCGTATACTTTGGGGCCAAGGTCTTAATTCTGGACGAGCCCACGGCTGCCCTCGGTGTAAAACAAGCGGGGACGGTACTGCGCTATATCGCCCAGGCTCGAGCTAGAAACCTGGCCGTGGTATTCATCACCCATAATCCGCACCACGCTTATGCGGTTGGTGATCGTTTCACTATTCTCAAGCGTGGCCGCACCTTCGGCACCTTCACCAGAGAAGAGCTGAGCCGGGAGGAGATGGTCAGAATGATGTCCGGCGCAGATGAATTGGATGCCCTGAGCCATGAACTGGAAGAATTTGCCCGTACCGATGCCATGGCCGAAGAAGGTGAGCTCAGTGAAGCGGAGCAACAACTAGCGGCCACTCTTGAAGAGAGCGAAGAGATGTTTGAACACGACGGAGATGAATAATGGCCGATTTGACGCCACAGCAAATTTATGATCTGCTCAACCGGCGTGGTCCACTTTGGCTGGCCGGTTGTGATTTAAGCGGCGCCTATCTGCTGGGGGCTAATTTTCGCGAATCAGACCTGCGTGAGGCTAATCTTCAAGGGGCCAACCTGCGCGGCGCTAACCTACGCGCTGCCAACCTCCGGGGCGCCGATTTATCAGGGGCGGACCTACGTGGGGCGAATCTAAGTGAGGCAAACCTCAGCAACGCGAACCTGAGTGAGGCTAGGATGTCCCGGGCGAACCTGCGGGAAAGCAAATTGAACAAGGCCAAGTTGTCAAAAGCGAAACTACTTGAAGCCAATCTTCGCGATGCACACTTGATCGAATCTGACGTTAGCGAGGCAGATTTCAGTGAAGCTTATTTGATACAGGCTGTGTTGAAGGGTGCCAATCTGCGTAACGCTAACTTCAGTGGTGCTCACATGAAAGGCGCTAACTTGTTCGAAGCAGAAATCGAAGGGGCCCAATTAGAGAGAGCCCATCTGTCTGGGGCTATGAAGCCCAATGGTGACATATATGACTAATTTGACGATGTCGGATCCGCTGACATTCGGAGTTTGCACTTGGACTTTTGGCGACCAACCGCTGGCTGAGATAGGCCGGCGGCTGGCCGCTCTTGGTTTTGACGGTGTGGAGTTGGCAGGAGATTTGGCGCAGTATTCTCCGGCCGAGGCCGGCCGCATATTGCAAGAACATCGTCTGCAGATCTTTTCCCTTACGCCGGCGAACGTCGATATCGCCCATCCTGAACCGACCATTCGCCAGGAGGGGATTGACTATTATCTTGACCTGGTCGATTTTGCTGCTGAATTGGGGACTGACTCCAGTGGGCCGCTGATCTCCTGTCATGGCTATGTCGGTCGCGTTCAGCCGGGGGCAGATATGGACGAGGAACGGGATCTGCTAGTAAAATCGGTCCAAGAGATCGGCCGTCGGGCACAACAGCGAAATCTAAAGTTGGTGTTTGAGGTATTGAATCGTTACGAATCCCACCTGATAAATACAGTCCAGGAGGCCTTAGACCTTATCGAAGAGATTGCCTTGGATAATGTGGGCGTATTACTCGATGCTTATCATATGAATATCGAGGAGCCAGACCCAGCCGATGCGCTTCGTCGAGCAGGTGAAAAATTGTGGTTATATCACGCTGCTGATTCAAACCGGCAGGCCATCGGCCGCGGCCACACCGACTTCCGCGCACAATTCCAGGCGTTACAAGCGATCGGTTATCAGGGGCCAATCATTTTTGAATGCACGGCGCCTGGCCCTAATCCATTTACGCCAATTAAGGATGAGAATTCTTTGACTTGGCTTGAGACTTATCTAAAAGAATCAATGAACCAATTTTTTAACGTGCTTTAGATCCATGGCCCTAGTGAGGGTCCTAGTGAGGTAGTAAATGACAACCAATGGAACAGTCTTGAACTATATCAACGGGCAGTGGCAGCCATCAAGCGCCAGCGAGTACCTGGATGTCGTCAATCCGGCAACCAAGGAGCTGTTGGCCAAGGTGCCGCTCTCGCCAGCCAGCGAGGTAAATGAGGCAGCCCGCGTAGCAGCCGAGGCCCTTCCAGCATGGCGAAGCACCCCGGCTCCCGACCGCATTCAGCCTCTGTTTAAGCTTAAAAATCTACTCGAAGAGAACTTTGAGGATATATCGCGCACCATCACCATGGAATGTGGTAAGACGATCGGTGAGTCTCGCGGCGAAATGCGCCGGGCCATCGAGAACGTAGAAGTGGCCTGCGGCATACCAATGATGATGCAGGGCGACTTTTCCGAGGACATCGCCAGCGGCATTGACGAGATCATGATTCGCCAACCCGTCGGCGTATGTGCCGTAATCGCCCCCTTTAACTTCCCGGGTATGATTCCCTTCTGGTTCATGCCTTACGCTTTGGCCTGCGGAAACACCTACATCGTCAAGCCATCGGAGCGAGTGCCCTTGACGGTTCAAAAGGTTTTTCACTTGCTACATGAGGCCGGCTTCCCCGATGGCGTCGTCAACCTGGTTAATGGCTCCAAAGAAACCGTTGACGCAATCCTCGATCATCCGGCCATTCGGGCCATCAGTTTTGTGGGCTCGACAGCAGTAGCCAAGTATGTCTACTCACGGGGTTCGGCTAATGGCAAACGGGTCCAGGCCCAAGGTGGGGCCAAAAACCCGGTTATTATCTTACCCGACGCAGATATGGAGATGACGACCCGCATCACGGCCGATTCCGCCTTTGGTTGTGCCGGGCAGCGCTGTTTATCGGCCTCAGTCGCTATTACCGTGGGCGAGGCGCGCCATACGTATACTGAGGCCATTGCCGACGCGGCTGCTGCTCGGGTCGTCGGTTATGGTCTGGATGATAAAGTGCAAATGGGGCCGGTCATCACCAGGCAAAGCAGGTCTCGTATCGAAGGTTTAATTCAACAAGGAGTTGACGAAGGGGCCAGTGTCATTGTAGACGGCCGTAACCCCACTATTCAAGGCTACGAAAGTGGCAACTTCATCCGGCCGACGATACTGGCAGACGTCAATCCCGAGGGTGATATCGCCAAGACGGAGATTTTCGGCCCTGTTTTCAGCCTCATGCATGTGGAAACGATCGACGAGGCTATCAAATTGGTGAATAGAGGCGAATACGGCAACATGGCTTGTCTTTTCACCAACAGTGGTCCCGCCGCCCGAAAATTTCGCTACGAGGTCCAGGCCGGAAATGTCGGTATCAATGTTGGCGTAGCCGCACCAATGGCCTTCTTTCCTTTCAGTGGCTGGAAGGAGAGTTTCTTCGGCACCCTGCATGGTCAGGGTAAACACGCGGTTGAGTTCTTTACGCAAACGAAGGTGGTTGTGGAACGTTGGCCTAAGGAATGGTCGCGTCAATTCTGATTGACGTGCCAATTTTGATGGTCGTGCCAATTTTGATGGTCGTGCCAATTTTGACTGGTAGAGGCGATATTAGGTAATTCTTTTTTGATGACCGGATCCTCGGCGATCTCGGGTACCTTATTCACAAATGATGCACACGTGTGCACTGAGGGGATTTTGACATGCTTAAAGTAGCGAATGCTCCCTGCTCCTGGGGAGTTATTGAAAATACACCTGGCGAGCGCGGCGGTTATGCGCTGGTGCTGGATGAAATGCAGGAAACTGGTTACATCGGTACGGAATTAGGGGATTGGGGTTTTATGCCAACAGACCCAGATCAATTGAGGACCGGGTTGGATGCCCGAGGTCTAGAGCTGTTGGCTTCTTGGGTCAGCGTTCGACTGTACGACCCGGATTATCACGACGTGGGTACCGAAGAGGCCGTCCGTACGGCGCATCTTCTGCGCGAAGTGGGCGGACCAGAGTGTCTGATCGTCATTGGCGACGACCATAGCACCGTACCTGAACGTCATGATAATGCGGGACGAATCAAGCCCGAACATGGTCTAAGCGGCGAAGGCTGGGAGATCTATACCGCAGGCGCCAGCCAGGTCGCCGAAGTGGTCAAGCGAGAAACAGGCCTGCGCTCGGTTATTCATCACCATGGGGCTACTTATATCGAAACATCTCAAGAGGTAACAAAGTTCTTAAGCGTGACTGATCCAGATCTGATTGGCTTGTGTTTTGACACGGGCCATTACGCCTTAGGCGGTGGCGACCCGGTTGAAGGTATTAGGCAACATGCAGATCGAATTTGGCATGTCCATTTCAAAGATTTCGATCCCTCTGTCGTCGCTCGGGCAGATGACGAGGGATGGGGCTATCAGCAAATGATTGGCCAAGGTGTGTTCAGCGAGTTGGGTCAGGGCAATGTCGATTTTCCGGCCGTCCTGTCAGCATTGCGAGAGATCGACTATGATGGTTGGGTTGTCGTCGAACAAGATGTGTTGCCGGGCATGGGCAGCCCAAAAGACAGCGCAGCTCGAAATCGACAATACCTACACAGTATTGGAATATAGTACTCATCTGGCGAGGATAAATGATGCGAACAATTGGCGTCGGTGTTATCGGCATGGGATGGATGGGAACGGCCCACAGCCGCGCGTACAAGGCTGTGCCAGATCGTTTTCACGATGCCGGCATTGAACCGCGACTGATAGTGTGTGCGGACAACGTAAGAGCACGTGCTCAGGAAGCCCAAGAGCGATTGGGATTCGAGCAATGCACGACAGATTGGCAAGCGGTTATCCATCACCCAGATGTCGAAGTTGTCGACATCACTTCACCCAACTTCATGCACAAAGAAATGTGCCTGGCGGCGATTTCGGCCGGCAAACACGTGTTTGTAGAAAAGCCAGTAGGCATCCTACCGCAAGAAACGGCCGCAGTATACCGGGCAGCAAAGGAAGCCGGTATCCAGAGTTTCGTGGGTTTAAATTATCGCTGGGCACCCCTGGTCCAATATGCAAAACAACTCATAACAGAAGGCAAGTTGGGTGAAATTACCAATTATCATGGACGCTTCTTCGCCATGTATGCCTCGGATCCCATGAGCCAGCTTGGCTGGCGATTCTTAGTCGAGGAGTCAGGAACCGGCATTTTGGGCGACGTGATGCCTCACGTGGCCGACATGGCCCAATTCCTGGCTGGCCCGATCGTCCGTGTGGTTAGCAATAAACATACTTTTGTCAAAGAGCGACCACGACCCGTCCCCGGTCGTGGGACCCGTTTTTCCAGAGGTCTACCGGATGACCCCAAGGGCGTGGTGACAAATGAAGATTACGTGGGGGCGTTGGTAGATTTCGCCAATGGTGCCCGGGGCAACCTGGAAGTTAGCCGAACAATCTATGGCCCCAAATGCGAAATGTCCTTTGAAATATATGGCACAAGCGGTGCCATCAAGTGGAACTTCGAAACGATGAATGAAATGGAGGTCTATTTGCCTGATGAGACCGGGGGGCATGAGGGTTTTGTGCGCATCTTGGCGGGACCAGACCATCCGTATCACGACCGGTTTAACCCAGGGCCCGGCATTAGTATCAGTTATGAAGACCTCAAGATCATAGAAGCCTATCAGTTTTTGCGATCAGTCGTGGAGAATAAGCCTTATGAGCCAAACTTAAAGCAAGCATATCAATATGCTCAAGTACTTGAGGCGATGATGCGTTCTTGGAAAAGTAGCACTTGGGAAGACGTCAAAGTGATCTAAAGCATGGCCGCTCGGTATGATTTAATCACTATGGGTCGCGTCTCGATGGACCTGTTCTCGCAAAACGTTGGCGCACCTTTTATTGAGATTGAAGGTTTTGCAACCAGCGTTGGCGGCACGCCAACCAATATCGCCGTAGGCGCCAGCCGGCTAGGCTTAAATGTGGCCATCTTGACGGCTGTTGGCGATGATCTCGTCGGCCGGTTCGTCCGTAACTACCTGGAAAATGAAGGCGTGGATACACGATACATTCCAGAGAAAGAAGGCACCAGCACGGGCCTTGCCCTCCTGGGCATTGAGCCACCCGATAAATTTCCATTGGTATTCTACCGCGATAACCCTGCGGACATCTATGTCGATATAGATGATGTCAGGGCAATCCCCCTTAAAGAGAGCCGAGCCCTGTTACTATCCGGCACAGGGCTAAGTCGTGGACCTCGCCGGGAGGCAACGCTCTTCGCCCTTGAGCAGGCTAGGCAAGGCGGTGTCACTATCTTTTTGGATCTTGATATGCGGCCGGACCAATGGCGGCATCCAAGGGCCTTTGGCCTTAATCTGCGTCCTGTTCTTCCCCTAGCTGACGTTGTGATCGGCACCGAAGAAGAATTTTATGCAGTCTTGATGCCTGATCCGGAAAACGTGATGAACGGCGATCAGCTCACAGCCGGACAGTATCAACAGCTAGAAACCTTAATACTCTCAACTCTGGAGCGCTCAAGCGGGGAAAAGGTTATGATACTGAAACGGGGCGCCAAAGGAGCCAGATTCTTTACCAGGCAAGGTGAGATAACGGATGTGCCTGGCTTCCCGGTAAAGATTCTGAATACAGTGGGAGCCGGAGATGCCTTTGCCAGCGGCCTGATTTATGGTCGTTTACAGGGCTGGGATTGGTATAGAAGCGTACGCATGAGCAATGCCTGCGGGGCCATTGTCGTTACCCGGCATGGATGTGCTGTTGCCATGCCCTATGATGACGAGGTGTTGGCATTTATTGAAACCAACGGTGGTTTTTGAAGGTCAAACGGTGGATTCCAATGTCGTCCAATGTTAGTGAGCTAAAAGTGGGCATCATCGGTACAGGTAATATCGGAGCACGCCATGCTCGGAATCTGCAATTCAAGGTAGTGGGGGCGATCGTTGCCGGCGTTTATGATCTTGATTTGAGCCGCGCAGAAGAAGTAGCCGAATTATGTGGCTCAACGAGAATCTTTTCCGATCCGATCCAACTTATAGAAGATGCGCAGATAGAGGCTGTACTCATCGCTTCCCCAAATGAAACCCATGCTGATTTTACTAGGGCTTGCTTGGTTAATGAGAAGCCAGTCTTCTGCGAAAAGCCTTTGGCTGTAAACGCTTATGAGGCCTGGAATGTGATTGAACGGGAATTGACTTACGGCCGAAAAATCGTGAGCGTTGGTTTTATGCGGCGCTTCGATCCGCAGCATGTTAGTGTGAAAAAATTAATATTATCTGGTGTAATTGGCCGCCCTATTGCCTTCAAAGGAGTACACCGTAATGAAAGTATTCCGTCAAACTTTCCGGCCGAGTTTGTAATCAGCCAGTCGGCCGTGCATGATTTTGACTCGGCACGCTGGCTACTGGAAGAAGAGGTCGAAAAGGTTTTTGCTCAAGGTGTGCGGGTTGATGGTGCTCTTGATAGCGGTGTGAATGATTTTGTGTTGGTCCAATTGTCTTTTAGTGGTGGCGGCCTCGGAATCATCGAAGTGTTCTTATCTGCAAGATACGGCTATGAAGTGTCGGCCGAGGTTATCGGCGAAAAAGGTACGGCTGTATCCGGTCAACCAGATCATTTAGTAATCCGATCGGAACAAAAACGGGCGTTTCTGGTGCCAGGTGACTGGCTTGGTCGTTTTCAGGAGGCCTATGTGGTCGAAATGGATAGCTGGGTCCAGTCGGTTCGACAGGGAAATTTATTTCAAGGGGCTGACGCCTGGGATGGATATATGTCCTTGCTGGTTTCAGATGCCTGCCTAGCCTCCTTGACCTCGGGTCGGCCTGAAGAGATACCCACCGTGGTCAGACCGGCTTTGTACTGATCAAGAATTTTGAATAAATGCCCCAATTGGGGTAAGGAAGGTAATAATGGAACATTTATTGAAACCAGATCATGATTCAAAATTATTAATCGACGTGACACCTACCTCTGCGGGTTGGGATTTTTTGAGCTTTGCGGTGGCGGCACTCAAAAGTGGCCAACAATATAGCCAGACCTCGAGCAAAAATGAAACTGCTCTTGTACCCCTGGCGGGAGAGGCGGTCCTTTCGGCCGGCGGGCAGCAATTCACCGTTTCGCGACGGGGATTTTTCGAAGAACCTCCCCATATTCTATACGCCCCGCCTGGCACGGAGATTACAGTTGCGGCGACAAGCGATTTTGAATTCGCGATCGGCGGTGCTCCTGCGGAGGGCAAATACCCCGTTCGTCTTTTTCGACCGGAAGAAATGAAACAAGAAGTACGCGGCGGCGGCGTGGCTGTCCGGCAGGTTAACCACGTGCTGGCCTATCCGCTGCCCGCCGAACGGCTGATTTTGTTCGAGGTCTACGTCCCTGGCGGCGGCTACTCTGGCTGGCCGCCCCACTGTCATGACCGGTTCGCTGATTCGCCTTACCTGGAAGAGGTGTACTACTATCGCATTGACCCAGAAAAATCGGGTTACTGCCTCCATCGTAACTACCGCGTTGATAATGATTTCGACGAGGTTTTCACCGTTCGGGATGGCGAATGTGTGCTGGTAACGCAGGGCTTCCATCCAGTAGCTGTGCCGCCCGGCTCGCAAGTCTATTTCCTCAACTATCTGGCCGGGGAACTGCTGGACGACGATCGCGGCACGCCACCTTACGATGACCCGGATTGGGGCTGGATGAAAAACGATTATTACGGCAACAAGTTGGAACTGCCGTTGTTCGGAAAACAGGCGCAATAAATAGGAACATGAAATGAAACATGACGAG
>PVMS01009092.1_pt1 | contig 10924 bp, 11 predicted proteins | sample 1853461 | NCBI WGS metagenome assembly PVMS01 (sample SAMN08582032, study PRJNA380276) | Marine sediment metagenome, whole genome shotgun sequencing project. | isolation source: ocean sediment barecode stripped | collected 2017
ACGGTGATACTACTCGAATGGCCGATTCAGGCCAAAAACTCGGTGGCGAAATTATCTAGCGATAACTTGTTAGCACATCGCCCGTGGCGGGCACGACCGGAGCGGCAGTCGGTCCTTTGAAAACAGTGGGCCACATCTTCATTTTGCGGTACAAAGAAATTCTGGCCTCACAATCGAATCGTTGCCCATTGTTTTCAAAGGACCGACTGCCGCTCCGGTCGTGCCCGCCACGGGCGATGTGCTAACGAGTTATCGCTAGATAGGTTTGCCACCGAGTTTTTGGCCTGAATCGGTCATTCGAGTAGTATTACCGTATGGATTTTCTCGCATCACCATTTGGCGTCATGCTCATCCTCGGCATCGTTACAGTCGCCGCGTTTGTATATCAGCCTGCGCGCTACGTCGGCGTTTGGCGTGAGGTAGCTGAACGTTATGAGACGAATCGCAGACCGTCGTCAGTCGCGTTCCCGGCGGAGGACGTAAAATTTCATACGTATGAATTTACACGTGTTGATGTAGCGCTGGACGATGAAGGATTCTGGATGTTGTACAACGGCCCGGATCCGCATAAGGCGCCGGCGTGTGTGCTGATCCCCTGGGATTGTATTCGCTTCAAGAATGAGGGAGTAAGCCGGCATAATTTTCAAGTCAGGTTGAAAGACCCAGTCGAGTTTTATGTATCGCATGAGCTCGGCGGAGCGTTACGAAGGCGAAGCGAAACCATGCCGGAAGGGCTGGATCTGGATTGAGTACGGCAGTGATCGACGCTTTACTCTGTTGCCTCGCTGAGTTCGGCTGCCAACGCCTCCCACGTTGTGACCGGCAAGCCGCAGTGAGTGCCGACGCATTTGTAGGCGACCGTTTCACCATCAACGGATTTTCGTTCGGCCAGCGCGCCCGGTAAATCGCCTTCATCGGATTCGATTGCGAAGACCATGCGCCGGGGTGCGTAAAGTTTGGCGGCAGAATCCCGCCATCGCGAGATTTCCTCGGTCTCTCCGCGAATCACGATCACTTCAGGATGAGTCAGGAATTCGTCGAGCGCCGTCAGCAAACTGACGTGACCATGCGGATATTCTTCTATTGCTTGCCACGCACTTCGCAGCGTTCTCTGGGCCGCATCAAGGTAGCGCGTTTCACCCAACAGGAATCCCAGTCGTTGTAAGCCAAATGCAGCAATGCCATTGCCCGATGGCACGGCCTCATCGGCGATAGACTTCGGCCGGTGTATGAGCGCTTCGTGATCGTTTGCCGTGAAATAAAACGCGCCACGTTCCTTGTCTTCGAAATGTTCGAGCAGTAGTTCAGCCAATAGCACAGCAAACTCGAGATGTTCTGTGTTCCAGTTCGATTGCAGGACTTCAAGCAGGGCATCGAGCAGGAATGCATGATCGTCGAGATACGCCGGGAAGCGCGCTTCGCCGTCCTTGTAGCTCGCCAGCAGGCGACCATCGATCATCATATGATCTCTAATGAAATCAATAGCTTCTGATGCTGCTCGCGTCAAATCCGGCCGTTCCAGGGAGCGTCCGGCTATGGCCAGGCCGCGAATCGCCAGTGCGTTCCAGGACGTCAGTTGTTTTTCATCGCGGCCGGGCGCGATGCGCGTCGCCCGTTCTTTCAGGAGCACCTTCTTTGAGCGTTCGATTGCGGCGCGGGCATCGTCATCCGCGATTGATTGCCGCACAGTCAAGTGCCATTGGCCTTCGAAATTGGCGTCCTCGTCGAGGCCAAAGCGGCGCGCGAAGATTTCGTAGTCGTCGCCGAGTAAATCTTTCACTTGCCCCGGTGTCCACAAGTAGTACAGGCCTTCTTCGCCCTCCGAGTCGGCGTCGCGTGTTGAGTAGAACCCGCCGTTATCGGCCTGCATATCGGCAAGCATCCAGTCAGCGGTTGCGTTCGCTATGTCGATAAACAGGGTCTCGCCGCTCGCCAATGCGGCCTGAGCGTACAACGCCAGAAGTGGGCCATTGTCGTACAGCATTTTTTCAAAATGTGGAATTTGCCAATAGCGATCGACCGAATAGCGGCTGAAGCCACCGCCGACGTGGTCAAAAATCCCGCCGTCGGCCATGCGCGTTAGCGTCAGCGTCGCCATCAATAGCGCATCGAGATCCGGTTCAACATCGTTAGCGCTGGCTCGCCAGTGACGCAGCATGCGATCGATTGTCGTCGCGTGCGGAAACTTGGGCGCGGACCCGAAGCCGCCGAAGTCACGATCGAATGACTGTGCGAATGTGTCTCGAGCTCGCTTTAGTGGTTCCCCCTGGAGCACCACGGATTCATCACTGCCTGCCGGCTCGAGTTTCTTGAATACGCCAAGCAACTGATCGCTCTGGGCCCGAACTTCGTCGCGCTGATCGACAAAGAAGGCCGCCACCTTTTCCAGCAGGTCTGTGAACGCCGGCATTCCGTGCCGGGCCTCATCGGGAAAGTAAGTGCCACCGAAGAATGGCCGTTGATTGTCGCCGTCCAGAAACATCGTTAATGGCCAGCCGCCGCCGCGCCGTGTCAGTAAATGGTGTGCCGTTTGGTAAATCTTGTCGACGTCCGGCCGCTCTTCGCGGTCGACTTTGATATTCACAAACAGGCGGTTCATTACGGCCGCAATCGCCTCATTTTCGAACGATTCATGGGCCATGACATGGCACCAGTGGCAGGCCGAATAGCCGACCGACAGCAATACCGGCTTACCCGTCCTGCGGGCCTCCTCAAAGGCTTCCTCACCCCACGGAAACCAGTCAACAGGATTGTCGGCATGTTGCTGTAAGTAAGGACTGGACTCCTCGGACAAACGATTTGGCATTTGCAACAATCCTATGGTCGCCACTATGACGGACTCTGGAAACTGACTATGATACGCGTCTTAACCCGACGACTGGCAGGATTGCATGCTTACATATCCGGAGATCGATCCGATCATTTTCGCCCTCGGACCTCTCAAAGTTCGCTGGTACGGATTGATGTACGTCATTGCCTTTTTACTGGCCTGGTGGCTCGCCAGGCGCCGCTGCCAGCGCAGTGATTCACCCGTGAATTCCGAACAGGTCGACGACTTGCTGTTTTACGGCATGCTGGGTGTGATCATCGGTGGCCGGGTCGGATACGCCATCGTCTATGGTTGGGATCAGTTTACAAGCGATCCGTTGTATCTCTTCAAGATAACCCAGGGCGGCATGTCATTTCATGGCGGACTGGCAGGCGTGATGATCGCAATGTGGCTGTATGGTCGCAAGCTGGGTCAATCGATCTGGCGCATGACCGATTTCGTTGCACCGATCGTCCCGTTGGGGCTCGGTTTCGGGCGGATTGGTAATTTCATCAACGGTGAACTATGGGGCAAACCGGCGGAGTTACCGTGGACCTTCGTCGTCAATGGCGTTTCAGTTCATGCATCACAACTTTATGAAGCTGTTCTGGAGGGCTTTGTTTTGTTCGCGATCCTTTGGTTCTACTCAGCCAAACCGCGTCCGTATCTGGCCGTCTCCGGCATGTTCCTGATGTTCTACGGCATTTTTCGCTTTGCCGTTGAGTTTTACCGCGTTCCCGACGCGCATCTGGATTATCTCGCGCTCGGCTGGGTCACGATGGGCCAGATACTGAGTGCGCCGATGATTCTTGCCGGGTTGCTGCTTGTCGTCATGGCGTATCGGGCCGCGGAGGCGAAATCCTGATATGCAGCAATACCTTGATCTCATGCGTCACGTGCGCGACAACGGTACGGTCAAAGGTGATCGCACGGGTACGGGAACGATTAGCGTGTTTGGTCATCAAATGCGCTTCGATCTCAGCGCAGGCTTCCCACTTGTAACCACGAAAAAACTGCACTTGCGATCAATCATTCATGAATTGCTGTGGTTTCTGATGGGTGACAGCAATATTCGCTATCTCAAAGAAAACGGCGTTTCAATCTGGGATGCCTGGGCCGATGAGAATGGCGATCTTGGGCCGGTTTATGGCGTGCAATGGCGCCATTGGCCAGCACCCGATGGCCGCACCGTCGACCAGATTTCACAGATCATGCAGCAGCTCCGCGAGACCCCGGACTCGCGGCGCATCATGCTCAGTGCCTGGAACGTAGCCGAGATCGAAAACATGGCGTTGCCGCCCTGTCATTGCCTGTTTCAATTTTACGTCGCGGACGGCAAGCTTTCGTGCCAGTTGTATCAGCGTAGCTGCGATATTTTTCTCGGCGTTCCTTTCAATATTGCGTCCTACGCGTTGTTGACACACATGCTCGCGCAACAAGCGGACCTCGATGTCGGCGACTTCGTCTGGACCGGCGGCGATTGTCATTTGTACTCCAATCATCTGCAGCAGGCCGACGAACAGCTGAGTCGCGAAACTCTTCCATTACCACAATTGGTGATCAAACGGCGGCCGGAAAGCATCTTCGATTACGAGTTTGCGGATTTCGAGATCCTCAATTACGAATCGCACCCACATATCAAAGCCGCTGTTGCGGTCTAACGGCAACCGTTGTGATTAGTATTGTCGTTGCCGCGTCAACGAATAACGTTATCGGCGTGCATGGCGAGCTGCCGTGGAGAATCTCCGACGATCTGAAGCGCTTCAAGCAGCTTACGATGGGCAAACCCATCGTGATGGGGCGCCTAACCTGGGAGTCGATTGGCAGACCATTGCCGGGCAGGCAAAATATTGTCATCACCCGGCAGATGGGGTTTTCCGCTGATGGGGTCGATGTCGTCGCGTCCCCGGCCGCGGCTCTAGCGGTCTCTGGTGATGCCGAGGAAATCATGATTATTGGCGGTGGCCAGATCTACGATTTGTTCTTGCCCAAAGCGGGGCGACTGCACCTGACACGCGTGCATACTGAAATTGATGGCGACGCGTTCTTTCCAGCGATTGACAACAATGACTGGGAGCTCGTTGACTCGGATCGTATGAGGCAGGTGAAGTGAACGAGTTTGACTTCGACTTCATGACCTACGAACGGAAATCTTGCCCTTCGACCTGAATGACGCGCGGTATGCGCTTGTCCAGTCGGACAGCCGTCAGTTGCCGACCCCAGACACAGCCTGTATCAAGGCTGATGAGTTTGGGTAGTACGACAAGACCCAGTTGCGACCAATGTCCAAACACTACCCGGGTTTCAGCGGTCGCCGGGCGTTGTGCCGCGAACCATGGTACGAGGCCTCTCCGCGCACGCCAGGGCGATCCATTGTGCGAGAAATTAAGTTTGCCGGTCCTCGTCGTCATACGCATGCGTGTCAGACAGTTGATTATGAAGCGTAGCCGCTTGAAACCACTTAGCTTGCCTGACCAACTGGCGGGCGTATTACCGTACATTTTTCCGAGTAAAGTCTTGTAGTCGCCGTGCTGAAGCACTTCTTCAACCTCGGCGGCGCGTGCGAGCGTTTTCTTCACACTCCATCGTGAATGCGTGCCAGCATGTACCAATAACGTGTCCAGTGCCTTGTCGTAGTGGGCCAATGGCCGATGGCGCAACCAGTCGCAGAGCTCGTCGGCATCGGCTGCGCTGAGGAGTTTCTGCAGCGAACCGAAGCGATTTCCATTGCGAACGGCGCCGGCCGTGAGTGCTAGTAAATGCAGATCATGATTGCCCAAGACACTAATCACGGAGTCTTCGAGACTCTTTACAAAGCGTAATGTTTTCAACGATTTGGGGCCGCGGTTAACGAGATCGCCAGTCATCCAGAGTGTGTCCGCTGAGGGATCGAAGTTGACTGCATCAAGAAGGCGCCGCAAAGGATCATAGCAACCCTGAATATCGCCGATCGCGTATACGGCCATGCCGATTCGCCTAATGGGCCACTAGTTCAGCAGTCCTGGAACTGCGAGCGTGAACGGTGCAATAGGTGCGTCGAAGCTGATGCCATCGTCCGCTTCCATGCGATAAATTCCCTGCATGGCGCCTACCGGCGTCTCGAGAACCGCGCCGCTGGAGTAGCGAAACTCTTCACCAGGATTCAGGTAGGGCTGTTCGCCGACAACGCCGTCACCGTTGACCTCTTGCACCTTGCCATTCGCGTCGGTAATGATCCAGTGACGACTGATTAGTTGTGCCGCCATGCTGCCGCTATTCGAAATCGTAATCGTATATGCAAAGACATAACGATCCGAATCGGGCGCGGATTGATCGTCGATGTAGCTCGTCGCTACCTGAATTCGGATGTCGCATTGATTTTCTTGCATACGGATATTCTAACGTAAGGAAGTCGTCATATGGTTGCTGAGTTCAACGAATTTCGCGATGCTGATTTGCTCGGGCCGCAAACCGGGATCGATTCCAACCGCCTCCAGATCCGTAACATCCACGTGATCCTTTAAAGAATTTCGAATTGTCTTGCGGCGCTTCATGAATGCGTTGGTGACGAGCTTCGATAGCAATGCTTCGTCTTCGATGTTGAACGCGCCTGGCGGCAGCGGGTCCAGTCGAACGACCGACGAGGTTACCTCTGGCGGCGGATCAAACGCCGACCTGTCCACGTCGAACAAGGACTCAATATTCAAATGACAGCCAAGCATGATACCCAGCCGGCCATATGATTTGCCGCCAGGGTTTGCTGCCATGCGATCGACAACTTCTTTCTGCAGCATGAAATGCATGTCGAGAATACGATCGCGAAAATTGAGGAGATGAAACAACAGCGGCGTCGAGATGTTGTAGGGTAAATTGCCAACAATTCGTAGTTGGTCGCCCAGCGTGGAAAAATCAAATGACAGGGCGTCGGCTTGATGAATGGTCACGTCAGGATTGTCGTCGTATTGTCGCCGCAAGCGGGCGACCAGATCGCGATCCAGTTCAACCGCGTGTAAATGCCCGGCACTGGCGGCCAAAGCTGTCGTGATCGCACCCTGACCCGGGCCGATCTCAACCACGACATCATCCTTGGTCGCATTTACCGCACGTAAAATAGCATCGACGACGCCGGGATCGGTCAGGAAGTGCTGGCCAAATCGTTTGCGGGCACGATGGCCTGGCATTAGTTTGTCACCGCGTTTTCTGCCAGCAAGGTCGCCAGTTCGATAGCGGCGAAAAGACTTCCCGGATCTGCTGTGCCGGTGCCCGCGATGTCAAAAGCAGTGCCATGATCGACCGAAGTCCGGATTATGGGCAGTCCCAACGTGACGTTGACCGCCCGTCCGAAGCCTGCGTACTTGAGCACCGGGAGCCCCTGATCGTGATACATGGCCAAAACCGCATCTTTGTGCCCGGCTGCCGGAGTGAATGCCGTGTCTGCGGGAAGAGGGCCGCGCAGGTTTAAGCCCTGCGCCGACAATGCTGCAATAACAGGCGCAATCACCGCGTCGTCCTCGGTGCCAAGGTGTCCGTTTTCACCGGCATGCGGATTGAGGCCACAGACGACAATTTCGGGCGCCTCGATTCCAAATTGCGATTGCAGGTCAGCGTGCAATACTTCAAGTACCCGAGTCAGCCGATCCGCAGTGATGAAATCGGGTACTTCCCGTAATGGCAAGTGGGTACTCGCCAATGCCACTCGCAGATCGCCGGCTACGAGCAACATGACTGGCATTTCAATTTTTGTCAGTTCGGCCAGGAATTCGGTATGCCCCGTAAACGGGATGCCGGCATCAGCGATGACGCTTTTTGCCAGCGGAGCGGTAACAAGCCCTGCGAATCGACCATCAAGGCAGCCGCTTACCGCGGTTGTCAGGCCGTCGAGCAATGTCTTGGCATTCGCCGGATTGGGTTGCCCGTGAATGACCGGCGCGGGAAATGGCGTGTTTATGACTTGCAAACGATCATCGATCAACGAGGCATCGCCTACAATGACCACTCTGGATGCGAGATCCGTATCGGCCAGCGCCGAACAGAGCTCGGGACCGATTCCGGCCGGCTCGCCAGCAGTAATTACGAGTGGTTTTTTAAGCGCCACATTCGGAGCGTCCTAGATGCGCGAATCGACGAAAGCCTCATCGCGCATACGCCGTATCCACAACAGGGTTTCCGCTTCTTGTTTGCTGTTGCGAATACGTACTACGCAGTTTCGTTCTTTGAGTTCTTCAGTATTGTCATAGACGCGCCTTCGAGGACCTCCAGAACATGCCATCCAAACTGTGTTCGAAACGGCTCACTAATAACACCGATTTCGGCGGCCTCGGCGGTTGCGCGAAACTCCGGAGCAAAACTCTCTATTTCCGCCCAGCCCAGATCACCGCCCTGGTTCGCGGATCCCGGATCATCGGACAGCAACTTCGCATGCTCCGCGAAATCCTCGCCACCACGAATCTTTGTCAAAGCCTCATCAAGGCGTTGTTTGGCCGTTGCGTCGTCGATTATCTCGTTGGGCGAAACGAGAATGTGGCGAATCTTGGCCTGGTTGATTTCACTTCGCTCAACTGCGCTGCGCAAGTTGTCGACCCTGACGATGTGAATACTGCTGGCCGTTCGGAATGGTTCAGTAACGTCTCCGGCTTCCATGTCCTGCAAAACTTCCATGAAAATGGATGGAATTTGCTGACCGTTCAACCAGCCCAATGAGCCGCCCTCCAGCGCCGTTGGCCCCTCAGAGTAACGTGCTGCGAGTTCGCGAAAGTCGGCATTGTCTTGTAGTCGCGCATATATGTCGGTTGCGCTTTGCTCTATCGCCGCAGTCACATCGGCATTCGCGGTTTCCGGGATCGTCAACAAAATATGCGACAACTCCCAGTCGGAATTGACGACGACATTATTTTCAAGGTCAATAATGCATTGGGCGATTTCGCGTTCGGAAACTCGAATACTACGAACCACCTCAATGTTTTTGAGTTCATTTATTGTCAGTTCTTCCCGCAGACTTTCTCGGAACTCGGAATATTGAACGCCGTCTTCTGCCAGCAGGGCCGGCAGGTCTTCGAAACGCACGCCATTCTGATCCGCAATCCGCTGGATCGAAGCATTTACGTATTGGTCGGAAATCTGATCTAAGAGACCAATGCGTTCGGCCCGTTGTAGCTGAATCTCTGTGACGATCAATCGCTCGAGAACTTGCTCATGCAGAACCTCGTCGGGCGGTAATTGCATGTCTTGCTCGCTCGCACGTGCCTTGATTGTCGCTAAATGTTTGTCGAATTGGCTCTTGAGTACGATGCCTTCATTGACAATAGCGGCCACGCCATCAAGAAACTCGCCCGTCTCGGAAAGTTCATCGGCGAGCACGACGGGCGCAGTAAGCAATGCGACGATCGCGCATAAGATATTGATTTTTAACAAAATTTACTACCGGAGATCTGCAGAATAGCCAAGAATACCACGTTCGAGAAGTTTGTCAGCCGCTGTGCCGACGCTCATCATTCCTTTCAGTACTAATTGCAGACCAAATGACGAATCGCGAGTTCCGTCACGAGTCGAAATATGGCGACGTGAAACAAGACGCAGGCCCCAACAACAACTCTCATACTCGATGCCGAAAAACTCTTCCAGCGCTTCCTGGTCGCGGAACGAAAAGTTGTAGCGGCCGACAAAGTTCCAGTGATTCGCGATCGGCCAGGACCAGGACAAATCACCTTGCTCAAGTGAGTCGCGGCGGTATCGGTACGCCAGGTTCAGGACTTTATTGTTGGCTGGCCGGTATTGTAGCCGTGCCTCTGACTTCGTTGTACCGCTCGCGCCAGCTCCCCACTGGTGCCCGAAGTCAAAATTGACGTTCTTAAACAGCGAAAAACGCAGTTGTGCGATGTAATCGGACGATGCAATGGTTGCCATTGTTTGATTAGGCAGCGTGACGGTTCGATCGCTGAAATAACGCGTCTGGCCAATCGTTGCCGAAACCAGTTCGCGCCCTGTCGATACGTCAAGAATTCGCGAAGTAATGCCCATGCTGATGTGGTCTGTATCGCCGATCCGATCAATGCCAACGTAACGATTTCTTCGAAATAACTGCACGAGATTGATATCGGGTGTGATCGTATCGAAGACGGGGAGGCCGCTCTGATCGCGCTGCGGAATGTGGACGTACAGCAGTCGTAGTCCCAACGTTTGAACGCGATTCAACTTGCCCATTGTTCGTTCGAGAACCATTCCGGTGTCCAAACTTGCGATCGGTACTGAACGTGTCGGACCTTTTTTCCTCGCTCGGCAGTGTGTCTTTGAGGGCATAGCGCGTGTAATCGAATTCAATGGTTGGCTTGATAAACCAGCCCGGTCCCGTTATCGGAAGTTCAAGACTTGGGGCAGCATTCAATCGCCATCCCGTAACACTGACGCTCCCGTTTGCGCCGATATCCCGATCGAAATTGACGACCTCGCCATCGACGCCGAATCTTAAGCCCAGCGGTAATTTCCAACTGCCGTTGACGAGGACTTGTGGCAGACGTCGATATGGCTCTTGCTCGTTCAACACAAGTTCATCGTCCAGCGTCTGATAATCCTGCACTTGCGCCAGCATCGAGAAATTCGGTGAGAAATAGTCAAAGCGAATATGACGATCGAGATGCGTAATACTCGAGATGCTGAGACTGCCGCCCAGATCCTCAAAGTATTTAGTGTCCGACACCTGTCGAAAATTAATCTGACCGCGCCATCGGTTGCTGAACAGCGTGCGGTGTTTAATTCGGAATTGATGTCGTGCGATATTCTCGATGTCGTCGTCGGGCAGATAGTCGGCAGAGACGGTGCCCACATTGCGCTCGGTCAGATAGCGAAACTCGGTTGCGATTTGCATTCCTCGACTCGTCAGCAGCCGCGGTGTAATGGTTGCGTCGTAGTTAGGCGCGATATTCCAGTACCAGGGCACACGAATCTCGTTACCGCTGCGGTCGGAGCTACCGATCTCAGGAGTGAGTACGCCTGATTTTCGAGCGTCGCTAATTGGAAATGACAGGTACGGCAAATAAAGGATTGGCACACCTTTGAACTTCAATTTCATGCCCTTGGCCGTGCCAACGCCTCGACCTGTATCGAGCTCGATTGACTTGCCTTGCATCAACCAGTCTTCAG
>PVMS01160950.1_pt1 | contig 10923 bp, 11 predicted proteins | sample 1853461 | NCBI WGS metagenome assembly PVMS01 (sample SAMN08582032, study PRJNA380276) | Marine sediment metagenome, whole genome shotgun sequencing project. | isolation source: ocean sediment barecode stripped | collected 2017
ATGGACATGGATATACCGGCGGTGACGGCACTGAACAACAGCGTCATGCCCAGCAGCATATAGGTATTTTTTAGGACCTTATTGGTGCTAATGGCAGACTCTAGGCCCATGGAGTTCAGGTTGTACAAACTTTTATCTTGCATCGTTTACTCCATAATGCGACGCACGGATTGTGCGCTCGTTTGTTCGACAGCTATGAATCCTTTAAGTTTCAATTCCAAGCTATTGAAATATAATCAGTTTACCGGTTTTGTCGCCACCCTTTGTCTCCACTCCAGGCACATCGCGACCCCGGCCAGGTTGATACTATAGCGGAATTCACCGAATTAACTCAACAATACCAGAATTGGGGTTACTCCCGTTACTTTCAAGGGCAGTGTGCGACTTCGTGGATTGACCGTACATGGCCCTGTGCGCCAACAGCATGACCAGGGGCGACACATTCTCAGGCGACACTAGGGCGACACTAATAGAACTCCGGGGATTCAAGCCCCGGCCAGGAATTCTTCAATCTCCGGGGCCAATACCGCGGCCCGGGTCAGGAGGAACAGGTGGCCGCAGTCGACCACCCGCAGCCTGGCGTCGGGGATGCAGGCGGCCAACACGCGGCAATTGACCAGCCGGATGATCGGGTCGTCGTCGCCAGCCAGCACCAGGGTGGGCTGTCGCAGCTTGTGCAGCCAGGGCAGACTGCTCCAGCCCAGCAGGCTCAGCACCTGATAGTAGTAGCCCAGTGTGCTGGGTGGCTGCATACGCCCGGCGTGTTTCCGGGCACCCAGTTTGTTGGTGCGCAGTGAGCCGCCGTAGATCTTGCCCGCAATCGACTGCATATAGTCGGGAGAAATGTAGCGCAGGGGGCTGGCCATGCGCAGCATCACGGATAGCCGGCCCGGCACCATGATATGGCCCGGGGTGGTGGCCGCCAGGATCAACCGCCTGCACCTGGCCGGATACTGGTGGGCAAATTGCTGAGCCAGCACACCGCCCCAGGATACGCCCAGCACATCGACCGTGTCATAACCCAGTTGGTCCAGCAACGCAGCGGCCAGCGCCACATGCCGACGGGGACGCCAGGGATACCCGGGGGGAGAAGAAGCCCCCGCGCCCGGCGCGTCATAGGCAATAATTGTGGTGCTGCGCAGTTCATCAATAAACGGCTGCAGCAGCTCCATGCTGGCGCCGATGCCGTTGAACAGCAGCAGCACAGCGTCTCCGGTGCCGCGCTGCACGCTGTAGCGCACCTGGACACCCTTGACTCGCATGAATCGGTAGTCCACTTCAGTGATGTCTGTCATGTGCTTCCCGTCTAATAAATATAGGTTCCCGGCGCCGCTTCCATCGGTTCGTGGACACCCTTGCGCCCCAGCGACTTGCGAGCATTGATTTTGCGACCGGAGCGCGCCTGCAGCCAGACGGCCCAGTCGTCCCACCAAGTGCCACTGCGGTGCTCGGCATCTTCCAGCCAGGCATCGTGTGAGGCGGGCAAGTCCTCATTGACAAAGTAATTGGCTCGCGGGTTGCCAGGCGGATTCACCAGTGCCTGTATATGTCCGCTATTACTCAGGACGAAGCGAATGTCGCCGCCCAGGAACTGGGTGGAGCGATAGCAGGCGTGCCAGGGCGTGATATGGTCAGTGGCGCCTGCCACCAGGTACTTGTCGCAGGCAACACCGGGGAGATCGATGGGCTTATCCATGATCGACATGTCGCCGGCGGTTACCAGCGGGTTGGATTGTATCTGGTCCAGGAAGTCACTGTGCAGTTGCGCCGGCAGGTTGGTGGTGTCGTTGTTCCAGTAGAGGATATCGAAGGCCGGCGGTTTGTTGCCCATCAGGTAATTGTTGACCACATAGTTCCAGATCAGGTCGTTGGGACGCATCCAGTTGAATACCCGGGCCAACTCGGCGCCATCCAGGACGCCCTTTTTGCGCGAGGCGCGCCTGGCGTGCTCGATGCCGCGTTCACTGGCGAATACGGTGATGTCGCTGTCGTCGCGGGTCTGGCTCAATACGCAGACCATCAATGTCATGGAGTGGATAGCTTTGCTATCGATGGCATCCATATAGCCGGACAGAATGGACGTGGTAATGCCGCCCGAGCAGGCGCCCATCAGGTTCAGTGACGGCTGTCCGGTGATGGACAGAACCGCGTCCACCGCTTCGGTCAACGCCTGGATGTAGTCATCCATGCCCCAGTCACGATTCTCCACACCGGGATTTTTCCAGCTCACCGTGAACAATTGGATACCCTTCTCCAGCAGGAATTTGTACATGCTTTTTTCCGGCGTCAGGTCAAATACATAGAACTTGTTGATCTGCGGTGGCACCACCATCAGCGGGCGTTGCTGCACCTTTGCCGTGGTTGGCTGGTACTGTATGAGTTCCAGTATCTCGTTGCGAAACACCACCGCGCCCTCGCAGGTAGCCAGGTTCTCACCGACTTTGAACTGGCTCTTGTCCACCTGGGACGGCATGGCATTGTTGTGGCGCAGGTCCGACAAGGCGTGCCGAACGCCCTGTGCCAGGCTGCCACCACGGGTGGCCCTGGCTTTCTTCAGGGCCGCGGGGTTGGTGAGCAGGTTATTGGTGGGGGACAGGCTGTCGGTGAGCATGTTGACCACAAAGCGGGCCTGGCGCTCGTCGACACTGTCCAGATCCAGTTCATCCAGCCATTCGTCCGCTGATTCACCCAGGGCGAGATAGCCCTGCAACAGGCGACTGAACACAGCGTTTTCCCGCCAGCTATCATCGCCGAACCGTCGGTCCTTCTTGCCCGGTTGGTAGTCGCTGTCGCCGTAGGCCACGTCGAGTAATTTTCCGGCCAGTCCCAGTGTGTGTTTGGCCGCCAGTATGGGGTGGCGAACCACTTGTTTGCTGGTGGTCTTGAGGGCCTCGGTCAGGTCCTCGGTAGTGGCGCCGACCAGAGGGCTGACGCCGACAACGCCCGCCGCCGCGGTGTTGATGGCTTTTTCGTTTTTGCTCTTACGTGCACGCTTTTGTGCTGCTGTGCTCATCTCAACTTCTCCTTGGGACGTCATTACAATATAGTTCAATTGTGGGCTGTTGAGGCGGACAAAAGAAGGTTACCATGGGACACAAAACAATCATTTAAGGACAAGGTGCCCTTGGGCGAGAATTATGGCGGGAAGAATACACCAAAACAGCCCTGTGGGCATCGATCAGTACCGCGGTATCTACCTCAAGCGCATTCCCACGTACTCTTTCCCGTTGATGCTTGAGGTAATGCAGGAACAGGGCGTATCGGCGGCGTCGATACTGAAAAACACCGGACTGGAACCGGCGGACCTGGCCGTGGAAAGTGCCCTGGTGTCTTTTCTGCAGGCGCTCAAATTTGTTCGCAACCTGTTGCGGCACAGTTCTCGGGCCGACATCGGCCTGCATATCGGCGACCGCTACCATGTCAGCACCTACGGTGTGTTGGGCTATGCCATGATGTCCTGCGCCACCTGGGCGGATGCTCTGGCCATTGGCCGTCGTTTTCACCAGGTGGCCAGCAGCCTGGCTAATATTGACCTGTATATCGATGAGCAGCGTAATACCCTCAGCTATATCGCCACGCCTTTTTACCCCGAGTTGACGGACATCGAGCCCTTTATCGTGGAAAAATTGTTCGCCGGCCTGATCGCCGCCAGCCGGTCAGTACTGCCGGAGCCGGCCTACCCGAGTCGGGTCAGCTTTACCTATAGCGAACCCCGGTACGCGGCAGCCTACCGGGCGATATTTCCCTGTCCTATCGAATTTGGCGCCCGGGAAAATCGTTTTGAAATGGATATGGTGCGCCTGCAGCAGCCCCTGCCGGCGGCTAACGAGGTGTGCGCCGCAATGGGGCGCAGGATGTGTGAAGAGCATCTTGGCCAGTATGAACCCACGGATGACTCCGTGCACCGCAGGGTGACGGACCTGCTTCTCTCCTCACCCCACGGTATGCCCCGCATGGAAGCGGTGGCCGACGCCCTGCACATGAGTAGTCGCACCCTGCGTCGCCTGTTGTTGGTGGAGGGTACTACCTTTCAGGATATCTGCGACGAACTGCGCCACGACCTGTCTAAGCAGTACCTGCGGGGCTCGCAATTGAGCCTGGACGAGATCGCCCATCTGGTGGGCTTTACCGAGAGCACTAACTTCCGCCGTGCGTTCAAGCGCTGGCAGGGGTTGCCGCCGGCCCAGTACCGGCGCCAGCAACAGCAACAGCTACACTAGGCGCTGGTTCAGATGCGTCGGCAATAATGGCGACTCGTTTACTTATGATTTCTCTCCATAGGCCACCGGGTAGGTGGGCAAATTCAAAATCTGTGCCGCCTGTGCCGGTGTGGCTATCGGGCGGTCGTATTTTTTCGCCAGTTCCACCACTTCTTCGACAAGTTCCACGTTGCTCGGGGTGCGATCGCCAACATAAGGCTCCAGGCCCACCTGTACGTGGCCGCCGCGTTTAATGGCCTCTTCAGCAATGCCGCAGCCCACACAGTCATCACCAAAACTGGACACCAACCAGGGCAGGTTTGAGCCCTCAATCATTTCCAGGTAGGCATCCAGTGCCTTGGCCGTCGGCGGCAGGCCAAAGGGCATAAAGTCAGCACCAAAATAAAATTTCATCAGGCCCCCGGGCGGCATTTTCCCTGCTCGCACGTAAGCCATAATAAACTTCACAAAACCAGGTTCAAAGATGGAAATACTCAAGCCAATATTGTGGCGGCGACAGGCTTCCACGTAGTAGCGGGAATCGTGCATATCGTTTTTATAAACATAGGAAGAGGAAGTGAAGAGCCCCTCTTCATCAAGAAAGGCAAAGTTAAAGCTACCGGGGTCACACAGGCCCTGGGAAATCAAGCCTTCGGCCGCCATTTTTTCCACATGGGCATAGCGGGTTTCCACAGGCACGCCCTCCTGGCCGACAGGCATGGTGGGCGTTAAAATCGCATCGGGTCGAATTTTCAGTAACTTGCGCCATGCGCCGGCGTACAGCTCCGCATCCAATTCGCCCGGGCCACCGATAACCGTTTCCGTCGTATGGTTATGAATTAACGCAGCACCTGCTTCCATACAGGCTACAGCCTGTTCAACGATTTCATCATCCGAGTAGGGAACGCCGGGGTTTGTGGATTTGGGGGTGGAGCCGTTTAACGATGCTTCGATAATCAGCGGGATACCTGCAACGGGTGAACTCATAATAAGTAACTCACTATTATTTGCTGTCTCGAACAAGCAGATTTATTTGCCCAGGCCCAGTTGATCCAGTCTCCAGCGCAAGGTGTCTATACGATCCTGCCCAAAGAATGTCTCACCTTCAAAGACCAGTGTTGGAACCCCCCAATGCCCTGCATCATCCAGCAGTTGTTGGTTGTTTTCTATCTCAACCCGATGATCTCCAGTGGCGATTGCACTCTCCATCGACACCAGGTCGAAACCCGCGGTTGTTACTGTTTTTTCAAAAATGTCACCTTCATCCCAGTTGGCAGTGCCGCCCCATATCAAACGAGATACAGCGGCTGCAAACTCAATACCATGCCCCCGGCGCTGAGCCTCCACTCCCAGATAACTGAGGCGATAAATATAGGGCTGAACATCAGAGATGGCCATGGTTTTAATATCCATCACAATAGGGTCCGGCGATGGCCACTTGTGGGGCAGGCCGAGCATTTCAGCCCTGCGCTCCCAATCCATCAAAATGTATTTGACGCGGTTTTCACTGTCCTTACTTTTATTGAATAGAATGTCCGGATTGCGCAACGCGAGAGGGAAAACCACCCGTAGATTGACCTCCACATCATATTTTTCTCCCAACTCCAGCATTTCTGGCGTTGCCAGGTAGGAGTAGGGGCTGCGAAATGACCAAAAAACATCCACTGAATTCGACATGTGCGCTCTCTTTTCTCTTATTGATTAGTGGGTAGTAATCTTGACAGTACCATCACTGGAAACCTCTACCTGGTCACCGTTTTCAACGGCATCCAGAAACTCGGCGCCCAGATTATCGATGGCAATAATAGGCCTTTTCTCTGACCAGTAATAGGCCATGATCAAGCCACAAGCCGCTACTGAATCAATCGGGTTGGCAAACAGCATGGCTTTGGGAGCGATGCCGGCTTCGACGACGGCCATATAAGTACAGGCTGCCGCACTGGAACCAATGGACTGGGGTATACAAAGTATGGTGTCAGCCAGGTCTACATCATAGAGATTGTTGTCATGGTCTTTACACACCCCCGATTTTGAACCGCTGAACACGACGTCCATATAAGTGGCGGTCGCATTGAAACCCAGTTTGGTTACTGTGGCAGGGCCGGTCGCATCGCCTTTCAAAGCAGGTCGACCTTTAAATATCTTAACGTTTGACATGGGATATCCTCAGCCTTTACTTGTTAGTGTTCTTTCGTGGTTGGTCTGGCAGTTCACCGGTGACAGCAATGTGTACCAGGTCGTCATCCATATAGAAGCGCGCTTTGCTGTACACGCGAGTCTTGTTGGAGTTGGTACAGATAATTTCATCAGACTGTTTTGGTGTGGTCGCATATAACGCAGGGCAATTAGTGGTAATACTGATATTCATACCATCCATTTTTTTTGCCAGGTCAGGGTGGTTTTCCCTGAACTTGTTGGTCACGATCTCAGAGGTAAAGAGATACGTGGGGCAACTAACGGTATCTTTTCCCGCTTCTTCCAGCCCGCGGACAAGGCGCTCGCCCCACCATTTGGTTTGCGCCAGGGTATTGTGTGGGCAACCAATAAATACGCGCTCTGGTTTGGCATTTTCATCGGCCCACATGACCGGGTAGCTATTGAACAAATCTTCCAGCAACTCATCTGTAATAACGTAGGTTTGATAACCCTCTTTCAATAAATCTCTACCCTGCTGTTCGGCCTCCGGGGTTACACCTTCCATATGGAACAATCCGACGGCACCATTGCTGGCGGTAGCGGCACCAAAGTCCTTGCAGTAGGCCATGACATCGTCAAGCTGGTTAACCTTGCCGTCAAGACCAACAATATAGGGGACGTCTTCCATCACTTTCAGGCCGACGGCTGCGCCGATTAATTCGGGATGGGGCAGCCTGGTAACAGCAGTGCAATCAATCAACCAATCCGCTTTGCGACCTTCATCTGTGAGCAAATCAAAGTAGGGTGCTTTGCCTAATAATGCCGTCATCATGTCGATGCCAACCGAGTTGCGGTTTGTGCGAGCACCTAAAAAGGAATTGGCGAAATTGATGGCGGAAGACTCGGACCAGGAAATCAAATCACCCTGTCGCGGTGTATTGCCAATTTCGGGGACAAAACAGGCACAGCTCCAGGCATTGTCTCGCATGCCGAGTTGTTTGTAGAGCTCGCCCAGCCTGTCGTGTTGGGTGTGCAAATTCTGAACCACAATACGTTTCTCTTCACCGGGATCCAGATTGTCGTGGTCCATCGGCTTGGGGTTGCAAGTAAAAGGCGCATAGGTTTTGAGTCCGGCCGCAGCGGCTTTTTCGTAGATATCAATAAATGGGCGCACGGCTTCCGTACTCCAGCTCATGGCCAGGTGGGGAGCCGCCTGCAGATCAACCAGTTTTTCCGCGCCAAACAGCTCGCCAAAGGTAACCACTGTCTGCATCACTTTCTGTAGCATCTCGCCTTTTTCACCATCCATGATGGCCTGCTCTTCAGGTGTCAATTGCAGTTTGGTAGGCGTCAGCATTTGTTCCATGGGTCGATTCCTTTTGTCGGGCGGTTAACGGGCTATTGTGGCATTCGCGCTGATAGATAGTCCGGACGAGATATGTACTATGCAGTCAAGCGTAGCAACTGTCCGCTAAACGGACAGCATCAAATGCTGCAATTGGAGATTTTATGTTTAGAAGTAGAAGGGGAGTGGCGCGGAAGGGATGAGGTACGCTAGTTGCTGTCTTTGTACTCTGGCACCACCGGCTCAACCGCCAGCAGCGAATCATACTGCTCACCAAAGACAGCGATATCCCTGATGACCAATTTTCCATAATTTATCTCAATGGAGCCCTCCTGCTCCAATTTTTTTAATTCCCGGCCAACACTCTGGCGGATCGCGCCCACCATTTTTCCCAGTTCGTCGTGGGAGATATCCTCAATGATTGCGCGTCCATTCTCATCTATCTCTCCCACGCTGTGTCCCATACGCAGAATCGCCCGCGCCAGTCGCTGGCGCAGCGGTAACAGGCTCGCATCTTCAGCCAGCATAAACGTCAAGCGAAGGCGTCGCGACATCACCCGATTTAACGCCTTGGGTATTTCCGGGTATTTTTCGTAGAGCTCATCAAATTGTGGCTTTCTGAGAACATTCAGTGCCGTGTCGCGGCAGGCAAAAGCGAAATTCATGCGCGGTTCATCGATGATAAGCGCCCAGTCTCCGACGCAGTCGCCTTTCATCAGGTAAGTGTGCACCATTTCCTGACCGACGTGGTTAAACGTGCAGATTTTCAATCGCCCGGTAATCACCTGGAAGCAGGCATCCGCCGGGTCACCTGGACGGAACAGGCAATCGCCATCGCCCAGGGTTCGGGAGACACACCGCTGCACTACCTCTTGCCGAATCTTTTCCGGTAATTCCGATATCCAGTTATGCATGTTCTGAACTTTATGCACGGCAGTACTCCATCACGACAGTTCAATACACCGGGCGGTCAATCGAGCCCGCATGATCAAAAATAAGCTCTGTCTCTATATGTTCCACCTCCTCGCGAGAGGTGAAAGAATTCATTGCCAGATCCCTCAGGTGTTGAGAATCACGCACCCACACATGAACCAGGAAATCGATGGGGCCGGCGACATGATAAAGCTGAACTACCTCACGAAGCCCCAGTACATGGTCGCTGAAAGATTCCAACAGTGCTTTGGTGTGCCTGCTCAACCTGACTGAAACCATCGCCTGTATAGACACGCCGACAGCCTGTGGATCGATGTCTGCGTGGAAGCCACGAAAAACGCCAGCCGCAATAAGCGACTGCACCCTTGCCAGGCATGTAGAGGGGGCCAGCCCAACTTTATCCGCCAGTGCTTTATTGGAAAGTCGGGCATTGTTCTGCAGGAGCTTGATTATTTCGTAATCTGTTCGGTCAAGCTTGTGATTTGATGGCATTATCAGAATTATATTCGGTAATGAGTTTGGAGGCAGAATATACACTAATATATTCCGGGCATAAACGCATAAACGCATAAACGCATAAAACATACATTTAAGTGAGTGTACTGGAGAATGATTATGAGCATGCGAAACCATATCGAGTCCATGTCAGCTATCCACCATGAATTTGGTGAGCACGGCGGCGTCAACATGTCCGTGGAAGCCAGCACCACGTTCACCGTCATGGACCCGGGCACGATGCCGGAGATTTTCGCCGGGACAAAGGGGCCGGAGCAGGGCGGCTGTTACCTGTATGGCAGGCACTTCAATCCCACGGTATTCAACCTCGCCAGGCAACTCGCCGCGATGGAGGGCACGGAAGCGGCTTACTGCACAGCCAGTGGCATGGGAGCGATATCAGCGGCCGTGTTGCAGTGCTGCGACGCCGGGAGCCATATCGTTGCATCCAACGCCATCTATGGTGGTACCTACGCTTTTATGCACGACTTCCTGCCGAAGAAGACGGGTATCTCCACCACCATGGTCGATATCACTGACGAGTCGGCGATTCGGGCAGCCATTACGCCGGACACACGCGTCATCTACGCCGAGAGTTTGTCAAATCCGACCATGAGAGTGGCTGACATCCTCATGCTGGCGCGCATTGCGAAGGATGTGGGGGCAAAGCTCATTATCGATAATACCTTCAGCCCCCTGATGCTCAGCCCCGCGGACCTCGGGGCTGATGTGGTGGTACACAGCATGACCAAATACATTGGCGGCGCTTCCGATATTATCGCCGGTGTGGTGTGTGGCTCGGCGGAACTGATACAGGGCTTGATGGATGTGCAGGATGGAGCGCTAATGCTGCTCGGTCCCACTATGGATCCCACCATCGCTTTTGCCTTGAGCATGCGCATACCCCATCTTCCATTGCGGATACAGGAACATAGTCGCAGGGCGGCAGTGTTTGCCGCTGATCTGGCGTCCATGGGTTTGACGGTGGCATACCCTGGCCTGCCCAGCCACCCGGATCATCAACTGGCAAAAACCCTGTGCCGCGAGGAATATGGTTTTGGGGCATGCTGGCTGTCGATATGGGCGATGAAAATACCGCCAACAGGCTGATGGAGAAATTGCAAAACGGCTATGACTTCGGCTACATCGCGGTTTCCCTGGGCTATTTCGAAACCCTGCTGTCTTGTTCTGGCAGCAGCACGTCCAGTGAATTGACCGATGAGGACAAAGAGCTGGCCGGAATTTCTCCGGGGCTTGTTCGTATGTCCGTCGGATACACCGGGTCACTGGAGCAAAGGAGGGAGCAGTTGAGGTCGGCTATTGAGGATATCCGGTAACGATATGTTGCCAGGCAGCCGGCGCTGACCAGCAAAGACGGCTACACCTATGCGCCTGAGGTCCAACTCCGGGGTTAAGACGTAGCGGTTTTTACAGCGTGGCTAACTACAATCGTAACGGTACCGCCACGCGTTTCAACCAAAAAAACCTATAAAACAAGGTTAAAACAGTTGTCCGACACAATCTATAAGTGTAAAATAAATTACTGGATGTAACCACAGTAGTAGAGGTGTCGCCATGACCAATCCTACAGATTCTCCCTCTTCCGATCACGCCGAACAAGCGGTAAAACTCGGCGATGAAATCACCCTCCTGGCGGGCCAGCTCAACGCCGGAAATTATCGCATGCTCAAGCTGATCGCCAAATTCGATGACCGCGAGGCCTGGGGTAACGGCGGCACGGTGAAATCCTGCGCCCACTGGCTGAACTGGAAATGCGGTATCGCCATGGGGGCGGCCCGGGAGAAAGTCCGGGTG
>PVMS01114011.1_pt1 | contig 10922 bp, 9 predicted proteins | sample 1853461 | NCBI WGS metagenome assembly PVMS01 (sample SAMN08582032, study PRJNA380276) | Marine sediment metagenome, whole genome shotgun sequencing project. | isolation source: ocean sediment barecode stripped | collected 2017
ATCATCCGTAACCCGGATATGAGGGCTGCCATCCTCTGCTTTAAACTTGACCTCAATTTTCGCACCCCCTTTTCACGGAGATGGTTCTTGCGGCAATATTCTTAAGCGCCTGCACCAGCGTGCCGCTCACAACCCTCTACAAACTCCACAAAATCGACCCGATGGAGGCAATCCGGCCAATCATTCAGGTCTATGCCGTCCCGCAATGATTGCTTACGCAAATCCAGGTTCCGGGAGAGTAAGAAGAAACCATCCTGATCGCTGGTTTGCAGAAAAATATCTATCAGCACCGCACCCTCCGGCATTTTGCTGTGCAAACAAACACCGTCAAGAAAAACGCCAAGGCTTCCGCTTCCTTCAGGATCATCTTTACTGATCGCTGCCACAGAAGACTGCACCTCCCGCATACGTTGAATATCGCTTTGAGTGAGGCCCAACACCGTCACCGACTCGCCTGGGTTTTTGTCAGTAAAAAGTTCAGCCCTCATATCCGGGTTACGGATGATCTCAACCAGGTAAGTCTCATCGATGTTCAGGCTGCCATCATCTGCTTTAAACTTGACCTCAATTTTCGCACCCCCTTCACGGATACCGATGCGTTCATCGGCACGTATGGCGACTTTGATTTGAGCCGGATCAGCCTCCATCGGGTCGATTTTGTGGAGTTTGTAGAGGGTTGTGAGCGGCACGCTGGTGCAGGCGCTTAAGAATATTGCCGCAAGAACCATCCCCGTGAAAAGAAAGCCCCAATGCCTGATGGTTGGATGTGTCCTTTGTTCCAGCATAACTGCGCGTAAAATTACTTTATGGGCAAGGATCGTAAATATACGCGAAAACGGGAAGCACGGCAGGTGGTCAAAATGCCAGATTCGACAAAAATCGGGTGGTTGTGAGTGTTCCCGCAGTACTGCAGCATTGATTAGTGCCTTTATCCTTGGAACGATGAAAATTGCACGGCTAAGAGTTGTTTATCCCATTTGGCTTGCACTACTGCTTCACCAGTTCCACCCGCCGGTTTTTGGCACGTCCGTCTGGAGTATCGTTGGTCGCGACGGGTGCCAGGAATCCCACACCTTCGGCTCTCATTCGGTCCTGATCAATGTTGTGGTTTTTTGTCAGAAACCTGGCTACAGAGTTAGCGCGTTTACTCAAAAGACTGATGTTGTATTCGAATGCACCGCCGCTTGTACCCGTATTTTTGATGCGCATTTCCATAGGGCCGTATAGAATTGCGGCGAAATTGTTGCCGCAGTCACCGCCGCAACTGTATAGAATCTCGAAGCCCGCGGCTTCCAGGGCTGACTGGTAATTACGAAGAATTTCCAGGCTGGATCGCCCATCAGGGCCGCGGTAAAGAATGCGCGTGATCAGCCCTTCCAGGACCGTTTGCTCCCTGGGAACTTTTTGCCCATCGCTGTTCCTTACAGCCGGACCCAGGGGTAGAACGAATTCGTCGAATTCGCGGATTTCATAACCGTCGATAAACGACCCCTCGTAGCGCGTCACCATGGGGTGATCTTCACTTCCGGGTGAGTCAGATTGCTGTGCCAATGCGGCCGGTGCGAAAAGCAACAAAGCCAGCGGTGCGGTTAATAAAGAAAACCTGATTCCAGTTACGATGCTGTTCTCCTGGAGGGTGAGAATCACGTGTGCGTGGAAATTAACATAACAGGAAAGGATGCTTTTCGCTCTCATGGTTGACCATTCGCCCAAGCATGATTCGCTGTTCGCCCAACTGACGCATTGCGTTGGGCACCATTGCGTACAAGCGGTCATGCGTCCAACCAGGATGCCTGGCTGGGGCTATCGAGCTTGCTTATGACTACTGGATCCTTGGGAAGGGCGCTGAAAAGAAAGAACCAAGGTGGTCGGTGATGAAAGATGTTCTCGGCTGGGGGCAGGACTGAGATCATCGAGCAATTTTCCGACGAAATCGAGAGGCCAGTCGCTTATACTTTGTAGCTTCCCGAGCCGGTTCAGCCACCAATGAGTTCGATCCAGAAAACACTTCAGCAGGTATTCGGCCTGCAGGGCTTCAGGCCCTTTCAGCAGGAAATCATCGAACAGGTGCTGGCTGGTGGCGATGCCTTTGTGCTGATGCCCACCGGCGGCGGAAAATCCCTGTGTTACCAGTTACCCGCCCTGCATCGCGAAGGTCTGGCGATAGTGGTCTCGCCGCTGATCTCGCTGATGAAAGACCAGGTAGATGCCTTACAGGCTAACGGCGTAAACGCGGCCATGTACAACTCCAATCTGGGTGCGGCTGAGGCCCGGTCGGTGCTGTCCCGACTGCACGGTGGTGAACTGGACCTGCTATATGTCGCCCCTGAACGGATGATGAGACCCGGTTTTATCCATAGCCTGGATGCGATCCCGGTGGCGCTGATTGCGATCGATGAAGCCCATTGTGTTTCGCAGTGGGGCCATGATTTCCGGCCCGAATACGCGGCGCTGGGCGAACTGCGGGAATATTTTCCGGAAACGCCCTTCATCGCGCTGACTGCAACTGCCGACCCACAGACCCGAGAGGACATTGTGCAGGTGTTGGGGCTGCACAAAGCGCGCAGATTCATCACCAGTTTTGACCGGCCCAACATTCGCTACACGGTGCTGGAGAAGCACCAACCGCAAAGCCAGTTACTGCGTTTCCTTGATACCCAGGGGGATGAATCGGGCATCATTTACGCCCTTTCCCGCAAGCGGGTTGAGGAAATTGCCAATTATCTGCTTGACCGGGGGTATTCGGCAGCGGCCTACCATGCCGGTCTGCGGGCCGAGACCCGTAAAGAGGTGCAGGAGAGTTTCATTCGTGATGACCTGTCTATCGTGGTGGCGACAGTGGCCTTTGGGATGGGCATCGACAAACCTAATGTACGATTTGTGGTGCATTATGATTTGCCGCGCCACCTGGAAGGCTACTACCAGGAGACCGGCCGTGCGGGTCGTGACGGCCTGCCATCGGAGGCCCTGATGCTGTTCGGTACGCAGGATGTCGCCACTGCCCGTTATCACCTGGAACAGGGCAACAACGAGAATCAGAAGCGGATCGAGTCGCACAAGCTCAATGCCATGGTCGGTTTTGCCGAAAGCCTCACCTGCCGCCGCCGCGTTCTGCTTGGCTACCTCGGCGAGCAACTGGAGGAAGATTGTGGCAACTGCGACATTTGCCTGAATCCTCCAGAACGATTTGACGCGACAGAGGCGGCACGCAAGGTCCTGTCATGTGTTTACCGCGTACGTCAATCTTTTGGGATCAAGCACGTGGTGGATGTATTGCGTGGCGCTGAAAACGAACGTATTCGCAAGTTCGACCACGAACGGCTCTCCACCTATGGCATTGGCATGGAGCACACGCATGCGGAGTGGATGTCCATCGTGCGCCAGTTGATCCACCGCGGCTACCTGATCCAGGATATCGCAACCTTCTCGGTGCTGAAACTGACACCGCAAGCCCTGCGTGTCCTGAGGAATGAAGAGAAAGTGGAATTGGCGCGTCCGCGAATCAAGGAGAAGATCAAGAAGAAACCTGCCGTGGCAATGGCGCTGGATGCAGATGATGTTGAGCTATTTGAAAACCTGCGTGCACTGCGCAAGCAACTGGCCGAAGAGGGCGGTGTTCCGCCGTACGTTATTTTTGGTGATGCTGCGCTGGTCGAAATGAGCCGTGTGCGGCCCCGGGACGAGATGGAATTTCTCGACATCAACGGGGTAGGGCAGGTGAAACTGGAGCGCTATGGCAGTGCGTTTCTGGAGGTGATAACAGAAGATCTGGCTTTCTAGTCAAAATCCGGCATGGTCTGGGGAATTCCATGACCATCCGCCCATGTCAGTTGGGTAACAGCGTTGTAGCATGGTGGCACTGATAAAGAGGAACTCCCGTGCAAAACTTCAAAATGGTCAAAAATGCGACCCTGAACTGCTTTACTGCTTCCTTACTTCTGGTTTCCAGCCTTTCATTTGCCCAGGGGGCGTCAAACTTCACCCCTGAGTGGGTCAAGCGTTCCAATGAAATCGCTTATAAAGTACTCGAGTCAGGTGCGCAGTTTGCCCCTGAGTTCTCCGGCCAAAGTGGCGTAGAAGGCTACGACGAAGAAATTTTCGACCTCGGGGAAAATCTCTCAGCGCGGCAAATTGCCGTCTCCGAACAGAACATCCTCATGCTGAATGACCTGTTGGCAAAAGAAGAAGACCCGCGTGTAGCCCAGGACATTGAAATCATGATCAAGGCTGAACAAGACGACATTGAAGCTACACGCATCAATTACGAGAGAGTGCTGCCCTACGGCAACATTACCGGCCTGGTCTTCGCCGGATTCAGGGGGTTGCTGGACAAACAGGTCCCTTACGAGCGGCAAAAAGCGGCCCTGGTGCGGCTGAAGAAATATACCGGCCAGGCTGAGGGCTACGAGGTGTTTACCGAACAGGCTAAAGCCCGGCTTACAGAGCGGTTTGAGGTGCCGGGCTTGATCAAACCCTTTGTCGGTGAAGTGGAACAGGACCTGGAACGTGCGCCCGCCATGATCGAGGGCCTGGCGAGTGTATTTGAAGCGACCGAACTGGAAGGTTATGAGCAGGATCTGGCCCTGCTGACGGAACAGCTCACAGCGTATAACGCCTGGGTTGAAGAAACCATTCTGCCCAACACCCGGGAAAATGCTGCTTTACCGCGTGAGTTATATGAACTGGAACTCAAAAACTATGGTGTTGATGACTCACCTGAAGCTCTGATCAAAACCGGCCAGGTTGGCTTCATGAATATCCGTAACGAAATGATGGCGTTGGCGCCACTGATAGCAAAACAAAAGGGATACGACACCAACAATTACCGTGAAGTGATCGCCCTGCTGAAAAAGGAGCAGATCCATGGTGATGAATTAATGGCGAGTTACCGCGAGGTGATGGCGGAAATTGACGTCATCATCGAGCGCGAGAGCCTGATTTCGTTACCGGATGAACCTGCCCGTGTACGCATGGCAACCGCCGCCGAAACAGCGCAACAACCGGCACCACATCTCGATATTCCACGACTGATAGGCAATACCGGCGAGTTTCCTGAGTTTATCGTTCCCACCATTGTTCAAGATGAGGATGGAACCTGGCCTGAAAGTGACTATGCTTTTCCGGCAATGATGTGGACACTGGCGGCGCACGAAGCCCGGCCTGGCCACGAAATGCAGTTCACCACCATGCTGCGCGGTGGTGTCTCAACCGCCCGTGCACTGTTTGCTTTTAATTCAGCTAACGTAGAGGGCTGGGCCCTGTATGCCGAGGCCATTACAAAGCCGTACATGCCGCTTGAAGGTCAGCTTATTTCACTCCAGGACCGGCTGTTGCGTGCCGCCCGGATCTGGCTGGATCCGATGCTGAACCTGGGCCTGATCAGCGCCGGGGAAGCCAAGCGTGTATTGATGGAAGAAGTGGTGCTGGATGATCATAGCGCCCAGACTGAAATCGATCGCTACACCTTCCGCTCTCCAGCCCAGGCAACCGCCTATTATTATGGCTATGAAAATGTGCAGGCTTTGCGCGCCAGTACCGAATTGCGCCTGAAGGACAAATTTAATCAGCGCGAATTCCACGATTTCCTGTTGGCACAGGGTTTGCTGCCACCGGAAGTGTTGAGTAAGGCTATTGATGAAAATTTCATCGCTCCGCGCCTGGGTGGAGAATAACAAGTTTCAAAGCTACACTAGCGGCACACTTTTTATAGGCTAACAAAATGGATGAGTCTGCCCCGGGCGGGCAAACTGGCCTGGGCGAATTCGTCGCGCTGATGGCGTTCACCATGTCGCTGGTGGCCTTGAGCATCGATGCCATGCTGCCGGCCTTTCCCGAGATGGCGCGGGATCTACAGGTGACAGCGGCCAACGACATTCAGTTGGTCGTGTCGATGTTATTCATTGGGCTGGCGATTGGTCAGCTATTCTATGGCCCCTTGTCTGATTCCATCGGGCGCAAGCCTGCCATCTATATTGGATTCGTCCTGTTTATTCTCGGGTCCCTGCTGTCGATGATGGCGTCGGATTTTTCCACCATGCTGGCCGGACGCCTGTTGCAGGGTATCGGCACGGCTGGCCCGCGCACCGTGGCCGTGGCCCTGATCCGGGACCGTTTTCATGGGCCAGAAATGGCGCGGGTCATGTCTTTCATCATGACCGTGTTTATCCTGGTGCCTATCTTTGCGCCGGCGCTGGGCCAGGTCATTCTCCTGTTGGCGGGTTGGCGTACGATCTTCGGCGCCTTTATTGTGCTGGCCCTGGCGACGCTGGTTTGGCTGAGCCTGAGACAACCGGAAACGCTACCCAAAGATCAACGCAGGCCCTTTACCCTGAAAAATATAATGGCAGCATTTCGCGAAGTGTTAAGGAGTCGTCTGGCCATGGTGTACACGCTCGTAGCAGGTTGTGTTTCAGGCGCTTTTTTGAGCTATCTCAACACCAGTCAGCAGATTTTCCAGGTTCAATACGGCCAGGGGAAACTGTTTCCGCTTTATTTCGGTATCCTGGCTGTTTCAGTGGGGTTTGCCGCATTGCTCAATAGCGCATTGGTTATGCGTTTCGGTATGCATGCGCTGGTGCACCGGGCGTTACTGTTGATGATGGCGTTGTCGTGGCTGTTCCTGGCCATTGTCTGGGCCTACTCGGGCCACCCGCCTCTTTGGCTGTTTATGGCGATTTGCCTCGCTCTGTTTTTTTGCATTGGCATCCTGTTCGGTAACCTCAACTCTATTGCGATGGAGCCATTGGGGCACGTGGCGGGAATGGCTTCGGCCGTGATTGGATCGATCACGACTTTGTCGGCCGTGGTGCTCAGCTACCTCGCTGGCCAGGCGTACGATGGAACCCTGTTCCCGCTGGCGCTGGCTTTTGTCAGTCTGATCACGGTTTCCGCTTTACTGACAAAAATGTGCAAAACACCGGGGTTACCTGGTTAACAGATCCGCCAACGCAGCAACGGCATTCTCGTCATCCGAGTTGGCCAACCAGAACAGGGCCTGGCGCCTGACTTCCCGTGGTTTTTGCTCATCTTTGGCCAATTCCAGCAACATCCTGGTACCTGTCTCGCCCGGCAATTGAGAAATGGCGAACACGGCTTCCTCCGCCAACTCACCATCCGGTTCCCCCGCCAAGGTATAAAGCCGCTCGCTGGCTTCCTTGCTGGCGTGCAAAGACATTAAGTAAAGGGCTGAATAGTCCATTGAGTCGTGATCGTTCGACCGGGCCACGGCTTCCAGCCAATTCAAACTGGCGGCACTATCTACGCTCCCTATCCAGGTTACCCTGGCGCCACCACCTTCCACCGGGCATTGCTCACCAACCACGCGCAGGGATCGCACTTCACCCTCTGTGACCCTGGCAAAAGCAATCACATTTTCCGTCAGCGGTGAATCTGATGAAGTGCCATAACTTTCATGCTGCTTTTCCAGGCTACAGCCCACTTCCCTGGAGTTGCTCCACTGGCCGTGCCAGCAACACGGCGACCGGGTTCCCTCCACTACCGGCATGCTGAAAGCAATCCACTGTCCCTGTGCTGTCTGCACGGCTTTGCCCGGATCGGTAATGGATGTCTGCTCAAGCACTTCAGCATTCGTCAGACCGCCCACCTGGGCCCAGGCTGTACCCGTGAGTAATGCCAGCAGCATTCCTGTCACTTTAGCCTTCATCCATTTTTCTCCAGCATTTCGAACAGGTATTGGTCGGATTCTTCTGAATCCATGATGGTCAGCATCTGCAGCATTTCCCGCTTCAATTCAGGGTCGCTTTCCTGTTTCAACAGATTTAGCAGCCCTTCAGTATCCTCCATGATCATCATGGACTGGATTACCGCGGACTTTTCCTCACGTGATGCTCCGGGATACATGGCCACAAGGTAATCCGCCGCCTTTTCCTCGCCGTTGATGCCCAGGCCCTGGATGGCGACGGATCTCAGTTCTGCATCCTGTTCTGTCTGAAGGATCTTGTATAAACCATCGCTGTCATCAGAAATGGACATGGCCTCGAGAATAGCCTCGCGCGAATCACGATCCGTCAAGCTGGCGTATAGTTCACCCAGTTCTTCGGTGGCATCCATTATGCCCAGCACCTGGATCGCCTCGCGCTGCAGTTGAGGATCTGTCTCCGTGCGCAGTATTTTCAGGGCCAGGGTTGTAGCACCATCCATCATGGTCAGCGCTCCCAGAATGGCTCTCTTTTCCTCAGTGTTGGTGGAACTGTCGTAGATTGATTCGAGCAAGCTGGCTGATTCGGCGTTGTCCTCCATGGCGATACCATAGATGGCTGCTTTTCGCAGTTCCGGATCCGTCTCATTTGCCAGGACCTGTTTCAACATCGTGCTCTCACCAGCAATGGATAGCGCTTCGATAACCGCAATCCTGGCTTCACGGTCCTGCAAGGTGGCGTAAAGCGACTGCAGTTCATCCGTTGCATCCATTGTGCCGAGTATATGTATGGCATTGATCTGCACCTCAGGATCGTTGCTGTCGCGCGCCAAATCAGCCAGGGCCTGCCGGGCCTCCGGCGCGTCGCTAATGGCCAGGACGAAAATAGCATCCTGCCTGACGTGCTCTGAATTCGAGTTACGCACGAGATCCAGAACCAGCGGTAGCGCACGCTCCGGATCCCGGTCCATTAGTTGAGCCAGGGCGAAAAGGCGCAGTTCCTCATCCATTCCGGAACCGTTTCCTGCTACCTGTTCGATTGATTTCTCAGGATCCTGGTGCTCGATCCTCAGCGCTTGTGCTTCTTTCACCCAACTGCTTTCCGGGTACTTGCGTTCCAGGCGGCGCAGTTGGCGTTCAGCTTCCTTGCTGCGGCCGGCCTTGTAAAAGGCATAGGCTCTCCAGTCCATGGCGGCATCGGCCTGGTCTTCGTCAGCCTTGATGGCTTGCTTAAATTGTTCAGCAGCTTCCATCCAGTTTTGTTCACGCAAGGCTTTCTGGCCTTCGTCGTAAGGGGTCTGTGCCATAACTACCGTGCTTGCCAGTAAGGTGGCGAGGACGATTTTTTTCAGTATGTGTTTCATCTTCATGATGTTTTCCTTATGTCGAAATATTGGAATTATTGAGTTGCCTGTTCATGATGCGAACCCGGAACAGGAGTCTGTCCCTGACTTCGGTTTGCATTCGGTCGCGTGTAGCCGGCGAGGTTTTGTGGGCCTCATAGGCCAGTTCAATCAGTAAGGGCTCGAGTTCTGACAGGAATGCCGCCAGTTGCTGGTTGCCTTGGGAAATTGCGGCCTGGCGATACAAACGGTTTGCCACCAGCATGTCAGTGGCGCGCTCTGCGTCAGCAGCACTTGTTTCTGGCAGGTTCACAAATTGGGTGAGAGCCAGGTTGAGTTGTTCCAGGTGGCCAGACACTGAGGAAGTCAGAAGACGGCCGGTGTCAAATTCCGTCATGGCCATGGCAGGTGATACCGCCTGGTCTGTGGGAAGAGGATTACCTGGCTGGTCACTTTGGCGTCCCAGCATGAATGCAAGGCCCGCGACCAGCGCGAGCGACAAGGCGCCTGCAAGGCTTAAACGTGGTTGTCCCAGGAAGGCGAGCAGAGCCTTCCAGAGTTCGGCGGGCTTTTTCTGTTCTGCTGCGAGCCGTGGCGAAATCCGCCGCCACACATCCGCACCGTAATCATCCCCGCGTTCCGGCGGCACGAAGCCATCGACACGATCGAGTTCAACGGACAAGGCGTCGAAGCGGGCTGTTAACTCCGGCGAGGCAGCCACGCTCGCAGCCAGGGCCGGGTCATTTTGCTCACCGTAGTACAGTAGCGTCAGATCGTCGTCAGAGATCTTTTTCATGTCGTCACCAGTGGTCTTAGTTCGATGCGCATTTTTTTCACTGCGCGAAATACAGCCTGTTTGCAGGCGCCTGTTGTCAGATCCAGGATATTGGCAATCTCCTTGATGGAGTGCCCTTCAAAATGTCTGAGCAACAAAACTGCGCGTTCTGTCTCGCTCAAATTCATCATGGCTGCCTGGGTCTGTTCCCGGACATCAATTTGCACATCCGGCCTGGGGGTTACGGAGCCATGCTCTATCGTCTCCCACTCAAGCTCCCCCGTCTCAAAGCGATTGTGCCGGGCCTGCTTGCGCAGGTAGTCCATTGCAGCATTGACCGTGATGCGGTGTAACCAGGAGCGAAAACTGGACTGCATTTTGAAATTGCCGATATTGCGCCAGGCCTTGATAAAGGCTTCTTGCACGATGTCGTCCGCGGCACTGTTATCGCAGGTCAAGCGCCAGGCCAGCCGGTACATGGCATGGCTATGTTCCAGTACCAGTTCACGAAATGCCATCCGGTCTCCGGCCGCGGCCTTGCGGACGATTTTTTGTTCTGCTTTGCTCATCACAGAAGTATAGACGCGGAGTGTGTCAGTAAGGTTAGCCGCAATTTCAAAAAACTGGTTATGATGGTGGCTCGTTCATATGGATGAGTCTCCGATGCAGGTCTTTGACTTCTTGACAGACAGTACTGTCATTTTTTTTATTGCCAATACTCTCTACGTCATCTCGTACATGCTTACCAGCATGGTCTGGTTAAGGGTGCTGGCCATCATTGCAGCGGCTTCTACCGTTCCCTATTTTTACTTCCAGCTTGAGCCGCTGTGGTCCGCACTTTTCTGGCAAGGCTGCTTCCTGGCGGTAAACCTGGTCAATTTGCTGATCCTGTTGTTTTCAATGCGCGCGACGAATTTTGATGAAGATGAAGACCTGGCGTATGGAGTCAAATTTTCTGACCTGAAACCTTATGAAGTACGGCCCATTTTCAAATACGCAGAGCGCCGGTCTCTTGAAGCAGGGTGTAAACTCCTGGCAGAGGGCGATGAGAACGATTCCTTGTTCCTGATCCTGGAGGGCGCATTCAATGTGATCAAGAATGGTGTCGAGGTCGCAGTTCTGGGGCCTGGGCATTTCGTTGGGGAAC
>PVMS01137538.1_pt1 | contig 10922 bp, 11 predicted proteins | sample 1853461 | NCBI WGS metagenome assembly PVMS01 (sample SAMN08582032, study PRJNA380276) | Marine sediment metagenome, whole genome shotgun sequencing project. | isolation source: ocean sediment barecode stripped | collected 2017
CCTACTAAAGGAATAACTGATTATACCAAAGGTCTTGATCTAACTAATAAAACATACGGAAAAACTAAAAAAGGTCAATTTGCGCAAAATATTCTTGGAGCATCAAAAAACTGGGAAAGTAAAGGTAAAAATCTGTTAAGAGGAGGTTTAGGTTTTGCAACTGGAAAAAATTATAATAAATTTGGTCAAGGCATAGAAACAGTATTAGGTAAAAATAAATTTGCGGATGTTGTAAAAATGGGAACTAGTTCTAAGCTTTTGGTTGACAAACCTCAAAGAGCTTTAAGTACTCTTGGCGACGTTGGTAATGCTTTAACAGAAACTACAAGCAAAGGTTTAGACTCTATTCGAGGAGCTTATACAAACATTAGTGGTTCTGAAGTTGCACAAGGTGGTTTTGGTAAAGATAAAAAAACCGAAATTACAAAAAATCCAGCAGCTTCAATAATTGCTAACAATAATAAAAAATCAAATAGAGATAACTTAATTATAACAGGATAATGGCATTTAAACTAACACCACCATTTAAAATAGACGGTTCTCCAGTATATGAAAGAGAATTAGAAGAAGGTTGTTTAGGTAAAGGTAATAAAAACGGCACTATATTAATAGCTCCAAACCAAACAAAAGATGCAGAAAGAAGTGTTATAGAGCATGAAGAAATACATATAGATCAAGTTAAAAGAGGAGATTTAGATTATGATGACGACAATGTGTATTGGCAAGGTAAAACATATCCAAGATCTAAAATGAAAGAAGGTAATCCAAACTTACCTTGGGAAAAAGAAGCATATAGCAAAACAGATCCTTACGAAGCATTATGAGTAAAAAGAAATTTCACGAAACAAAAGTTGGTAAGTTCTTAGCACATGCAGCTCCAAGTATACTAGGCACTGTAGGTGAAGTTTTACCAAACAACGGTGTACTAGGTTTAGTTAAAAACTTAATACATAAAGATCCTGCGTTACCTGCAGAGGACAAGGAGAAAGCATTAATGTTATTAGAACAAGATATGACAGAGATGCAAGAAATATCAAAGCGCTGGGACAGCGACATGAAAAGCGATTCATGGCTTAGTAAAAACACACGCCCATTATCTTTGATTTTTTTATCTGTAATGACCATTGCTTTTATATGGGTTGATAGTCACGAAAACATATCTTTTACGGTAGAGCAAGAGTGGATAAGCTTACTAAAAACCTTAACTACAACAGTTTACGTAGCTTATTTTGGTTCGCGAGGAGCGGAAAAATTTAAAACTATAAGTAATAATAAGTAATAGGTAATTAAATAATAGTTAAATTAAATCAAATGAAAAAATTAACAGCATTATTAGTGTTAACTTTATTAGTAGTAAACTACGGAATAACTATTGACACAAACACAAATCCATATATTAACCCTATATCATTTTTAGGTTTAGTAGTGGTATCATGGTTCTTACTAGGAACATATAAATTAGTAAAAAAAATAATTAAAAACAATTAAATTAAATCAAATGAGTAAAGAAAAAATTAACAAAGTAACTGAAGAAGAATTAGCTAAAATTAAAGAACACGCAGGAAAACTTCAACAACATCTATTAGATTTAGGATCTCTTGATATTAGAAAACAAGAATGTTTACAAGGCTATAAATTAGACTTAGAAGCTATGGAAGTGCTTAAGAAAGAATTAGAAGAAGCTTATGGTCAAGTAAATATTAATTTAGTTGACGGGACATATCAAGAAATAGAAAAAACAGAAGAATAAGATGAGTTCTATTATAAGAAAAATAAGCATAGGCTCGGACTATAAAAACGAAGCAATGCATTATTCTATTGGTCAACCAGTATATGGTGGTCATGTTATTCACGCTATAACTTTAGAAGATGTAGACAATTCTTATAATATTTATATAAAGAAAAACAACGAGGTATTGCCATGGAAAAAATTTAATTCTAACATGGCTATATCTGTTGAGTATGACTTAGAATATTAATGAATAGTATATATGACTTTATTGTAACTCCAAAAGAAAGTAGATACAATAATGAAAAAAAAATAGGTGATAAAACTTTAATATTAAACACTAGTATTGAAGATCACAAGCTAGTCAGTAGAAACGCTATAGTAGTTTCTGTTCCTTTAGCGTATAAATCTAATATCAAAAAAGGTGATGAAATTATAATACATCATAATATTTTTAGAAGATGGTATGATGTTAGAGGTGAACAAAGAAACAGCGGTCAATACTTTAAAAAAGAATTATACTTTTGCAAACCAAATCAAATTTACCTACATAAAAAAGATAACAAATGGAGTTCTATTATGGATAGATGTTTTGTTATGCCAATAAAAAATAACAACGAATTATCTTTAGATAAAGAGCAAAAATGTATTGGAGTATTAAAAATAGGTAATAGCTCGTTAGAAGCGCTAGGAATTAATCCTGGAGATCTTGTGGGTTATAAAGATAGTAGAGAATGGGAGTTTGTTATTGATAGCAAAAGAGTTTATTGTATGAAATCAAATGATATTATTATAAAATATGAATACCAGGGAAACGAAATTGAGTATAATCCAAGCTGGGCACATAGCAGTTGAAGAACTTATTAAAATTGCTAAAGAGCCTATAGTAGATTCAGACGATGATATATCAGCTGATAGACTTAAAAACGCGGCAGCTACAAAAAAATTAGCGATATTTGATTGTTTTGAAATACTTAATCGTATTAATGAAGAACAAGACATGTTAGATGAAAAGCCTAAAGAAGTTAAAAAAGAAACTACATTTCGTGGTTTTGCTGAAGGAAGATCTAAATAATGTACGAGCAAACTTTATATAAAATATTACATAACCATGTAAAGCCTAAAATTCTTAAACGAATGAATAGGTATAAAAAATGGGAATACGGATATAATGAAGAACACGATATAGTTGTTATATCTAGAACTGGACAAGTTGGAGAAATATATGAGATACAAGATCTTAAGATAGCTTTACCTTTAGAGAAAGATGTTTATACTTTTGAAGATAATAAATGGACCAGATTTGATTATCCTAAAATATTAAGTAAAATAAAAACAGTTTTTGACTGGAGAGAATATCCAGAAGACTTTAAAGAAAAATGGTACGATTATATTGATAATGAATTTAAAAGAAGAGAAGAAGGTTTTTGGTATATAAACAAAGATAAACCTATATTTTTAACCGGCACTCATTATATGTATTTACAATGGTCAAAAATTGATGTTGGCCAGCCAGACTTTAGAGAATCAAATAGGTTATTTTTTATATTTTGGGAAGCATGCAGAGCAGATTACAGAAGTTATGGTATGTGTTACTTAAAAAACAGACGTTCAGGTTTTTCTTTTATGGCTTCTGGTGAAACTGTTAATATGGCTACAATATCTAGTGATGCTCGCTTTGGTATATTATCTAAGTCAGGTGCTGATGCTAAAAAAATGTTTACAGATAAAGTAGTACCAATATCAGTTAATTATCCTTTCTTTTTCAAACCAATACAAGATGGTATGGATAGACCAAAAACAGAGTTAGCATATCGTGTGCCAGCCTCTAAGTTTACAAGAAGGTCTATAGTATCTACAGAAAAAAACGAAGAACTTGCTGGACTTGATACGACTATTGACTGGAAAAATACTGGTGACAATGCTTATGATGGTGAAAAACTAAGGTTATTAGTACATGATGAGAGTGGTAAATGGGAAAGACCTAATGATATACAAAACAACTGGCGTGTTACCAAAACAACATTAAGACTAGGTTCTAGAATTATAGGTAAATGTATGATGGGATCAACATCAAACGCTTTAGATAAAGGTGGTAGAAACTTCAAAAAATTATACGATGACTCAGATGTTACAAAAAGAAATGCCAATGGACAAACTCGTTCAGGACTCTATTCTTTGTTCATACCTATGGAATGGAATTACGAAGGATACATTGATTCTTATGGCTATCCTGTCTTCGACACACCATCAAAAAAAGTGTATGGACCTCATGGAACACCAATCAAAATTGGGGTTATTGAGTACTGGGAGAATGAAGTAGAAGGTTTAAAAGATGATCAAGACGGGTTAAACGAATTTTATAGACAGTTTCCACGAACAACAAAGCATGCTTTTAGAGATGAGTCTAAAATGTCTTTATTTAATCTAACTAAAATTTACCAACAAATAGATTACAATGAAGACTCAAGAGCTCAAAACTTAGTTACTAGAGGAAATTTTCAATGGGAAAACGGTATAATTGATACAAGAGTTATATTTTCTCCTAACTCAAAAGGAAGATTTTATATAACATGGGTTCCAGGTTTAAATTTACAAAATAGATTTATAATTAAAAACGGAATTAAATATCCAGGCAATGAACACGTAGGTGCGTTTGGCTGTGATAGTTATGATATATCAGGAACAGTTGACAAGAGAGGTTCTAATGGATCCTTGCACGGATTAACTAAGTTTAGCATGGAAGATGCTCCTGCTGATCATTTCTTTTTAGAATATATCGCTCGTCCACAAACTGCAGAAATATTTTTTGAAGATGTTTTAAAGGCTTGTGTTTTTTATGGGATGCCAATTTTATGTGAGAACAACAAACCTAGATTACTTTATCATTTTAAACGTAGAGGTTATAGAGGTTTTTCAATGAATAGACCTGATAAAAAATATAGTAAACTTTCAGTAACAGAAAGAGACATAGGTGGAATACCTAATTCAAGTCAAGATATAATACAAGCACACGCTGCCGCTATTGAGACTTATGTAGAAAGTGCAATTGGTTTTAATGGTGATGACTATGGAGATATGTATTTTCAAAGAACACTAGAAGATTGGGCGAGATTTAATATAAATAACAGAACAACACATGATGCTTCTATTAGTTCAGGTTTAGCTTTAATGGCTTGTAACAAAAATAGATATGCTCCAGTGAATAGAAAAATAAGAGAAAAAATAAGTCTTGGTATAAAGACGTACGATAATAAAGGTATACTTTCAAAAATAATTAAATAAATGAATACATACGCAAATCCAAATAGTGCATTTCCTAGCCAAACAGTGCCAGATGTTGAAAAGTCTTCTGAAGAATATGGAAGAAAAGTGGCACAAGCTATAGAAAGCGAGTGGTGGAGACAAGGTGGTAATGGTACTAGATTTGCTAATACATTTAATAGGTTCCACGGTTTAAGATTATATGCTAGAGGAGAACAGCCTGTGCAAAAATACAAAGATGAGTTAGCTATTAATGGTGACATGTCTTATTTAAATTTAGACTGGAAACCAGTTCCTGTTATATCTAAGTTTGTTGATATTGTTGCAAACGGCATGAATAACAAACATTATGATATAAAAGCTTTTGCTCAAGATCCAGTTTCATTAAAGAAAAGAACTGATTATGCTACAGCTATACTGCAAGACATGATGGCTAGACCTTATCTTAATGAATTAAAGAGCACGCTAGGAGTTAACGAGTATCAAACAGATGAAGCTAAATTACCAGAAAATCAAGAAGAATTAGACTTGCACATGCAGTTATCTTATAAAGAATCTGTGGAAATAGCTGAAGAAGAGGTAATAAATAATACTTTACAAAAAAATAGATTTGATAACATAAAGAAAAGATTTAATTATGATCTTGTTACTTTAGGTATTGGAGCTTGTAAAACAAGTTGGAATCCTGCTAATGGAGTTAAGCTTGACTATGTTGATCCTTCTAATTTAATATATTCTTATACAGAAGATCCGCATTTTGAAGATATATATTATGTAGGCGAAGTTAAAGCTTTAACTATACCTGAAATAGCTAAACAATTTCCTAATCTAACTGAAGAAGAATTAACAAAAATACAACAAACTAGAGCACAATCAAATTACAGTAGTTTATATGGTTGGCAAACTTACGATCAAAACACTGTTCAAGTATTGTTTTTTGAATACAAAACTTATAATGAGCAAGTGTTTAAAATAAAACAAACTGATTTTGGTTTAGAAAAAGCATTAGAAAAACCTGATACTTTTAATCCTCCGCCAAACGATGGATTTGAAAGAGTAGGTAGAAAAATAGAAGTACTTTACAAAGGTGTAAAAGTAATAGGTAACAATCAGTTAATAGAGTGGGAGCTTGCAAATAACATGACAAGACCTATGGCTGATACTACAAAAGTAGAAATGAGTTACACTATATGTGCACCAAGAATGTATCAAGGTAAAATTGATTCTATTGTAAGTAAAATAACAGGTTTTGCTGACATGATTCAATTAACGCATTTAAAGTTACAACAAGTTATGTCTAGAATAGTGCCAGATGGTGTGTTCTTAGATATGGACGGTTTAGCTGAAGTTGATTTAGGTAACGGTACAAATTATAACCCAGCAGAAGCACTTAACATGTATTTTCAAACAGGTTCTATTGTTGGTAGATCTCTTACGCAAGAAGGAGAAATGAATGCTGGTAAGGTTCCTATTCAAGAACTACAATCAAGTGGTGGTGGAAACAAAATACAAGCTTTAATAAGCACATATCAGTATTATTTACAAATGATACGTGATGTAACCGGGCTTAACGAAGCTAGAGATGGTAGTGCTCCAGAAAAAGATACTTTAGTTGGTTTACAAAAAATGGCAGTCAACGCTTCAAACACTGCTACAAGACACGTAATGCAAGCAAGTTTATGGTTAACATTAAGAACATGTGAAAATATTTCTTTAAAAATAGCTGATTCATTAAATTTTCCATTAACTCTAAACTCTTTAAAAAACTCTGTATCAACATATAACGTTGCAACTTTATCAGAGATACAAAATTTAAATCTTCACGATTTTGGTATTTACTTACAACTAGAACCAGAAGAAGAAGAAAAAGCACAATTGGAACAAAACATACAAATGGCTTTACAAAAAGGCGGTATTGATTTAGAAGATGCTATTGATATACGTAATATTAAAAACCTTAAATTAGCTAATGATGTTTTAAAACAAAAACGTAAAAAGAAACAACAAAGAGAGCAAGCTAACCAACAAGCTATGGTTAAAGCTCAAGCTGACGCAAATGCTGAAGCTTCTGAAAGAGCTGCTGCTGCAGAGATGCAAAAGAAACAAGCTCTTGCTCAAACAGAAATACAAATTGAACAAGCTAAAAATCAAATGGAAATCCAAAGATTACAAACAGCTTTTCAAATTAAACAACAAGAAATGCAAATCCAACATCAATTTGATTTGGAGCTTAAACAAATGGAAGTTCAAGCTATGCAACAAAAAGAAGCTTTAATTGAAGATCGTAAAGATAAACGTATTAAGATTGAAGGAAATCAACAAAGTCAAATGATTGATCAAAGAAACAACGATCTAATGCCAATTGATTTTGAACAACAAAGTAGTTAAAAACTATTTATTAATTATTTAATTATATTATATTATGTCAGAAGAAACAAAAATTAGTGCTGAAGTGACTGAAACAGTTAAGTCAGAAGGTGGAGATATGAAAATGAAATCAAAACCTAAAACTCCAAAAAAGTTTAACAAAAAAGAAGAGCCAGTAAAAATTGATCTTTCAAAAGTAGACACCTCACTGAAAGCTAACGCTAAAATTGAAGAACCTACTAAAGTTAACTTAACAGAAAAAAAAGAAACAGATGCCATTCAAATCGGAGAAACAAAGAAGGTGGATGTGGTCGAACAAACCGGAGATGGCAAAGCGCTGGACACTGGAGGAGCAACAACCGTTGAAGAGTCCAACTCGCCTATTAAAGAAGTTTCAGAGATGGAACAAAAGCAAGTACAACCAGAACCCGTAAAGCAAACAAATAAAATTGTTTTACCTGATAATGTAGAAAAGCTAGTAAGCTTTATGCATGAGACTGGTGGTAATCTTCAAGATTATGTTAGATTAAATGCAGATTATACTAACGTAAACGAAGATGTTTTATTACAAGAATATTATAAAAATACTAAACCTCATTTGACGCAAGAAGACCTTACATTTGTAATGGAAGAAAACTTCTCATTTGATAAAGATATTGATGAAGAGCGTGACATCAGAAGAAAAAAACTCGCTAAAAAAGAAGAGGTTGCTAAAGCTAGAAACTTTTTAGAAGACTTGAAAGACAAATATTACGACGAGATTAAGTTAAGACCGGGCGTAAATCAAGAACAACAAAAAGCTGTAGATTTTTTCAATCGCTACAACAACGAACAAGAATTAGCTCAACAACAGCATGAGCGATTTATTAACGCTACTGAACAACTTTTAAACGATGATTTCAAAGGTTTTGATTTCGAAGTCGGAGAAAAGAAGTTTAAATACGGTGTTAAAGATCCAAGTGCTCTTGCAGAAAACCAGTCAAATTTAAATAACTTTGTCGGGAAGTTCCTAGACAACGAAGGTAATGTTAAAGATACGAAAGGTTATCATAAAGCTATGTATGCTGCGTCTAATATAGACAAAATAGTAAATCATTTTTACGAACAAGGTAAATCAGATGGTATAAAAAATGTGGTTCAAGGATCTAAAAATCCTGATTCTGCTATACGCCAAACACAGGGTGATATTTATATTGGAGGTTTAAAAGTTCGTGCTATAGACGGAGTAGATAGTTCAAAACTGAAAATTAAAAAAAGTAAATTTAACAATTAAAAATTAGAAAACAATGGGTTTATTAAGTCCTCAATTTGGGAGCATTGTACCTTCGCAACAACCACAAACTTTAGTAGATAACTACTTAAATTTTAACAGTGGCGCAGGAAATGACTTCGCACAACAATATCTACCAGAAATATATGAAGCAGAGGTAGAGCGTTATGGAAACAGAACGTTAGCTGGCTTCTTAAGAATGGTTGGCGCTGAAATGCCAATGATGTCTGATCAAGTAATTTGGTCTGAGCAAAATAGATTACACATTGCATATGAAAATGTAACGTGTGGTTTTGGTGCTGCTGACAATACTTTAACAATTCCAATTGGAGCTGGAATCGTAAATACTATTTTCCCTAACATGACAGTAGTAATTATGGATCCTGCTAACCCTGCATTTACAGTAAAAGCTCTTGTAGCTTCTTCTGGTGCTGTGGCTGCTCCAGCAACTGGTGCAGTAATAGTTGAGCCTTACACAAGAGCTTCAGTTAACGCTGGCGCTGTTGCTTTAGCTGGACTAAAAGTATTTGTATACGGTTCAGAATTTGCAAAAGGTTCTACATTAGGTACTGCATCAGGTCAGTCAATTGAACCAGTTCTTACTACATTTAGTAACAAACCAATCATAATCAGAGATAGATACGCTGTTAGTGGATCTGACGCTGCTCAAATAGGTTGGGTTGAAGTTGCTGGTGAAGACGGAACTTCTGGATACTTATGGTATCTAAAAGCTGAAGGTGAAACTAGAATGAGATTCGAAGATTACTTAGAAATGGCAATGATTGAAGGTGAATTAGCTACGGCTGGTCAAGTTGCAAATATAATTGCAAACGTTCCTTCATTTACTACTCTGCCTGCAGGTGGTGGTGCTGGATCAATAGGTACTGAAGGTTTATTTGCTGCTATTAATAATGGTGGTAACGTACTTTCAGGATACGCTGGATCTTTACAGGATTTTGATTCTGTATTAGAAAATCTAGATACACAAGGAGCAATTGAAGAAAACATGCTTTTCTTAGATAGAAAAACTGAGTTATTATTTGATAACATGTTAGCACAACAAAACTCTTACGGAGCTGGTGGTACATCTTACGGTGTATTTGAAAACTCTGAAGACATGGCGCTTAACTTAGGTTTCTCTGGATTTAGAAGAGGTTCTTATGATTTCTACAAAACTTCATGGAAATACCTTAACGACGCATCCACAAGAGGTGGTTCTGCATCATTTGTTAACGGTGACAATATCGATGGTGTATTAGTTCCTGCTGGAACTTCTACAGTATACGATCAGTTACTAGGAACAAACATCAGAAGACCTTTCTTACACGTAAGATATAGAGCTTCTCAAGCAGATGACAGAAGAATGAAATCATGGTTAACTGGTTCAGTTGGCGGTGCTTCTACTTCTAACTTAGATGCAATGGAAGTAAACTTCTTATCTGAAAGATGTTTATGTGTACAAGCTAGAAATAACTTCGTATTATTTACAGCTTAATATTTATTGTAATATTTACCCTCGTAAAAACTACGGGGGTAATTATTACTCTTATATTTTTTAACTATTTAATTATATTATATCATGTCAAAAACAAAAGAAAAAGAACCTAAGGCCAAAAGCACTTGGGAAATAAAAGATAGAAACTATTTTTTAACAGGAGATAAAGAACCTTTAACATACACGCTAAAATCAAGACACACGGAAAAATACCCGTTGTTATATTTTGATCAAGAATCAAACACGCAAAGAGCGTTAAGATATGCTACTAATCAAAACTCACCATTTGTAGATGAACAAAAAGGAGAAGTTACATTAAAGCATATTATGTTCAAAGATGGGTCTTTATTTGTACCTAAAGAACAACAAGCTTTACAAAAGCTTTTATCATTGTATCACCCAGATTTAAACGGTAGATACGCAGAATTAAAACCACAAGCTATTGCTCAAGATCAATTAGTTGATTTACAACTAGAAATCATGGCATTAAACGCTGCTAAAGATATGGATATAGAACAAGCTGAAGCAATCCTAAGAGTTGAAATGGGATCAAGCGTTTCTGATCTATCATCTAAAGAATTAAAAAGAGATATACTATTATTTGCAAAAAAGAACGCTGAACTTTTTATTAGTTTAGCTAAAGACGAAAATGTAATGCTAAGAAACTTTGGTATTAAAGCAACTGAATCAGGTATTATAAGTTTATCTCAAGATCAAAGAACCTTTGTTTATGGTTCAAACAAACGTAAATTATTTACAATACCATTTGATGAAAACCCTTACTCAGCACTAGCTGC
>PVMS01006754.1_pt1 | contig 10921 bp, 8 predicted proteins | sample 1853461 | NCBI WGS metagenome assembly PVMS01 (sample SAMN08582032, study PRJNA380276) | Marine sediment metagenome, whole genome shotgun sequencing project. | isolation source: ocean sediment barecode stripped | collected 2017
GGCCATTGTCTGGGGGCATCGGGAGCAATCGAGACCGCTGCAACAGTCCTGGCAATAGAGGAACAGATTGTGCCGCCAACCATACATCTGGCTACACCGGATACGAATTGTGATCTGGATTATACCCCGAATCGGTCCAGACAAAGGGCCATTCGTGTTGCCCTCTGCAATTCTTTTGCATTCGGGGGGAATAATACATGTATTGTTCTGGCTAAGGTTGATGCATAGGAAAAGAGCTTATTTCACCACGGAGGGACACGGATTTTTCACAGAAAAGACCAGGTTCCGTGTGATTCCGTGAAAATCCGTGGTAGGAATTTTTATTCTGGTAAATTGATAATGACGGATATCGCAATAACAGGCATCGGTGTCATAAGCGCTCTTGGAATCGGATGTGAAGCATTCTGGGAAAGCTGCAGGGATGCGAGATCCGGTATTAAAAAGATTGTTTCGTTTGATACGAGTTCTTTAAAGTCAGATGTTGCCGCCTGTGTGGAAGACTTTGAACCTAAACAGTTCATGCCGGTCAGGGCCTATCGACGTATGGGCCGGATTTCTCAGATGGCGGTGGCATCCAGTGTGGAAGCCGTAAAGGACAGCGGTATTGAACTGGACTTTATGAACAAAAATAGAATAGCCATTATCATGGGGACTGCTTACGGGGGTAGTTCCAGTGTGGAAGATTTTTATGCAAGCTTTCTCGAAGACGGGCCGCGAGGTGCAAAGCCGTTTTTTTTCCCGGAAACCGTTCCGAATGCACCGGCTAGTCATATTGCCATATTTCATGGAATCACCGGTCCCAACACGACATTCTGTCAGAATGAAATATCTGCTGAAAACGCTATCCTATATGCCAGGAATCTTCTACTCCAAAACCAGGTGGATGTTGCCCTTGTGGCAGGGGCTGATGAATTGTCACCCATTCTGTATTCCTGCTATAATCCTTTTTTGAACAAAATAAAGGCAGAAAAGAGCGACCCCATAATTCCGGTACCAGGTGGCGGTCTTGTCCTGGGAGAAGGTGCGGGAATGCTTGTTATGGAACGTGGCGATTTTGCGCGGGACAGGGGCGCAGATATCTACGGCATTCTAAGGTCGGGGGTTATTACCGGCGGCACGGCATCTATCGGGCATTATGAGGTCGGCGGTGAGCAGATGGCACGTGCTATGAGACTTGCTGCGGAACAGGCCGGTGTGGGTCCTGAAGAAATGGATCAGGTGAATGTCTCTGCAAATTTTTCCCATGAACTGGATCACATGGAACACCGTCAGCTGGTGGATTTCTTTGGGAAACAGGAAAGTGGATTGATGGTGACGCCAATGAAGTATCTCATGGGTGATTTTGGAGGAGGTGGTATTATGAGAGCCGCCGCTACTCTTCTCAGCCTGCACCACCAAGTGCCTCTTCCGGTGGTAGAGGTTGATGCCCTGCTGGGAAATACCCAGGTCCCTGCAGTCTGGCAGACACGTCAGGAAGGCAGTCCAAAAACGGCGCTGATGACCAGCTCTACATTCGGCGGTGGAAGCGCAAGCATGGTTTTTGTCAGGTAAAAGAACGGTACAAGACACAAAATAAAAAACGGTATAAGGTATACGGTGCACGGTGTAAGGTATAAGGCCTACCGTAACCGTGAGCAGTAACGATTCGCTTTATACCCTGTACCTTACACCCTACACCTTATACCGTTACTTACATAACTAATAATGAAGGTTCTTCTTATTTCACCCAATGTCGAGTTTCTCCCTGATCCGGTTTTCCCCATCGGGTTGGCATACATTGCAGGTGCATTGAAGGCAAATCAAACCCCCTACCGTGTTTTGGACCTGTGTTTTGAAAATGACTATGAGGCAGCTATTATTGACGCCATCCGTTCGTTCGAGCCTGATGTTATCGGCCTTTCCCTGAGGAATGTAGATAATGTCAGTTATCCGAATTATGTGTCTTACCTCTCATTTTATAAACAGATTATTCAGGTTGTCAGAAAATACAGCAACGGACTCATTGTCATTGGAGGAAGTGGCTTTGACCTCCTGCCTGAAAAGATCCTGGACCATCTGGGTGCAGACCTGGGAGTGGTAGGAGAGGGGGAAATATCCTTTGTCAGACTCATTAATGATCTGGGCGAGGGCTTTCACGAAATTTCGGGATCAAAGGTGATCGATGCCAGGGCTGGAGTTGCCTCAAATCTTGACGATCTTCCCATTCCGGATCGGTCCGGATTTGATAATGAAGCCTATCTGAAACTGGGCGGTATGGGCAACATCCAAACCAAAAGGGGCTGCCCTTTCAGTTGTATTTATTGCACCTATCCAGTTATCCAGGGGAAAAAAGTAAGGCAGCGAAGTCCAGAGAAAGTCTGTGACGAAATTGAAGGCCTATTGGAAGACGGCATAACCAATATCTTCTTTGTCGATAATGAATTCAACTATCCACTCGACCATGCCCTTTCTATGTGCAGGGAAATAATTGAAAGAAAACTATCGATTAAATGGAGCTGTTACTGCCATCCGGGATTTGTGACACAGGAACTTGTGGAGAGGATGCTTGCTTCCGGATGCACCGGCATGGAATTTGGTACCGATGCTGCAAATGAGACAATGCTTGTGAACATGGGGAAAAATTTTTCTGTCAGTGATTTGAAAAGGACCTCGGATATCTGCCGCAAGTCCGGCATCCCCTTTTGCCATTCGCTTCTCCTGGGAGGACCGGGGGAAACAATGGAAACAGTTCGAGAGACCTTTGATACAATTTTGGATACCGCTTCTACAGCGGTAATCTGCATGGTCGGTATCCGGGTGTTTCCAGATACAAAACTGTATGATCTGGCTGTGAAAGAAGGAGTGATCCGTCCTGATCAGGATTTTCTGAATCCGGCCTTTTACCTCTCACCCGCCATAGAAAATGAAATCCTACCATTTGCTGATGCGTTTTCGAAAGAAAACCCGACCTGGATTTTTCCCGGGCTGAATATCAACATGGACAGGGGGCTGCAGGCAAAACTGAGACGTTTCGGCATCGAGGGGCCGTTATGGGAATATATGAAAATGGGGGAAAAGTTTAAGGGATATAGAAAAACGTAGACGTTTTTGGTTCAAGGTTCAGGGTTTAAGGTTCACGGTTGATCGGGCAAGAAGATCCCGATAAAATCGCGGGAAAGGGCTCGCGCATAAATAACTTCACATTTTTGGCGCTCAGATTTAGGTTAGGTTTGGTAGATTTTAAAGAGCAAAAGGCACAGTAATAGTAAACTATTTCAAGGTTTTTGGTTTTTAAAATCTGCCAAAAATGATCTGAAGATGAGATGTCAAAATGTGAAGTTATTTATGCGTGAGCCCTAACCCTGAACTGTGAACGCTGAACTTGATAACCTGGGTATTCCCAACAAATGCATGATATTATGAAAACAAAGCAGAGCACCAAACAAACAAAAGTCCTTCTGTCCGGCAATGAAGCCATTGCCAGGGGAGCCTACGAGGCGGGAGTCAAGGTTGCGACGGGATATCCCGGTACGCCGAGCACGGAAATTCTGGAAAGCCTTGTCCTGCATGATGATGTATATGTTGAGTGGTCGACCAATGAAAAGGTGGCCTTTGAGGTGGCCTATGGCGCGGCAGTTTCCGGGGGAAGAACCCTTGTTGCCATGAAGCATGTGGGGGTAAATGTTGCTGCGGATCCTCTGTTCGCGTCGTCTTACACCGGCATAAGAGGGGGGATGGTAATCGTAACCGCGGATGACCCGGAGATGCACAGCTCTCAAAATGAACAGGACAACCGAAACTATGCAAAGTTTGCAAAGATCCCCATGCTGGAACCGTCAGACAGTCAGGAGGCCAAAGATTTTACAAAGCTTGCCTTTGAGATAAGCGAACAGTTTGACACGCCTGTATTTCTGAGAACCACCACAAGGCTTTCCCATTCAAAGTCGATTGTTGAACTTTCGAAACCGCAAGAACATGATATTCCCAAAACCCTGGAAAAGGAGCCTGAGAAATTTGTTCTGCTTCCCCGCTATTCGCGCATAAGACACCCCTTGGTGGAGGAACGGATAAAGCAGCTCTCAGATTTTGCTGATGGATTTAATAAGAATGAAATCCAAATCAATGACCCTTCTATCGGTATCATCACAAGTGGTGTCTGTTACAACTATGCAAAGGAAAGTCTTCCGGAATGCTCATTCCTGAAACTTGGGATGGTATATCCGTTGCCCGAAAAAAAGATCCGGGAGTTCGCTCGAAAGGTTCATGAAATTTATGTGTTTGAAGAACTCGACCCGTTTTTTGAGGAACAGATAGCAGCGCTTGGGATAGATGTCGTCGGAAAGGATCTATTTTCAATCTGTGGTGAGTTCAGCCCGGATATTGCTGAAAAGATAAAGGGTATGAGTGACACCAGAGATCATGCCTTGATTGAAGAACTTCCATCCCGGCCTCCAAATATGTGCCCGGGGTGTCCTTATCGCCCTGTGTTTTATATGCTAAAAAAATATGATCTGTTTGTTGCGGGAGATATCGGGTGCTATACTCTGGGGGCACTTGCCCCTCTTGAGGCCATTGACTCCACAATTTGCATGGGCGCCAGCATCGGATACGCAATGGGCATCGACAAGTTGCTGGGGGATGATGCAAAGGGAAAGGCTGTAGCTGTTATCGGGGACGCGACATTCCTTCATTCGGGGATTACAAGTGTCCTTAACATGGCATACAACAAAGGGGCGTGCACTGTGGTTGTTCTTGATAACCGGACAATCGCCATGACAGGAAGGCAGGATCACCCCGGAACAGGCTTTACACTGAGAGGAGAAGAGACAAAGGGCATTGATTACGAAGGACTATGCCGATCTCTTGGTGTTAATCATGTGAAAACCGTAAACCCTTTTGACATGGCGCATCTTGAGGCCGTTATAAAAGAGGAGATCAACAGACCTGAGCCTTCAGTCATTATCTCTCAGGCCCCATGTATATTACACAGGAGAGAGGCGAGGCCTTCGGCAGAGCGTTTCCTGGTGGAGGATGCGAAGTGTGTGGGTTGTGGAGAGTGTTTTAAACTCGTATGCCCTGCCATTGAGAGACAGGGCGATAAGGAACAGGGGCAAGCGTTTATCAACGAGGGCCTGTGTTATGGGTGTGGGGGTTGTGGGCAGGTGTGTAAGGAAGGGGCAATAAGGAAAAAGGAGATTTTTCAATAGTTCGGAAAAGGGTAACTGCTTAGGGCTCGCGCAAAAATAAATTCGCAGAGGTGGGGGTTAAATGTCTCATGTATTTAGCTGATCTGAGTGAACAAAACCACAGGAATAGCAGGACTATTTCGAGGATTTTGTGAGCGAAGACCGGCTGAAGGCATGAGACAGTTAGCCCTCAGAATGTGAATTTATTTTTGCGCGCACCCTTAGCTTTTTAAACCCGGCTCAGGCCGTAGGGGTCTCATTTTAGAACCCCGCATATTCGAGAGTCATTCCAAGATGACGGCAGCTTGATACGCAATCTGTATTTAAGTGCCTACGCAGTACGTCTCCCGCTCCAAGTTACCCTTCTCTGCCTTTACGTTGCTCGAAATTCGGGCTTGGCGGGAGTAATCGCTGCCCTCATATGTGATGCGGCTTTCTAAAATGAGACCCCTACGGCCTGAGCGCCAAACTGTTACTGAAAAGGATTTATTGAGAAGATATGGATAAAGTAACAAATATCCTTATGGTTGGCGTTGGCGGCCAGGGGGTGATCCTTGCCAGTGAAATCGTGGCAGAGGTCATGATGCGTGCCGGTTTTGATGTGAAGAAAAGTGAGGTGCACGGTATGGCACAGCGGGGAGGGATGGTCAACAGCCATATCCGTTTCGGCCCAAAGGTCTATTCTCCTGTTATCAAAAAGGGGGAAGCCGATATCCTGTTTTCATTTGAACAGCTTGAGACGTTGCGCTTTATTGAATACCTGGTGGACGATCCGGTTATCCTGATAGCCGGGCAGAAGATTCTGCCGCCGTCCGTTACTGCCGGAAATGAAGTCTACCCTTCTGATATTCCCGGGCGGTTATCCGCGAGATATCCGAGAGTGGAACTTGTCGATTCCATAGGTATTGCCGGCAGGGCCGGTAATATCAAGACTTCGAATGTTGTATTACTGGGTGCCCTGTCAAAACATTTCAATCTCGATATCCGACTCTGGGAAGAGACTATTTCGCTATTCGTTCCGCCGGATTTTCTGGATGTAAATTTGAAGGCGTTTTCAATGGGAAGGAATCATGTTTAAGCCCATCCCGCTTCAAAATATATTCCTGATTGCTCCTGCAATGGATTCAGAAGATCGGAACAAGGCTTTTGGCATCAAATTACCGCTTTTGGGCTACCCGGCCATCAGCCTTGCAATGATTGCGGCCCTTACCCCGGATGACATTCATGTTCGACTCGTTGATGTTCTCAACGAACCTGTTCCCTACGGAGAGTCTTGTGATCTGGCGCTGATTGTGGGGCAAACCCACCATATGCCGAGTGCCTATCATATTGCCGATCGACTGCGTAATGAAGGTGTAACGGTTGTCTTGGGTGGAATGCATGTAACCGCATTTCCTGATGAAGCTCTTGAACACGGAGATGCCGTCATCATCCGAGAGGGCGAAGCCGTGTGGGGGAACATCCTGGATGACTTTTCAAAAGGTTCCCTGAAAAAGAAATACTACGGTCCTGAGGCAGAGCTTGCAAAACTACCTGCCATCCGACGCGACCTATTTAACAAAAAATTCTACCATCCTGGCGAAATAATCGAAACCACCCGTGGTTGTCCTGTGGGATGTCATTTCTGCGCTGTGCAGGATTTCTTCGGCACCAGGTTCAGGGTTCGCCCGGCCGAGGCCATAAAAGAGGAGATCCTGGATATCTTCGGTCCAAGACCGCCCCAGGCAAAATGGAAAAACTGGTTGGCTCGAAACTGGCATCCCGATATCCCCTATTTTGTGGAAAGACGCCTCCTTTATGTTATGGACTCCAATTTTATTTCCGAACCGGCCCATGCCCGTAGGGTACTGGAGGTTTTCAAGGAATGCGACATACGGTGGTATGGTCACGCAAGCTTCAATCTCGCCCGTGACGAATCCATGCTGGATCTTATGGCGGAATCGGGTTGTATCGGGGTCAACATCGGATTTGAGACCCTGTCCCAGAAAAATATTGATGATATGCGCAAGTTTCCTAACCGGACGGATGAGTATGCCGAATGCATTAAAGCGCTTCATGATCGTGGTATAGGTGTAATGGGCACGTTTATGGTGGGTTTTGATGAGGACACACCGGAAGTTTTTGACCAACTCGCTGATTTCATAATTGAAAACCGCTTAGAGACCGCGTTTACCTTGATCCTGACCCCTCTTCCCGGCACGGAAATCTACCGACAAATGGACTCCCGGAATCGCATTTTCAGCTACAAGTGGCGCGATTATGACCATGGTACGGTTACATTTTTTCCAAGGCATATGACCCCCCGGCAGCTTCATCTGGGTATGAGGCATGTCTGGAAACGCGTCTATTCCTGGCAGGGCATATGGCACAGGATTCTCAAAAAACCTCGTATTCGTTCCTTTTTCTATTTTCCGGTGAATATGGGGTTCAGGAAAAGCGCTCGACTGATTTGCTCTGAAAAGGTGTGGCCTGCGCCGGTGGATGAGGAGTGATTAGAGGGACTGGTAAGGAGTAAGGAGTTTGATGACTCTGGGGGCGGAAGTGAAAAAGTCAAGGGGCAAAGAGGAAATACCTTGAGTCGAAGTGTCAAAAAGTCGGAGAGTAATCTGTGATTGACGTGTAGAACTCGCTGCTATTTGTTCCACAGGTAAGGATAAAATATTTCAATCAGGCGGTCTACCAGTTTTACCCTCAGGCCGTATCTGTTCATTATCCCATCAACAATCGACAGGACCATGACCACGGGTGCCATGTGCGTTGCCAGTGTAATGCGGAAAAAGCTGACATCCAGTGCCCTTACGGATGCAAAATTGTTATTAATGATTGATGACAGAACGATGTATTCAATCAGAAAAAACAGGGTGGACGGTACGATAAAGAATATGGCAAATACCTGAAGCACACGGTACAACATCCTGTTTTTGCCGATTAAATCATGCAGGCTGTCAGGTGAATAGGTGTTGGGCCTGTTTGAACAAACTCCTTCTATCAGCCATTTTATGATCAGAAAATAGGCCAGATACACGCCTATGGATGCCCCGTCTCCCACTGCTTTGAAATGACTGACACAGTCGTTGTAGATTGCTCTTATTGACAGAGTTCTTATCCGAACTCCCATATCGCCTGCCTTGAGCAGGATTTCGGCTTCGGTAATATAGCCTTCGGTTACCAGTTTGAGATTTTTTATCAACTCAAGTGGATATAATCTGAAGCCGCACTGGGTGTCTTCAATAAACTGGTTTGCGGCAAGGGAGATATAAAACCTTGCCATCTGCATGGCATTATATCGGGCGCGGGGCATATTTGCCGCAGTGAGCGTTCTGGACCCTGAGATCAGATCATTCGGATGCTTGGAATATTCCTGGATAAAACGGGGGATATCTTCGGCATCATGCTGACCGTCGGCGTCAATACTTATGGCTGCATTAAAGCCTCTGTTGATTGCTGTCTTGAAAAGGATTTTTAAGGCATGTCCCTTTCCCCTGTTTTCGGCTATCCTTATTACTTCCGCGCCTGCTTCTGCAGCACGCGTTGCCGTATCATCAGTGGAACCGTCATCTGCCACAATTACCAGCGGGACATATTTCAAAGCTCCCCTGATGACGTGGCGGATCGTTTTACCGGCGTTATAGGCGGAAATTACAACGCATATGTCAGACGGTCTGTTAGTGGTCATTTTTCTTTGATGAAAGAATAATCCAAGGCTAGGAGGCTGTCCGAGAATAGCAATTTTTTCCAAAATCGAGGCATACGAAAAAAAATTACCGCAGGCGCCACGAAGTAAGTGCCCTTGGGGTGCATATAGTTGATATTCCAAGGATAATTTATTGAGTATAACGAAGAGTTTGGGGAAAAGGGCATTTTCGGACAGCCTCCTAGTTGCCCGGTCTGTTCATAGTCCAATTCATGGTCTTGCCGGATCCGTCATTAATCGTAACTGTTCCGGTTATGGGATTATCCTTTGCATTGCTGCTGATAGTAGCCGTAAAATCTGAGCCCAGGTCTATATAAATGGAGGTCGAGGAACAATCGATGTCACTTGCAGTTGCCCCCTGTGAAAGCTGATGCGTATAATATTGGGATATTTGCCCCCTCAATTCTTCCACAGCTTCTGAAAGAGCCCTGTCTCTCGTCTTGTCTGCAATGGTAAAGAACCTGGGCACTGCAAATGCTGCAATGATCCCCAAGACGACCAGAACGATGATGATTTCGATGAGGGTAAAGCCTTTTTTGTCTCTTAGAATATTTTTCTCCGGTTTCATTCTCAGGGTTTCCTGCTTCTAACAGTTTCCGTGTCCCTGCATTCTCAGGGACAGTGATTGAAGTAAAAGGGCATGAAAATAAATAGTGTCCATCCGGAAATGGCTTTTTTGCTCAATCTCTGCGTTATGCTCAAATTTTAATCCTCGAAATATTCTATATATTTACCAGGGCACTTACTTCGTGGCGCGTGCGGTTAAAATTTTCGCATGCCTTGACCTTGAACAAAACATCTCATATCTGGATGGACACTAGATAGAAAAATAATCATATGACAAGACTGCTTCTTTAAATTTATCTTGAATTTTCCATTGTTTAACTGTGTTTGTCAAGGATGAATTTAGGATTCGTGCAAAATTAACTCCAGACTCTAAAAGCCCATCTTCAGGCAGGCTTTCCCAGGCCCTCAATCTTCAGCTCTTTTCAACGGGGCCTTGAAATTCCAGCGCTACGGGCTGCGGCTGTTCTCTAAAAAACAGGTATCTCATCCAGAGGTGTGTGGTCAGAGGTGACATTTCCTCACTCGGGAATGCCATGAGAAATCCGGATCAATCTTTTCAGTTGATTCTCGACGGCTGTTGACTTATATTTTCAGCAACCGGGTCATTCCAAACGTTATCTTTAGGTGAAGGCGGAAAGCATGGAAGGAAATAGAAAAGGGGTATATGGCATTTCCCATGAAGAAAACTACGCGAACGGGCAGATTATCTTCAAGGAAGACAGTCCGGGGGAGTGGCTCTATATTGTTCTGACTGGTTCTGTTGAAACTTCCAGGAGTGTTGAAGGCCGTAAGATCACCATCGAAAGACTCCAGCCCGGGGACCTTTTCGGAGAAATGGAGTTTATCGGGAGAATGAAGCGAACCGTTACTGCTCAGGCTGTAGGGGAGACCACTCTTGGGATTGTTGATAGAGACTCGATTGTAAGAGAGTACAGCCAGCTTTCCAAACAATTCAAGAGCATTCTTGAAACCATACCTGTAAGGCTCAAGAAAATGATTGATAGGGCTTGTGACGCCTCTAGTTAGTTTCCATCCAGAAATGGTCTTTTTGCCCAATCTCTGAGTTATGATCAAAAAATAATGCTCGGAATATCATGTATATGCCTGTGCTTATTTTTTTTCGCATGCCTTGATCTTGACCAAAAATCCTCATTTCTGAATTGGAAACTGTCTAGTCGTTAAAACTTATTTCTGGATGGACACTAGTTAATCCTATAGTTTCAATGGTATTAACTTAAGCGGAAATTCAATCCTCGGCTCGTGAAAAGCCTCAAATGGTTGCGAAGCAAATCCTTCTTACACCTTACACCTTACACCTTATACCCAATGGCATTAACTTAAGGCTCAAGGCAAAGGGCGCACGGTATAAAAGGAATCCTTCAATTTATTATAAAAAAGTCCTCTGAAAATAAAATCTTTCGGCGACAGCTGATCTCATTCAAGGAATAATATCAAATGGCTGCGAAGCAAATCCGCATTTCACCTTGCGCCTTAC
>PVMS01069154.1_pt1 | contig 10921 bp, 8 predicted proteins | sample 1853461 | NCBI WGS metagenome assembly PVMS01 (sample SAMN08582032, study PRJNA380276) | Marine sediment metagenome, whole genome shotgun sequencing project. | isolation source: ocean sediment barecode stripped | collected 2017
CCCTTCCCATGCTCAATGTCGTGACCATCGGTGCCGGAGGAGGAAGCATCGGCTGGATCGATGACGGCGGTCTGCTGAAAATGGGTCCCCAAAGCGCCGGAGCGAATCCGGGTCCGGCATGCTACGGCAGCGGGGGAGAATTTCCGACCTGCACCGATGCAGACCTTGTGCTGGGATATCTGGACCAAGACTTTTTTGCAGGCGGGCGCATCCCGCTGAATCTGGATAAAGCCAGGGGGGCGGTCGAAAAGCATATTGCCAAACCCTTAAAACTTGATCTTTATGAGGCCGCCGCCGGTATGTACAATATGATCAATGTGAACATGGCAGCGGCGATTCGCGAAGTCTCAATTAAGCAGGGATATGATCCCAGGGATTTTCCCCTGGTGGTGGCCGGCGGTGCCGGACCGAATCATGCATGCATGTTTGCGCGGGAACTTGAGATTCCCATCATGATCATTCCCAGGGAGTCTTCGATTTTTTGTGCGGCGGGGATGCTGATGTCTGATCTCAAACACGATTTTGTGCGCACCCATGTTAGGCTGTTGCACGATGTGGACTCTGTCACGTTTAAGCAAATATTTGGTGATATGCAGTCTGAAGGCTTCACTCAGCTTCAATCGGAGGGAATCCCCCAAGACCGGATTGAATACAAATTTTCACTGGATTTGAGATATGTACAACAATATCATGAGGTCCATGTGGAAATTGCCGCCGCAGAACTGCAGCAGGACAATTTTGACGCTATTGAGGACCGGTTTCACCGACAGCATAAAAGCCTTTTTGGTTATTGCCTGGAAGATGAGGGGGCAGCGGTGGAACTCATCAATATCCGGTTGATGTGTATTGGTAAAACTGATAAACCCGAACTTCAGATGGAAGACTATGATGGTGGCGATCCGTCCGGGGCCTTTAAAAAGTCCAGAACAATTTTTCTGCCTTTACAAAAAAAACTTCAGCAAGTGGATGTCTTTGACGGCTTCAAGCTTAAATTCGGCAACAGGATAGGCGGCCCTGCAATTGTCGAGCAGGTGAATACCACCGCCTTTGTAACCCCCGAATATAACCTGATGGTTGATAAATACGGCTCGTATACGATGTATTTAAAGGGCAGGGCTGAAGAAGTTGAAGACAGGATTTTGGGTTAGGGATAAAGAAATCCCTGAAACAGAAATGCCTAAATTGCACTAAAATGCCTAAAAACAAAATGCCTAAAATGCACTAAAGTGCCTAAAATGCCTAAAATTATGGCATCGCTCGCGCAGCGTAGGCGCTTGCGCCGCGTGTCGCTCCGTCTTTGGTATAAGTCGTTGACGCTGGCCGTATGGGAGGCCAGAGATCAGAACAATGAAATGACAACTTAGGGTGAGTTTCTATTTTCTTAAAATAGATAGAATACATTTACTTTAGGCATTTTAGGCAATTTAGGCATTTCTTTTCTTAGGCATTTTCCGATTTATGTTCCCTTGTACGATAAAGGTAAGAAGCATTTGAATGGAAAAACAATTATGCAGGCCGAAAATCCCTTGCTTAAATTAGAAGAAATCTCGATCAGTTTCGGCGGGTTGCAGGCTGTTAATGACTGTACGTTTGAAATACAAAACGGCGAGATATTCTCGCTTATCGGACCCAATGGGGCAGGTAAAACGACGATTTTCAACATCATAAATGGTCTTTACAGGCCGGACAGCGGACGGGTATTGCTGGAGGGCGAAGACCTGGTATCCCTCAAACCCCACCAGATAGCCAAACACGGGATTGCCCGGACATTTCAGAATATTGAGCTGTTTAATGATATGACCGTCCTTGAGAATATTCTGATCGGGCGCCACTTCTTTTTTAAAACGGGCGTTCTGTCAAATTTTTTTTCTCTTAACAGATCTAAAACCGAAGAAATAAAAAACAAAGAGGATGCATCAGAGATCCTGCGATTTCTTGAACTTGAAGAATACCGGGATCAAAAGGTAGCGGATTTATCTTTTGGGATTCAGAAACAGGTGGAGTTAGCCAGGGCCCTGGCAATGAATCCAAAACTCCTGCTGCTGGATGAACCTGCCGGTGGCCTGAACCCGCAGGAAACCGAGCACCTTATGGAATTAATCAAATCCATTAGGGACGAGAAGGGAATCTCGTTGCTGCTGGTGGAACACGACATGCGGTTGGTCATGGGGCTTTCCGATCGGCTATGTGTTCTGCATTTCGGAGTGAAAATTGCCGAAGGCAATCCCCTGGAAATTCAACAGGATCCGAAAGTTATCGAGGCCTATTTAGGGGCGTGAGGCGAGTTGCGGGTTTTTCGATTTGGGATTTCAGATTTCGGATTTGGGATTTTCTCGATTTGGGATATGGAATTTCTGATTTCGGATTGAAAAGAGGTGAGGGGCTGAATCCGTGGTACAGGGTACGGGTTGTGGGTCTTGTTGGAATGTCGAATGACAAATGTCGAATGGCGAATTAAAGAATTCTATCGATTTTAAAAATTGTTTAATGACGAAGCGAAGCGACTTCAATAATTAGTCAATATTAAATTTTTTTTGGGAACCAAAAAAAATGCTGAAACTTGATTCCATCGAATCTTATTATGGGAAAATACAAGCGCTTAAAGGTATAACCCTGGAAGTCCCTGAAGGTGCGATCGTCGCCCTCCTGGGTGCCAACGGGGCCGGTAAAAGCACTACCCTGAGGACCATATCAGGGCTTATCCCGCCTGCCCGGGGGCAGATAGTTTTCCAGGGGCAGCCAATTCATAAAAGTGCTCCTCATAAAATCGTCCGCTTAGGGATTTGTCAGGTACCGGAAGGCCGGGACATATTTATGGGGCTGACGGTCAAGGAAAACCTCCAGATGGGCGCTTTTACCCGCAAGGAAAGCAAAGAAGTTCAGAATGATCTTGAACGCATTTTTACGTCTTTTCCGATTTTAAAAGACAGGACCCATCAGCAGGCAGGGACCCTCAGCGGCGGAGAGCAGCAAATGCTGGCCATTGCCCGGGGGCTCATGTCCAGCCCGAAGCTTATGCTGCTGGATGAGCCATCATTGGGTTTGGCTCCTTTGATGGTGGAAGAAATTTTTCGCATTATCAAGGAAATAAACGAAGAGGGAGTTACCATCCTGCTGGTGGAACAAAATGCCAATATAGCGCTGCAGACAGCCCAATATGGCTACGTCATGGAAACCGGAAATATCGCTTTGCACGATCGAGCAGAAAATCTTATAAAAAATGACTATGTGAGGCGCGTATATCTGGGATCCGGATAGGATAGAAATTCCCAGCAAAAAGACGGAACTGCTAAAACCCCCATAAAGGTTAACGGCAATTGAATTTATCGGATTTTATTGCTCCACTGCGTAGGGGTGGGGTTTATCCCCGCCCGGATCGCACCGGGGGAGATGATTGTTAATCCGGCCAAAGGTTTCGGTGGCTTCTACAAACTTTTCGGGCGGGGATAAACCCCGCCCCTACTAAAAACAGATTGCTTGCCTTCGTTTTGGATATAGATCCGTAAAAAATTTAGCCCAAAGACCCCACCAGCGGTAGGTCAGCGGCGAGGTCTCTGGACACGGATTTTTTTGCAATTACTACTTCAACGGAGTGAGCACGCCGTCTTTTAAAGTGATCCAGCCGGAAATGGGTCGAAAAATGCCCCTCTGGACTTCAACCATAAAACCGGAATTCTGAGCCAAATGGTCGGTCGCTGAAAAACTGATCGCCGGAACAATCCCGTTCTCCCATCCTTTTATGCTTTCCAGGGCGGCGATGTAGCTTTCCCGGGTTAAATTTTTCCCTGCTTTTTGAAGGCCTGCCACAAAGAGCTTGGCGTAAAAGTAGCCATAGAGGCTGTAGCGGTTCGGCGTTTTATCCCTGTCCTTACCGTACTTTTGCATTATCTCCCTGTATTCGACCACTGCCGGATCGTTGGAATGGACCGGATCAGGCCAAAGTGACAATCCCCATATTCCTTCGCCGACATTACCTGCCAGGTTGATATATTTCTCGTCCGTGAGGGGGCCGGATGATATGATCTTGGTGTTTTTCCAACCCTGTTTGTGCGCTTCCTTAATGAAAGCTGCTCCCGGTGGGGGCGTCGCAACCAGGAGACAGGCGTCCAGATTGGCATTGCGAAGTTTGGCAACCTGGGCACTGAGATCTTTCGTCCCTCTTTTGTAAGATTCTGCTGCAATCAGTTTTAAGCCGAATTTTGCCAGCGTCTTTTTGGCAGGGTCCCTGAAGGTATAGCCGTATTTATCGTCCTGATACAGGATCCCGATTCGTTTGAACCCTTTGATTTTCACAAGCCAGGTTACCACAAGTTCCGATTGATTCGGATAGGGCGTAAATGATGTAAATATGGTTTTTTGACCTGAAAGGGGTACGCCCTGAAAAGGGAAAATCAGGGGCACTTTGTTTTGGGTCAGGAACTTGACGGTCGCCATGACGGGTCCGGTCCCCTGGGAAGAAACTATCGCAAAAACCTTATCCCGGTCTACCAATCTCTTGGTGTTGGCCACCGCATTTTGAGGCTTATAGCCGTCGTCGTAATACTGGGTCAGAATTTTCCGGCCGTGCACTCCGCCCCGGGCGTTAATGTATCCGAAGTAAGATTCCAGTCCATTGTTTACCAGCTGGGTTCCCGGATAAACCAGGGGGCCTGAGAAACTGTTGGAACATCCTACCAGGACTGATGTGTCGGTCACCCCGACTTCGGCGGAAGCGTTGCTGACAGCGAAAATGAAAAAACACAAGAAAATAATTCCCAACACCGAAAATTTACTGATGCGATTCATCATAATACCCTCCTTTCACGATGGTTATGGTTAAGAAGTACGTTCTCGGTTGTCCGGTTTGCCGGTTGTCCCGTAAGCCCGTATGCGGGTTAGCCGGTTGACCCGTTAGTCCGCTGGCCCGTTAACCGGTTAAAGAGCAGGTCATGCAATGCCAACCGGCGCACGGACTTAACCGGCCAACCGGCACACGGGCAAACCTATTCTACTTCGAGCTTACAAACCTGGCTTTGAAATTAAAGAGCATTCTGCTGATACCTCCGGGCATGAAAATCATAAAAATGATCAGTGAGAGACCAAATATTAAAACTTGCAGATCCAAAAGACCAGCCAAAATTTGCTGCATTCCGGTTAAAATAACAGCTCCGATAATCGATCCCAGGATCGATCCCATGCCGCCGATAACAATCATGGCAATGAAGTCCATGGAGAGTTCTGTCGTGAAGGCATCCGGAGATAAAAAAGTAATTAAATAAGCAAACAGGCCGCCGGCAACGCCGGTATAAAAAGCACTGATGCCAAAGGCAATGGTTTTGTATTTGGCCAGATCAATGCCGATGGTTTGGGCAGCGACTTCACTTTCCCGCAGGGCGATAAAAGCTCTGCCGATGTAGCCGTTGACCAGATTCCTGGCCAGGATGGTCATGATAATCGTTACCGGAATGATAAGGTAAAAAAGTTTAAAATCCGAATCGAATGCGAAGCCTGCAATTCTAGCTATTGGAACACTGAAACCATCATCACCGCCGGTCAGCGAACTCCATTGGAGGATGACTTCGCTGACGACGACGCCGAATGCCAATGTGGCCATGGCAATATAGAATCCCTTTAATCTAAGGATAGGAATTCCCAGAAAAAAACCGATGATTCCGGTAAAAATACCGGCCAGAAAAAGGATTATCGGACAGGGCAGCCATTGCACACTTTCGCTGACAATAGCGGTGAAGTATGCCCCCAGCGCCAGAAACCCGGCGTGCCCAGCAGCGATCTGCCCGGTGTAGCCCATCAACAGATTCAAGCCCAGTGAAACCAATGCATAAATCGCAAGGAGGCAAAGAAGAAAAACACTGTATTTTCCCAAAAAAAAGGGCAGCAGGAGCAGGACGATCGATGCCAGCACCCAGCCCAATATTTTCCATTTACCTGATTGTTGCATCCGAAACCACCTGTCTAAACCTTTGTAAATCGCTCCACTCCCATGATTCCCCTGGGCCGGATGACCAAAACGATGAAGATTGTCATGAAAGGGACAACATTTTTAATCTGGGAAGGAAGATATAAGGGGGCGACATTGTCAATGACGCCCAGGAGCATTCCACCGACAATAGCACCCGGTATGCTGCCCCATCCTCCCAGGATGGCCGCGGCAAAGCCGTTAATGACGACTGCGCCCATATGGGTGCTTAAAAAAATCACCGGGGCCATGAGGATACCTGCCACCGCAGCCACTAAAAAACTGATGGCCCAGGTTACCGCAAAAGACTGATTAACATTTACACCCATGAGCAACGATGCGTCTTGGCTTTCACTGACAGCCCGCATGGCGGTGCCATAGCGGGTGTACTTAAAGAAAATATACAATATCAACATGAGCACAACGGTTGTTGCCATGTTGCCCAGACCGATTAAATCGATTGTAGCGCTGCCGATGGCAATGGTTTTATCAGGAAAAATACTGGGATAAGGATAATCGTTGTGGCTCCAGATAAAGCCGGCCGCGCTTTTCAGGACGATCGACAGGCCCAGGGTAATGATGAAGATATTGAAATGTGGTGCCCGCATGGCCGGCCTGATAACCAGCCGTTCAATAATGATTCCCAAAAGGGCCGAAATAATGAGGGTAAGAAAAATGGCCACGGGAAGGGGCAAGCCCAGAAAATTGAAAAATGTAAAGCCAATAAAAGCCGAGATCATCGACATCTCGCCCTGGGCAAAGTTGACATGTTCGGTGGTGTTGTAGATCAAGGCCAACCCCAGGGCCACCAGGGCATAGATACTACCGGTGGCAAGACCGCTGAAGATGACCTGTAGTAGCATTCAGACTCCCGTTTTACTGACATTGACATCGATTTTCGTATACTGTATACAATTAGACATGCCTGCTGTCAACTATTGTTTGAACAGATCTTTGCAGCGTCGTCAATAAGAAAATCGAGAAGCGATATCTGATAAAACAGATATAACCGTTCGAAGGTTCAACCAAGATAGATAACCCTGAACGGTGATCCCTGAACCTGTGAACGGTTACAAACAGATCATGTCAATCTTTAAAAAATTTGACCATATCGGCATCGTAGTGGCGGATCTTCAAAAGGCGACCGATGCACTCTTATTTTACTTTGACCTGCGGTATGATGAATTGCTGGTAATGGAAGAGGCCGGAATTAAGATTGCCTTTTATCCTCTTGGCGTCGGGCAGATGGAAGTGATCGAGTTCCAAAAGCCGATGGATGAGGTCGATCCGATGGTTCTTCGACCGCGGGCAGGTGTGCAGCATGTGGCGTTTCAAGTGGACGATTTTGATGCGGCCCTTAAGAATTTAACGAAAAAGGGGTTGATGGTGGTCAAGGGTTTTCCAAGAAAAGGCGCCCACGGAAAGGTGGCCTTTTTTTATCCGCCTGAAGGGTTGGATTTGATGGTCGAGATTTGTGAGGCGGCGGACAATCAGGCGGGGATAAACCCCGCCCCTACGAATAGAACGACGAAACCGGTGTAGGGGGAGGGGTTTATCCCCTCCCAACAGAGCCCCATAGAATTTAATCAATCTTCATTTGTATGATATGAAACGTTTCCCGGTACGAAAAAAGATTCGTCTTCCGCTTCCGGTATATAAGCAGGGTCATGCATTTTTTATTACGATTTCTACACACCAGAAGTATCCATGGTTTCGTCAGCATTTCCGTTTGTGTGAGACAGCCATCAAGTTGATGCGTGATTTGGCTTTTGCCAACGGAATAAAAATTTACGCCTGGTGTATAATGCCTGATCATATTCATTTGCTTCTTCAGGGAAAAGAGATTATTGGATTTATTCGCCTTTTTAAAGGGAAGATGACACCCGAGGCCCGATCTATAGATCCTAAAAGACACTTATGGCAGCGAAGTTTCTATGACCATGCTCTAAGAAAAGAAGAATCCTTATCCGACATTGTCTGTTATATTTGGGAAAATCCGGTTCGTGCAGCGATTGTCGAGAATCCCTTAGATTATTCGTGGTCAGGGTCTGGGGTTTGGCCAAACTGGCGGGACCTCTATGGGAGTAAACAGCACGGGAGGGGATAAACCCCGCCCCTACGATATCGCTCCGCTATCGGTGTAGGGGCGGGGTTTATCCCCTCCCGGATATTAATTCAAATAATCATTAACACCAAAGAAATTCCATTATATGTCGATGAATAGCGAAAAAAAATTCTGGAACGAAAAGATCGAAACCCTGCCACCTGAAGAAATGAAAGATCTTCAGTGGAAACGGCTGAAGAAACAATTGCAATACAACTACGACAATTCAGATTATTATCGTGAAGAAAAATTTCATAAGGTCGGAATTGTCCCGCCGGATATCAAAACATTCGAAGATTTCCAAAAAATTCCTCTGTTTACCAAAGACGAACATCGCCGGACCCAGGAGGAATCCCTGCGGCGATTCGGGCATCCCTATGGTCTGATAACCTGTGCACCGAAAGAAAAAATTATCCGCATCAATTCCACCAGCGGAACCACGGGCCAACCCACCCTTTACACCCTTACAAAAAACGATATCGACGTACTCAACGAGATGCATGCCCGCAAGTACTGGCGGACGGGATTAAGACCGGGCAATATCGTGTTGCAGGCCCTGTCTTTGAGCATGTTTACCGGCGGGCTACCCCTCTCGGATGGTTTGCAGGCCATGGGTCTTTGTGTGGTGCCGGTGGGTATTGAAGGCGGGACCAAAAGGGTTCTCGATTTCACACTCTTGACCCGGCCGGACGTGTTGATTGCCACTCCTTCATTCGGTGAGTATCTCATCGATCAGACTCCCAAACTTATCGATAAAGAGGCCCGGGATCTGGGTATTCGCTGGTTTTATTGTGCCGGAGAACCGGGAGCCGGTATCCCTGTCTTAAAGAAGAAGCTTGAGGAAGGATTCGGCGCCAAGGTCTTTGATCATACCGGGGGCGGGCATGCATTTCACGGCATTTCCTGTGATGCCGAGCCGTATCCGGGGATGCATTTTGTTTCACAGGATCACTGTGTGCTGGAATTGCTGGATCCGGAAACCAGGAAGCCCGTGGCAATATCAAACGGTGCTATCGGTGAGATGGTTTTTACCTTTATCGGTTGGGAAGGCGGACCTTTCATGCGATATGCCCTGGGCGATCTTATACAAATTTTTACCGAACCATGCACCTGCGGTTGGCCCGAGATGCGCTTTAAAATCCTGGGCCGGGCGGATGACATGTTGATCATCAAAGGGGTAAATATCTACCCGGCAGCGCTAAAGAATGTGGTAGGGGAGTTTACGCCGCGAACCACTGGCGCGCTCAGGATTCTGTTGAAAAGCCCGGGTCCCCTGGTTGCACCGCCATTAAAGGTGCGGGTCGAATTCGGCGCCCAGGATATGACCGATGAGGATAAACATAGATTGGCAAAAGAGATGACAGATGTCATTGGGGACAGACTGCGGGTTCATGCCCTTATTGAACTGGTACCTCCTTTTTCTTTGCCCCGTGAATCAGGCAAGACGCCATTGATCGAGATTGAGAAGAGGCCCTAATTTAGGGATTCAGGGATTGAGGGATTCAGGAATTCAGGGATTCAGGAATAAGGTTTTATATAATAGAATATATCCTTGAATTCCTAAATCCCTTAATTCACAATTCCTAAATTATATATAACATCTGTGCCTTAATTTGAAATGATTGAGAATGTAAAGATGAAAACAAAATCGGATATAGACAAAATTCTAACTTCCATTCTCCAATGCCGCTTTAAGGCGGTCACCCAGGAGATGGGCTATACCCTGCTGAGGACAACACGGTCCCCCATCCTCAACGAGGCCCGGGACTTTGTTACCGGCATTTACGATGCCAAAGGCAGGATGCTGGAGCAGACTGAGTACATTCCGGTGCTGGCCTTTGCGCTTCAACCGGTATGCCAGAAGATCATTGAATACTTCGGAGATGATATTCATCAAGGGGATGTGATCTTGCATAACGATGTTTTTAGCGGTGGAAATCAGAATGCCGATGTGGCCACTTTCAAACCCGTTTTTCACAATGGAGAGATTTTTGCCTGGGCGGCCGTGAAAGGTCATCAGGCCGATATCGGCGGCGCGGTGGCCGGTGGGTATAATCCGGATGCCCGTGAGGTTTGGCAGGAGGCGCTTCGCATAACTCCTGTTAAAGTGTTCGAAAAGGGAAAAAAAAGACGGGATGTTTGGGATTTAATTTTTGCCAATATACGCTATCCCATTGTGGAAGAGGATATCAAAGCCCAGATTGGCGCCTGTACAGTAGGGGAACGACTCATTTTATCTCTGCTCGAACGTTATGGGGTTGAAAGCCTTGGCGAGCATATCGAACTCCTCCTCGATTCTACCGAGCAAATGGTTCGATCGGAAATCGACCGCATTCCGAATGGTTGCTACGAGGGCCAAAGCTGGATGTATTACGACGGATTCCATAAGGGGTCGAAGTTTAAGATCAAGGTTGCTATTACCGTCAAAGATGATGAAATCCATTTTGATTACACCGGTACAGACGGCCAAACGCAAGGATTTGCCAATGCGCCTTTGAGTGCGAGTGTTTCGGCGATTATATTGACTTTTCTGATGTTGATCGATCCCAATATCCCGCACAATGACGGTCTTACAAGACCGTTGCACATCCACATCCCCGAAGGAACTTTTTTAAATGCACGCTTTCCGGCAGCGACTACTTTCGGCAACAGTATTACCGGCCCCAATGCGGATGCTATTTTAGAGGCTATGTCCCAAGCGCTTCCGGAGCGGGTGACGGCCGGTTGGAACAGAATGCTGGCGTTGGCAGTCTCGGGTCACGACCCCAGGGTCGACAGGCCTTACGTAGATATTCTATTTAACGCCCTAAAAGGCGGATCCGGGGCAACCCTCGGATATGACGGCTATGTGATCATAGCCG
>PVMS01094461.1_pt1 | contig 10921 bp, 6 predicted proteins | sample 1853461 | NCBI WGS metagenome assembly PVMS01 (sample SAMN08582032, study PRJNA380276) | Marine sediment metagenome, whole genome shotgun sequencing project. | isolation source: ocean sediment barecode stripped | collected 2017
GGATCAAATAAGTGATGTAAGAAATTTTGGCGCCATTATAAGAACCGCCGAATGTACGGGAGTCAACGGTATTATTATTCAAAAAAAAGGAGCTGCTCCCATAAATGGCGATACCGTTAAAACAAGTGCCGGAGCCGTTTTTAAGGTCCCGATATGCAAGGTAGACCATATAAAAGATGGTCCACTTTGCATATCGGGACCTTAAAAACTGCACCGGCACTGGTTTTTACCGTATCGCCATTTATTGGCGCAGCTCCTTTTTTTTGAATAATAATACCGTTGACTCCCGTACATTCGGCGGTTCTTATAATGGCGCCAAAATTTCTTACATCACTTATTTGATCCAATAAAAGAAACAAGGGGGTCCTGCCCGATTCTATTACATTTAATACAAGATCTTCCAAATCGTAAAATTCTATAGGAGAGACCTGAGCTACAACTCCCTGGTGATTCTTATCGGTAAGTCTGTTCAATTTTTCAACAGGTAGATAAGACGCGTTTATGGAACGTCGGCGTATAAGCTTTTCAAGGTCATTAAACAGCTCCCCTCTCAATCCTTTTTGAAGAAACACTATCAATGTTCTTACCCGAATCTATGGCTTCTATAACGGCCCTAATTCCAAATATTTTTGTGTTTTTTTCCATTAGGGCAAATGTATAAAAAAAACCATCCAAATATTCGGACGGTTTTTTGGTTAAATTGGTTGGTTAGTGTGTTAAACCCAAATTATGCATTAAAAAATTTATTACGTCCTGAAATCACTGCAAAATAGACCGCTACGCTACTTTTTTAAGTTCAACCATATCGTTAATATGCTAAAACTTAGAAAATGCCCTATTTTATTGCGCTTTCAACCCTCATTGCAAAGTTCTAATGTATAATTTGGGTTAAATTATATACAATTTTGTGCAATCAAGACCACGATCGGTTTATATTATCTTACAACAATTTTTTCTGTTAAACTATAATCTTGTGAACTGATATTAAGTATGTACAATCCTTTCTGCAATGAATTTACATTTAATGTAAAACTGTTTGCGCTCTGATCAAAGTTTTTACTTAAAACCTTTCTGCCATTAAGATCATACATCACAACATTAAATTTTCCCGTAAAATTATTCTTAAACTTTATGTTCAACAATTCATTTTGCTTCACCGGATTAGGAAATATTTTGTAATTCTCTTTTAATGAGAAGTCACCCGAGCTCAAAGTTTGTGAAAACGTAGAAGTAAACATACCCCGGCCATGAGTGGCGGTTAATATGGTTTTATCGGAGCTTCTGTATTGGAACATATCCACCCTTACATTTCCCATACCGGTATTAACTGCCGTCCATGTTGGGGATACATCACTAAGTTGTGTTGTGGCCCAAACACCCAATTCTGTAGCCAATATAACTTGTTCCCTGTCGTCAGGATTAAACAGGGCCCAACGCACGGGCATATCCGGGAGGTCTCCTTCCTTACTCACCCAACTGGTTCCACCGTTGCTGGTGTACCAGACACTTGTAACCCCGTAATTGAAGAAGGTTACCAGTAGTTCGTCTTCGTCACTGCCTATTTCTATGGAAGAAACCGAACCGGTAGTGCTTATCCCGGCCGAAATATTAGTTGCGAACGGTGTTGAACCCTCATCATCGGCACTGGGAATTTTATATACATTACCATTACTCGTTCCTACAAATAAAGTCGAAGTATTCACTGGAGCATAGGGAGAAACCCTTAAATGAGTGGGTGTCCCGGAAAGGCTAACCGGACTAAAAGGAACGTTTGCTATAAGGGTTAGGGGAACTCCTTCTACTGCGGCATTAAGTTTTACCCTGTTAATTGAACTACCATCATTTGTGTATAATATATTTAATATATCATCGTAATCTGCTGGATTGATAAAAGAACCACTTTCATCATCGCTGGTCAATAAATCATGAACCTCGGCGTTGGCATCATCAAAAAGAATAAAATTATTATGAGTGAATGATGTGATTTTATAATTGGGGAAGGATTGATCGATAAAACAAAAACCACCATCTCCACCCGATTTTGTTGTAGTATCATCAATCCCAGGGCCATCAAATTGCTGTGTTCCATTATCCTGGGTACCTCCAATAAAATCGTTTGATGCTGAATTTGGATTAAGCCCACAGGAGTAAAATTGGGTGATATTGTAGCCTTTATTCATTTGAACAATGCCATTTGTAATATTTTCTAAATTGGATACATCGGGGATATAAAATACACCACCATCATTAGACATTATGGATTCATTGGGAAATCCGGGCCTGAACAAAAAATTGTGCTGGTCGGCATGCGAAAAGCTTACCGTATTATCTGCCGATAGTGACCAAGAAGATATTTTACTATAAGATGCTGTACTGGACACTACAGTTCCTTTAAACGAATTAATAGCACCCACATAAATTTCGTCCTTGTCATTCGGCCTTACCGCTAAAGTAATATCATACCAGGCCTGGCTTCTGGAAAAATCATCCGAAGGAATGGTGGTGTCTCCACTGTCATCAGGCTCTGTAATGGAATTCCATGATAAAGCATCGGGAGTATATACAATATCGTCAACGGCATTTTCCGACTCAATAATGGCGTATACATAGTTGGCATCACTTGGAGCTAAACCTACTTCAACACGTTCTCCACCCGAATGCACATAACTTTCATTCCATGTTATTCCATTGTCTGAATAAATAACTTTGCCATTATTTGTTCCTGCCCATATCCTGTTATCTGCACCAATTTCCAAATCATTGGTAGTTGTACTATAGACTTCAAAGAAGGTTGCACCACCATCAGCGGATCTATAAATCCCGCCAGGGGTTCTCGTGGCCAAGTATATAATACCTTCTGATCCGCTCTCATCACGTACTTCTACATCAAGTATATATCGAAACCCGGTAGAATTGTTTAACAGTGTCCATGTGGTCCCACCGTTTTCGGACTTCCAAAGCCCGGCACCTCGCGCTGCATCGGCATTCCCCTGACCTTCACCCGTACCGGCATAAAAGGTTTGTGTATCCACAGGGTCGTAATCCATGGCGCAAACCGCAAAATTATCCATGGTTGTAAATACCTGTGTCCATTCTGAACTTGCCGTGGTAATATCGCTATTAAACCAGATGCCTCCATTTACGCCACCGGCCCAAACCTTCTTTGCATTTACATCATTAGGGTCGAACATGATAGCCCTGGTTCTTCCACCTACCTGATAAGGCCCTCTTTCATCCCAGTTGTGGGATGAGAAGATCCTGTTTTCCCTAATGTCGCTGTTAATGGCTTCAATAGTTGGTATAAGCCTTTGCCGTTCTGGTTTACCGGTAGCCGGAGCCATGGTTCTTAAAAAATCCTGTTCCCAGGCCAGGTCGGGGCGATCCTGTTTGGGAATGGCTTCTAATTCTTGTTTATTTAGGAAAGGCCTGTTTGAAAATTCGTGATTATCAATAAACCTTTGATATTCGGATCTAATTTCCAGGATATTATTTTCCGCTCTGTCAGAACAATTAAATAAAAAGGCACTTATTATTATTGTTGACATAATGAATAATTTTTTTTTCATAGATACTAGTTTATTATTCTGCTATTTTTATAAGGTTAATTATTTGGAAGATAAGGGCGAACAATAATCAGCAATATAATACAATAATCGAATAGTATTAATCAATTATAGTGTTTTAATCTGATATAATAAATCACTTATAAATTAATTAATATGTGCACAGGTGATATTTTGGAATATTCATGAATGTGATTAAGAGTATAATTCTACTAGGGTGTCAGTGAGGCCATATTAGGCTAATACATTCTTTAAAAATTATTTACACAAACGTTAAAGAGGCGGTTTACAGATAACAAATGTGCTAATAATTGGACAATATGAAAAATTTTTGAAAAATATAATACAGCCAAAAACCACCCGGTGAATTGGATGGTTTTTTGTTTAATATTATACCTCTAAAAGTTAATATATGCATATTATCAAGGGAAAATTTATAGTTGGTTATTAGTAATTGAATCGGGACATTACCTACACCGCAACTACCGGAACCTCCTGCGAAATCCAGCATATTTAATGTTAATGAAGCATCTCCACACGGTGCTGGCAATAGGGCTGATGAATCTTCAGTTAATACAATATCGGTACCACATCCCGTTGATGTTACAGTATTATCAATTCTAACAAGGCCGTCAATGAATGTAAAGGATATTGATTCAGGAGAACCCGAAAATGCCGGCAAATACGAGGTTGTTGCAAAAATACGGCTAAACGGCCCATTTGAGCCTTCTACTAAAGTGACGACTTGGTCATTAAATACAGGAACACCAAAAAGGCTTAAGCCTGATGGTACAGTAAGCATATAGTCTCCCAAAAAAGTCCCAGATGAAGAACTTAAGGACGGGCAAACTGTAATGTTATAACTAGTTGGTCTGTTTGCATCAGATATTCCAACATTAACACCGACTCTGTCTGTAGCGGTCAAAACAACATCAAAAACCAAAACAAATGAAATGCTTGGTGCACTAGCAATATTTAAAATTAGTTCACCATCTTTTGAATTTGCTGGTATAATCACAGTCCCCGAAGAAGCTGTAACACCAGAAGAAGATCCTTGGACATCTACAATAGTATAACTTATCGTTAAATCTTCTTTGTTAATAGGTGAATTGATTTCCACAGGTATAGTTATTGAGGTCGTCTCACCTTGCACGAGAAGCTCTTCGAAAGTAGATCCAGAAAATTCTACCCATCCAGTTTCAGGATTGTCTCCAAATTTATTTTCATTTACTCCATCTGAATCTTCGCAACTTACAATGCTAACTGAAATTAAGAGGATTAAAATATTTACATATATATTTTTCATTATATCTTATTGTTTAGTTAGTCTAAATGAGCTATTAAAAGGTCCTCCACATGAACCATCTGGATCTTCAGTATAATTGATGATAAAAACACTGTCGTCAGTTAAACTATATGTGCTATTATTTGCTCCTGCATTAGTAAAGAAATATAAATTTGTTCCATCACAAGTTAAATTTGGATCCACATCTTGAAGAACAAAAGAATTACATATCAAATTCACAATCACAGTTTCATCTCCATTAAAAGCAGGAAGAACGCCAGCGACAAACGTCCTAGAAGATTCTGTGTTTACACTTATTGAAACTATTCCCGCTGCAAAATTTTCTGTTCCATTACCTGGCCCAACTATACCTACTATATCCTCGATTAAATAATCGCCAACCATATAATCTCCAGGTATAGGACAAAATTCAAATATATTCACAATTACTTTGTTGGTGTCCATATCTACATTCTCAGGTAATCCATCTAAAGAAAAAACAATAGTCTCAGGAATTGGCTCAAGCAAATTATTATCCATTCCCGTAATACTAAATCCGCCTTCATAAGAGTTAGCTGGAATTACTACAGAAGCTGGTAAACTATAAGTTAATGGATTAGCCGTAGTCTCTTCGGTACTTAAAACAATGTTAAAACTCCTTTCAGAAGAAGAGATTGTGCTGGATTGCAATACCATATCTATACTTCCAGTATCGTCAATCGCAACAGCAAGATTTACTACTGTTGCTGTAAAATTAAGAAATGTTCTATTTTGAGTTTCATCCCCGTTATAAATAATCTTATCTACGCTTTCATCGCAAGAAAACAAGAAAGCTGTAGTAAGTAATATTAAAAGTATATTTTTCATATTGCAAATTTTTATTATTAATTACTAGGGTTTGGTTGAATATTAGCATTAGCATCCAATTCAGCCTGTGGAATTGGTAATGTAAATCTAACATCTGTAGATGCCAAATTACATGTTGCTTCAAAAGAGGCACAATCTACAGGGTTTCTATTTATACCAATTCCTAATTCCCCGCCTAAACGTTTTAAATCTAAATATCTGTGCCCTTCAAAAGAAAGTTCTTTTCTTCTTTCTAATAATATATCTGTTAATGCTTCATTTAAATTTGCATATACAGGAAGTGGAGTGCTGGCACCAAATCTCGCATCTCTCAATACTTTTATTGAGGCTGCTGCTGCAGGTAGACCAACTGTTCTAGCTTGAGCTTCTGCCTTAATTAATAACATCTCAGAAGATCTAAATACTTTAATATCGTTGGTGGCCTGACCATCTGCTGATCCAGGATACTTATTAATTATAATAACGTTAGTAGGATCATCAACACCATTAATGGTACTAAAAGTATTGCTAACCGTCGCAAACAACCTAACATCTCCTGGTGTTTCAGACAATAGATTGTACAATTCATTTGATACATCTAAATAACCATCTGTTGCTGAAATAAAATTAAAAAAGTAAAGAAGAGCGACATCAGTATCTCCTGGCACACGAGTTAATTTAAAAATAATCTCTGTATCGTCAGTATCTTGATACATATTTAAATATTGAGATTGATTTGCTAATGGATAATCTGCCACTAATTGTGAAGAAAATTGTAAAGCTGTAGCATAATCTCCTTCCAACAAGGCTAATCTTGTTCTAAGTGCTTTAAGTACGTCTGGATTTATAAAAATATTAGACATTTGGGATGGATCCAATAAACCGCTTGCCAGATTAAAATCTGATTTAATTAATGCAATTGTTTCTCCCAAAGTGTTTCTTGGCAATTGATCATTAACGTCATTAAGAAAATCCAAATTTATAACTCCTAAACTATTAGGGTCACTATAATCTGGGGCATAAAACTCAAGAAGCTTTAAATGTGATAAACCTCTTAATGCGAACAATTGTCCTTTAATATGATTAGCTTCAACTTCATCTTCTGGTTCTATATTAATACCGTCAAATCCCTGAAGTACAAGATTGGCTCTAGCAATCATTCTGTAATGATCTTGCCAAATAATAAAAGAAGCTCCATTGGTAGAAGCCACATCTATTATAAAATCATATAAATTTTTTCCTTGATCATTACTTGCGTTACCTCTTTTAATTTCATCGGTAAATACTGAACTATGATAAATTTCTCCTCCTGTACCATTACCTCCTCTATCTGGAGCGTAACGTCCGTAAACACCATTAAGACCTGATTGCAAATCAGTAACAGTTTTAAAAGCATTATCAGGGCTTAAAAAACCATCCTGTTGTATATTAATTGCATCTTGACAACTAAATAAAACAAACACTGCTACAACAGCTTGTATTGCTTTTTTAAAATATCTATTTTTCATTTTTCTTTTTTTTAAAAATTAATGTCGGCACCTAATGAAACAATTCTAGACGTTGGAAATTGTCCTCTATCAATAGCTCTAAAATTAGATTCGGGATCTCTACCTCTAAACTTTGTAAATGTTAATAAGTTTTCGCCTTGAAAATAAAACTTTATATTAGTAAATGGCGTATTCTCCAAAAATTTGGCTGGTACAATATATGCAAGTTGCACATTTCTCATACGTAAGTAAGAAGAATCCTCTAAATATCTATCAGAACTTACAGCTAAACCAAAACCTGATTGTGCAGCCCCTACACGAGGTATATCTGTAATATCTCCAGGATTTTGCCATGCACCTAAAATTGAAGGTGATCTATTTTGTCCATCACCAATACTACTAGTATCTTCCAATTCGGCAAAATCTAAATTAACTCGATACACGTCTGCAACAAATGACCATTGTGTACTTAATTCAAACCCTTTGTATTTAATATCGGTATAAAATCCTCCTTGCCATGTTGGCTGTGAAGACTTGTCTAAAAAAACATCATTATCCGGGATTAATTGTTCAGTCAAATTTCCATCTATATCTAAAAACAATGACTCTCCATTCGAGGGGTTTACCCCCGCAAATCTATTAAGAAAATATGTTCCAAATGCTTCTCCTTCTGCAAGTGGCGTAAGCGAACCGTCAATAATTCTTCCGTTAGTTTCTGGCGCTAACTCCGTAATTTCATTTTCGTTATAACTTCCAGTAGCACCAACAGAAATTCTCCAATCATCTTTATCTAAAATTGTATAATCTAATTGCAACTCTATTCCTTTATTTTGCAATTTACCAACATTTGAATCAATTGTAGTACCAGGATTAATTAAAGAAATATTTCTACTAAAAAACAAATCACTAGTAATTCTTTCATATACATCTAAAGAACCAGACAGACGATTATTCCAAACTCCAAAGTCAACACCAAAATTTGTTGCTTTAGTTATCTCCCATCTTAAATCAGGATTACCTAAATTAGCTGCATTAGGAATTAAGGATACCGTACTATTATAACCAGCACCAGATATAACCTCGGCAGTTGCAACACTTAACCCTCTGTAATTTGTTGGCAGAGCAAAGCCGCCTATAACATTAGAGCCAACTAACTGATTACCTACTGTACCATAAGATGCTCTTAATTTTAAAAGATTTATGGAGGAATTAGCCATAAAATTTTCTTCATCAATATTCCATCTACCGGCTATAGACCAAAATGTTCCCCATTTATTATCATCACTGAATCTAAATGAAGCATCTCTTCTAAAAGAGGCTTGAATACCATATTTAGAATCATAAGTATAATTTAGCTTCCCAAAATAAGAAAACAAACCTGTAGTAAATCTACCTACATTAAGAAACGGAAGATAAGGATTTACAAGTACTCCGTTAATTGTTTCCTGTGTATTAGCGGGAATAAAAGCGTTGCCACTTCCCAAAAATCTTTCATCTAATCCATCTTGATCAAAGTCACTAATATCAATAAAATCACGATTATACTCTAAAAACAAACTAACGTCGACATCGTGTTTTTCATCAAAAGTATTATTATAATTTAAACTTGTTAAGGTAGTAGTTCTAACATCTCTGGTATTTGTACTTTCCCAAATACCTCCAAAAGCGGCTAAATTACCTTGTTCTGACTGAAATGGACCTAATATACTTGCTGGATGCAATATTTCCGTGCGTCTTTCAGATCTATAATCAACACCAATAGACATACCTGCTGTTAAATTGTCTGCAAATTCCCAATTAGCATTAAAATTTCCTAAAATTCTAACATCTTCTTCTATGTCTGTATTAAGAGACATAGAATTTAATAATACATATATGAAATTTTTTATATTACTTCCAGTAAAAGTACCAGGGACACCAGGTATAACACCTCCATCAATTGTTTGTGACCCGTCTAGGTCAAAAGGGCTCAAATATGGTAATGCAAGTTTGGGAGCTCTAAAAGGATTAAAGAAGGTGGCATTAGAACCTGTACCATCTTGTTCATTTGTTTTTGAATACGAAAGCGCTAAATTAAGATCGTAGGTAAACTTATCATTGGATGATTTACCGCTAAAATTATTTCTCACACTTATTCTCTTAAAATCTGTATTAAAGAGAATTCCATCTTGCTCAACATATTGTAATGAAGTAAAATTTCTAGAATTTTCACCTCCAGATGTTATGCTTAAATTATGACTATTAGTTGATGCTGTTCTGAAAAACACATCAAACCAGTTGGTGTTTGATTGAGCCGCTATAGCAGCAATTTCACCATCAGTTAGTCCTGCACCGTCACCAGCATCATAAAACCTCTGTAAATTTAATATCTCGGTTGAATTCATTAACTCCACATTTGAAGGCTGTAAATCACTCCACCCAAAAGAAGTTGAATATTGAATCTTAATTCCTTCATTAAATCTACCTTTTTTAGTAGTTATTAATATAACACCGTTAGATCCCCTATTACCATATAAAGAAGTTGCAGAAGCATCTTTTAACACTGTAAAAGTAGCTATATCATTAGGGTTGATAGTCCTAAAATTATCCCTATTTGTAGGAATTCCATCAATTAAATATAGTGGTTCCGTTTCTGAATTCACACTACCAATACCACGTATTACAACAAAACTATCACCTCCTGGCTGTCCACTACCTGTTCCAACATTAACACCCGCTACTTGACCTTGTAAACTTTGAAGCACAGCAACGTTTGCTCTATTTTCAATTTTTTCCGTTTTTAATGTGGCAATTGAAGCGGCATTTGTCTTTAATGTTGTTTGTCCATAAGCCACAACAAGAACTTCATCTAAAGTGGTATCAAGAGTTAGTTGAACATCAATTGTGTTTGATATTCCCACAGTTATACTCTGAGTGGCATACCCAATATAACTAAACTCTAGAACTTGTCCAGAATTTGCGTTAATAGAATAGTTTCCATCAAAATCTGCAGAAGTACCTGTAGAGGTGCCTTTTATTAGAACAGTGGCTCCTGGTAAAGGCAAACCAATTTCATCAGTGATTGTACCAGAAACTGTTTGCAGTTGTGCAAATGTGAGTTGCATAATAAACGCCATAAAAAGCGTTGTTAACCACGTTAACCTTAATTTCATAATAATAATATTTGAGTTAGTCTTTAGTAAAAATCTTAATAAAAAGTTAAAAAAACAATTATTTTCTCCTAAAAAAATTAATAAACAGCCTGTATAAGTAATAAACGGTAGCTAAAAGGGATAAATTGAATATGTGATATTCAGAAATATCTGAAATAATTTTATAGGGTATTGATATTTTTAATTTGAATTATTACTCTTTTATGATTTTTTCACTCGTAATAATGTTATTGGAGTAGATCTTAATTATGTATATACCCGAAGAAAGATTGCTTACGTTCATACTATTAGAATTATTTTCAGATTTAGCCAACATTCCTAACAAGTTATAAGCTTCAATTTTATCAACCTTTTGCATAGCATTAATATTTATGATATCCTTGGTTGGATTAGGATATATAGATATTTGATTGAAATTATTATCAGCGAACTAAAAATTTTGAACAGATGAACACCCAGGATCAGTTTAGATTTTCGACCGGCGTTATTGCCTATCCAATTTTCTTTGTCCTATTTATATGGCTCGTCTTTTGGTTTGAGGTGCGCTTTGGGTATAGTTTTAATGACTTTGGAGTATTCCCCAGGACC
>PVMS01117629.1_pt1 | contig 10921 bp, 8 predicted proteins | sample 1853461 | NCBI WGS metagenome assembly PVMS01 (sample SAMN08582032, study PRJNA380276) | Marine sediment metagenome, whole genome shotgun sequencing project. | isolation source: ocean sediment barecode stripped | collected 2017
CTTTCTCTATACTCCAGAGTGTAGAGAAAAACCAACTATAATCTCCTTTGGATTTAAGGTCCCAAATTACATTCCACGCATTACCCCATGCAGCTTTAGGACACTTTCCCCCTAAAATGTTTTGTTCCTCGTTTTCAATCCCAGCAAAGACTTTTTTAAATACTTGGGACATATTGTAAGTCATTTCGTCTCCAAAGACTGCGTCTTCTAAACTTTTCTGCACCTTGCCAGACACTTTGTCCTTGACATATCCTCCTGGATCTTTTGCAAAATCCTTTACTTCTTTAGCATCGTTTAGACCATCTAAAAGGTCCCCTATACCAATTTCTTGACCTACTACACTATAGGAAGAGAGTAGAATAAAGATTGTGATCAACCTGAGAATAAGGTTACGAGTGCAATAAAACTTTTGTCGAGGTTGTTGTGTGCTGTGTACCATCCTATATATTTTTAAGATTTACAAAATATTAAATCAGTATATTCTGAGGCATAGCTACTAAAAAAGATTATTTGGTACTAAATATACTAAAAAACAATTATTATGCGCATATTAGAATAACTTATTTATTAAGCCTTCGAATTATTATTCGTTAAAATAGAATGTAGGATTAAAAAAATCAGTTAATTGATTTTAAAAGGGGAATTCTTATTGGGTATCCCTTTTTATTTAGCCCCCCTTAAGCACCCCTTAAGATATAAGATAAGATAAGATAATATTAGATAATACTAAATAAAACTATATAAAATAAGAAAATATAAAAAAGCAATTTCTACTTCAATTTCGCAACAAGTTGCTCAGTCTTTTAAGGGAATTGTATTTTGGTATTAACACAGTATATCTACACCCATTAGTAAGCAAATAAATGCCTTTATTTACATACCGATTCGACATATTAGACACTTTCATAAGTATTTGATACTTTACCTTAGATATGATTTAAAGTGCTATGTATGGCACTACTTAATTGTTACATCTCTTTAATAAATCAAATTTTCAGCGCCCCAAATGTATTTTTCTGATTTTGTGATAATTATCATTGCTTGATCTTTATGTAAAGCATACCTTATTTGGTTGATCACTGATGAATAAAATTTCTCCTGATTTATCAGATTCTGAAGATTTCGGACTAATGAAATTTGAGTGGGTTGTAGTTTTATTCTAAATCTTAAAACCTCGATGTTATGAAAACAAAACTAATTTTAAGAATAGCAATAATACTATCTGTTTTAATTATTAGTATGTACTCTTGTTTTTCAGATAGTATGTATTCTGGTTTTTCAGATGACTATAATAGTTTTTATTCAGACATTCAAATTAACCCACCAGAATGGATTCAAGGGACTTGGTTAACAATGGGGACGCAAAATGGCTGGCGTTTTACATCATACGATATAATTAGAGTTTCACGAGGACACGAGGATAGCTATCGAGAAAAATTTCAAAGTTATGTAGATAACGGACTTGACATATCTGTTTCAGATACTTATACTGATGTATCCTATATTGCTACTATAAACTTTGAGGGGGTGGTGTCAATTAAAAATTTCACCAAACTATCAGATACTGAGATTACTGAATTATCAACACCAACAGCTGTTTTTATAAAACAATAAATCGGTTTGAAATTCTTATTAATTATGAAAACAATACACACTAATTTAAAATGGATCGCAATAATTTTAAAACATCAATTTTAACCTTATAAAAACTGCAATCCTTTTGCAATTAATACAATTAAATTAAACCTTTAAATTATGAATAAATCAAAGTGTGATAATGATTACATTTTTAAACAAAGATATTTAAGAGGGAAAATTTGTGGATTAAGATACATTAAAGAAAGTTTAAAAAATGAACCTAAAATTAAAGGTATCAGCAAGGAAACAAGATTCAAGATCGCATTTGTAAAAGCTAAATTAAAAGTCCAAAAAGATGCTAAAGAATTAGAATATTTTGATGATTATTATTTCAATCAATTAAATTGGGTTTTTTTAGCTGAAGAATGGTTTAATGGCCTATTTAGATATAAATACAAAAGTTATTTAGTGCAAATTAAAAAAATTAAAAAAATAAAAAAAAATATCATTTATACTGAAGCAGAATTAGAAGAATTAAAGTAGCAGAATTAATGATAAATAAGTTAATTAAAGATATTCCAAAGGCAAACTAACATAAGAATTGCACCTATGAAGTAAATTATTATATTTGAGTATGAAAAGATATTATTACACATACTATTACGACCACATATTCTATTCTTTATGTATTATAGGAATATTGATTTGCCTTTACAATATCTTTTTTAATCACTAATTTTGTTTAAACTGATTTTAACTGAAGATCCTTAATGATTTTATTTGATTAATTGATTTTTTATGTCAGAAATAATATTATTGCCAAACTAAAAGTAATTTACTAATAGCTGAATGAATACAGAAAGCTATATTGTATAATTAAGCGTTAATTTCAAAATATTGGGCAAATCGTGGGCAAATATAAAAACCAACAAAATCCATATCTATGGAAAGTGTTGGTTTTATTAGTGACCACGACAGGATTCAAACCTGTAACCTCTTGAGCCGTAATCAAGTGCGCTATTCAGTTGCGCCACGTGGCCTTTATCGGGGTGCAAATATATTTCTTTTTAATGTTTCAGCAAAGCTTGTTTTAATAAAAAAATATTAATCCAAAGCATTCTTTGTAACCCATAAACGATAGCCAAATAATGCCATTTGCCACTTTTTAGCAGTTGCAAGATCTACTCCTTGTTTTGTAAAACAGGGGAGTATTGCTTTATTTAGTTTTGCTAGTACTTTAAAAAAATAGCTATTCATCATTTAAAAATACAAATAAAAAAAATGTCTGTACGAGTATTCTCGAACAGACATAATAAATTATCGGGTTTAAATATACCTAATCCTTTTTAGTAGTAATTAAGATCACCCCATCTTTTGCATCCTTGCCATATTCTTCAATTACCTTATCTCCTTTTTAAAATTTCAATATTCTTGATGGCATCGGAATCTAATTTTTCCATTTCTTTTTTGGATGATTTCTTTCCGTCTATAAAAACTAAGGGTTCCTTTCCATCATTTCCCACAAAGAAAAAACCTTTATCATCTGCTTTATGAATGAATATTGAATCTTCATCGTCATCCGAGTTATAAAAGAAAACATTGCCATCTTCATCACCATCACTCTCGATAATTATGGAATGATATCCTTTTTTTATTTTATGTCCATCTTTATCCTTTGATATCCAGATATTTGAATTTTTACCAGAACCAGAATTAAAATACAGTACATTACCATGTTCATTATGTTCGTCATTCCCATGAATTATGATTTCATGTTTTCCGCTTTTTATTTTGTTTCCATCTTTAGATACCCATTTCTTTATATTTCCATGTTCATCTTCGTCGATCTCATAAACAAAGCTGTTTCCTTTTTTGGAGATAAAATGAAGATCGTGTTTATTACCATTTCCAATGCTTATCGAACCGCTTTCATCGTCATACGATATTATAAACTCACTAATGCCGTCTGTATCATCCTGATTAAAGCTAGCATTGGAGCTATTTGATTTCATACTCACTTTAATTTTAATAATCTCACCAGCACTATTACGTTTAACGCCACTGAATTTTAGTGTTACCTTATAGGTGTCTTTAAATAGTGTCTTTAGTTTTTCAAGTTCAGCATCACTTGTGTTTTTGTCTACTGTTACCGTTATTTTATTATCGATGATTTTGTTGTTTTTCTTTTCTGAAAGAAAGGAAATATCTTTTTTGTTATCAGGTTTTATCTGTTTTTTTGAAAAAGTCTTTTTTTCTGAATTCAACGGAAGTAAAACTTCTTTCTTAACCAAAGGTATTTCGGCTGAGGTTTCAATAAATGCTTCAGATGAAGAGTAATCATTGTACTTTATCTCTTCCTCAACATTGAAGCTCCATAAGAATACCCCTAATAAAGGGAGGATTAATAAAAGTTTCCATTTGTTTTGCGTTTTAGATGATTTTTTGTGTAACATAATGATTCGTTTTTTGATTAATGATTGATAAAAATTACTGGTTAATACAGGTTGTAAAGTATTTGAAGATAAAACTTTAACTAAAGTTAATTGATATTCCTTTTTTGATGGCACTTGTACTACTGTTTCACTATCTGCAATAAACTCAAGATTTTCTTCAATACTTTTTTTATACAACCAGGCAATTGGATTAATCCATTGAATGATGAGTAAAAAGTTAGAGAGAATCACATCTATAGAATGTAATTGAGAAGCATGAGTTTGTTCATGTTTTAATATCATTTTAAGATCGGCCGAAGTATGAAGTTTTGGATTATAAACAATGTATTTAAAAAATGAAAAAGGTGCGGTGTCACTATCTACCTTAATAAATCTGAAGCCATTAGATTTATAAGAAGGATATTTTCGTAATAGATTATACAATGAAAATAATTGTTTTAAAAACCGAAGGCTCATATAAAGTGCGCCAATAATATATATAAAAATGCCTATTTTTAACCAATCTATTACATAGGAACTGTCATGAATTGTTGAATTAGGTAAAGAAATAGGATTTATATATTGAAGAGAATTAATAACAGGGGCATTGACATAAATGGTTTTTGTAAAAACCAATAAGGGCAATAATAAGGATGCGATGATTCCACCTATTAAATACTGTCTATTGATCGAAAAAAAAGTGTCTTTTCGCAATACAGCAAAATAAACCACATAAAAGAGGGAAAGAATACCAGCAGATTTTAATATATATACAATTGTTTCCATTTTATTTCTTTTTTTCAATTAGGTCCAATATCTCTCTTAGTTCATTGGCACTTATTTTTTCTTCTTTAGCAAAAAATGATACCATATTTTTATAACTATTGTTGAAATAACGCTGTGTAGCTATCTTCATAAACTGCTTGCTATAGGTTTCTTTAGTTATAATAGGAAAATATTGATGTGTTTTCCCATAAGCTTGATGAGAAACATATCCCTTGTCTTCTAAGTTGCGAACAATAGTTGAAACTGTATTATAATGATTGTCCTTTGTGAGTTTTGAAAGAATGTCTTTAATGAAACCTTTTTCTAATTCCCAAATTACTTGCATTACTTCTTCTTCCTTAGTTGTTATTCTTTCCATTTTTTTAATCATATTTCTCCCATTATTAGTCCTTTAATTTCAGGACGGGATTAGGATGCTATTTATAAACATAAGTTGCTAACAGTTTGTTAGAATTTATAATAACACAAACATATAACTATAAAACTAGTTTTACAACTGTATTTATAGTTATTTAACTATTTATATAGTTTTTAGTTAAATAAATGTGAAAGAACAAATGGTTTTTCATTAAATTACATGTCTCTAAAAATAGTATCTTCGTGACCAAATTATAATTAGTAAATGAATTTTCTATATATCCTGTTGGGCTTGTCATTATTGGTAATAGGAGGGGAGTTTTTGGTGCGTTCTTCAGTTGCATTGTCATTTAAATTCCATTTATCCAGAATGGTTATAGGCTTAACTGTAGTCTCATTTGCTACATCGGCTCCAGAATTATTTGTTAGTGTTCAAGCAGCCTTAGATGGCTACCCATTTATATCTTTGGGTAATGTAATTGGGTCTAATATTGCCAATATTGGTTTGGTTCTTGGTATTTCAGCTATTATTTCGCCACTTTATTTGGATAAAGATTTTTATAAGTTTAATTGGCCTGTAATGATGTTGCTATCCGTAGCTATGTTTTTTTTATTGAAAAGTGGAAATGAAATTGGCAGGTTAGAAGGTATAGGACTTATTGCTTCTCTGATTGTATATTTAATAGTGCTAATCTCTAAGGCTAAACGAGATAGAATAGAAAAGAAATTGGATACAGAAATTGATGAAGTACTATCTGTTTCTACAAATTTTAAAATAATTGTCTGGCTTCTAATTGGCGGAAGTGCTTTATGGGGAGGAAGTGAATTACTAATAAAAGGAGCTGTCAATATAGCTGAATATTTTAATATTAGTAATCGTATTATTTCAATAACTCTAATTGCTGTTGGAACAAGTATTCCTGAATTAGCTGCCTCGGTTGTTGCTGCTCTAAAGCATGAAAAAGCATTATTAATTGGAAATATTATAGGTTCTAATATATTTAATATTGCTTCGGTTATTGGTATTACTTCAATTATTCATCCTATTTCTGTTCTAAATACCGGCATGCCTCTTATTTTAAATGATATATTATGGATGATAGGATTTGCTTTATTACTTTTAATTATAGCTTTTCTGCCGAAAAAATTTGTATTGTATCGTTACAAAGGTCTGATCCTCTTTATCGCTTATACGATATTTATTGGATTGATATTCCTAAATTTTGATTGACATTCTTCATAAGCTATCAAAAAAAAACAATAAAAATTTAGTTAATAACAATATTTAGGGGGGTGTTGATAAAAAAACAACAAATAATTAAAACTAACCACTAAAAAACAGGGGGTATTTCAAAAAAAAGTTACTTTTGTGTTTTATTTTAAATAACTTTAAAGCACAAAATATGTCAATATTAAGATTTCAAGCCATCAAAGAGACATTTAACCGTGGACCGGTAACCGTAAACGAACCAGAACGTCGTTCTACAATTTTTGGAAAAAATGTTTTTAATGAATCTGCAATGCGTCAGTTTCTAACTAAAGATTCTTATGAAAGTGTTATGGATGCCACTATAAATGGTAGCAAGATTAGCAGAAATATTGCAGATCATATTTCTACAGGAATGAAAGAGTGGGCGATCACAAAGGGAGCTACACATTATACACATTGGTTTCAACCACTTACAGGTTCGACAGCCGAAAAGCATGATGCTTTCTTTGAGACAATTGGTGATGGACAAGCTATCGAAAAATTTGGTGGCGGACAATTAGTGCAACAAGAACCCGATGCCTCTAGTTTTCCACATGGGGGGATTCGCAATACATTTGAAGCAAGAGGTTACACTGCTTGGGATCCCACATCTCCTGCTTTTATTTATGGAACTACACTTTGTATTCCTACTGTTTTTGTTGCTTATACGGGAGAAGCACTAGATAATAAAACTCCTTTACTACGTTCTTTACAAGTTTTAGATCACGCAGCAACCGCAGTAGCAAAATATTTTGATAAAAATGTAACTAAGATTATAGCAACACTGGGTTGGGAACAAGAATATTTTTTAATAGATAAAGCATTAGCATCATCAAGACCTGATATTTTACTAACCGGAAGGACTTTATTAGGACATGCTTCACCAAAAGGGCAACAATTAGACGATCATTATTTTGGGTCTATTCCATCACGGACATTAGATTATATGCGTGATTTAGAGATAGAATGTATGTATTTGGGAATTCCCGTGAAAACTCGTCATAATGAAGTTGCACCTAATCAATTTGAATTGGCGCCTATATTTGAGGAAGCAAATCTCGCGGTTGACCATAACTCCCTATTAATGGATATTATGGAAAAAGTGGCAGATAGGCATCATTTTAAAGTATTGTTTCACGAAAAACCTTTTGCAGGAATAAATGGAAGTGGAAAACATAATAATTGGTCATTAAGTACTAACACAGGAGTAAATTTATTAAGTCCAGGAAAAACTCCAAAGCGAAGCCTTCAGTTTTTAACCTTCTTTATTAATACTATAAAAGCGGTTAATGATTACGAGGAATTATTACGTGCTTCAATAGCAAATGCAAACAACGATCACCGTTTAGGAGCTAATGAAGCGCCACCAGCTATCATATCGGTATTTATAGGTTCTCAACTTACAAAAGCCTTGGAAGAGTTGGAAAAAGTGACTGATGGTAAACTCTCACCACAAGAAAAAACAGATATAAAGTTAAATGTAGTAGGAAAAATTCCAGAAATTCTATTGGATAATACGGATCGTAACCGTACATCACCCTTTGCATTTACCGGAAATAAGTTTGAATTTCGTGCGGTAGGCTCTACTGCTAACTGTGCTAACCCTATGACAGTTTTAAATTCGATAGTTGCAAAACAGCTCATTGAATTTAAGAAAAGTGTTGACGCGCTTGTTAAAAATGAGAAGATGAAAAAAGATGATGCTATCTTCAATATACTTAGAGAGTATATTAAAGATTCTAAACGAATTCTTTTTGAAGGAGATGGTTATGGTGAAGCATGGGAAAAGGAAGCAAAGAAAAGGGGTCTAAGTAATAATAAAAATACTCCAGAAGCATTAAAAGCAAAGATTTCAAAAAAGTCGATTGCTTTATATGAAGACCTTAATATAATGAGTAAAGTGGAAATTGAAGCCCGGTATGAAATTAGGGTAGAAGAGTATGCAATGCGGATTCAAATTGAAGGACGTGTATTGGGAGATATTGCAAGGAATCATGTAATTCCTACTGCGATTAGGTATCAAAATATTCTTATTGAAAATGTACAAGGGCTAAAGGATATCTATGGTAATGATTTTAAAAAACTTTCCAAAGAGCAAATGGAATTGATAGAGCAAATATCTGAACATATTGCAAAAATTAATCGAGGTATTACCAATATGATTAATGAACGTAAGAAAGCTAATGCCATTGTTTCTTCCGAGAAACGAGCCGCTGCTTATTGTGATAATGTGAAACCTTATTTTGAAGTAATCAGATATCACTGTGATAAATTAGAGCTATTGGTAGATGATGAACTTTGGCCATTAACCAAATATCGAGAAATGCTTTTCACAAAATAATCCATTTATTAATTTAAAATAAATAGGAAAAAACCCACATAAGTTAATAAATATTGTATTATAACGGTATTATTAGCATTTGTTCGGCTTTTATGTTATTATTGTTTAACCAAATCAAACATGTTAACTAAAACCAAACAAATGTCAAAGTTTCTTTATTTCACCATTGCGATTATGTTTACGACAATTGGGTTCGCTCAATTTAATGAAAGTAATGTTCTTCAAGAAGGTCTTTTAAATACATCTCTAGTAGTACAAAAAGGATTTTCTAATATTTCCGATGTGGTTCAACAGGGAGAAAATAATAGTAGTATAGTAGATCAGAATGGACAAAATCAATATTCTAGTGTTTTGCAAATGGGTCTTTCAAATACTTCCTATGTAGAACAAATTGGATTTAATAATAATTCCGATGTAGTTCAACAGGGAGAAAAAAATAATAGTGAAGTATACCAGGATGGAGAAAATCAATATTCGAGTGTTTTTCAAATAGGCATTTCAAATATTTCCTATGTAGAACAAAACGGAAATGGGAATATTTCCACTGTGTTCCAATCAGAAGAGACTAATGACAGTTATGTTTCTCAAAATGGATTGTCTAATGTTAGTGATGTTTTTCAAGATGGAAAAGGAAATAATAGTATTGTTTTTCAGGATGGAGAAGGTAATAATAGTGATGTTATTCAATTAGGAGAATATAATGAAAGTTTTTTACAACAAACAGGTGCTCAACATTCTAGTGTAGTCTTACAGGATGGTATCTCAAATGGAAGTGAAGTATGGCAATTTGGATCGGGGAATACTTCCAGTGTATCACAATTTGGATTAGACAATAGTAGTTATGTTTATCAGAATGGTAATTCCCATATTAGTACTGTACTCCAAACAGGTACATCAAACGTTTCCATAGTAAATCAAAATAACTAGAGATTTAAGTTTTTCTCCTGCTTTATTAATAGCACACTAAAGTCTTAGGTGAGCTGGAAAAACTAAACGATTGTAAACATTCTCTACAGGAAAAATTAGATGTAAAGCTAAATGTAGTAGGAAAAATCCTATAAATTCTACTAGATAATACAGTTTGTAGTCGACATTATTCTTTGCATTTACAGGGAAAAAGTTCAAATTTTTATGCTTCAGGTTCTACTGCTAACTATGCAAATTCAATAACTCTACTAATTATAGACTCCTTCAAATTCGATAGTTTCAAAACAACTCATTGATTTTAAGAAAGGAGTTGACCTCTTGTTAAAAATAGAAATCCGATTGCTTAATATGAAAACTTTAATATAATGTGTAAGGTTGAAATTGAATCCCGATATTAAAAGGAGAAGGAGAATTTGCTTTCTGAATTCAAATAAAAGGATTGTATTAGGTTATCCGAAAAAATGAAATTCCTACAACGATAAAATATCAAAATATAGGTATTGAAAATGTTTAGAGGCTTTAGGATCTCTTAGGTAACGACTTTATAAAACTTACCAAAAAGTAAAAGGAAATGATAGAACAAATATCTGAAATATTACAAAAATAAATCAAGGTTTCACCAATATGATCATCGACCCTAAGAAGGCAAAACCATTGATTTTGGTAATATACGTACTTACACGTACATTGATTCAAGGAATCTTTTTAAAAAAAATAAGAATCCCTAATATAAATTAGAGCTATACCTAGATGTAAAATTTTAGGCATTTATCAAATAGGAAGAAATACAACATATAGAATAATTTTAACATAATTTTAACATTTTAAAAATTAAGCCCTTTAATGGTATTTAGACGAGATTAATATCAATTTAAACCCCATGTAAGAATTATGTTAACAAGTATATTCCTACAATTATCACGTATTTATTTTTGGTTCATTAGACGGCGTAGGAAATTTCGAAATTATGTTTTACATTTGGTATAATAATACGATTTGATACGTACAAATTGTTTTTGAAAACTTCACATACGAATTTCTATCCCCCCGTGTGATGTAATATAATGAGTCTCGAGAATGAGTTCATTGTGTAAATATTTTAAGATTTAATCCCCACAATTTTTTAGAATAGAACTAATAGTTATAGTTCGATGTATAATGATTAATGTTTGCATTAATTGTTGTGCGATGATTTAATAAGTCCAATTTTGGAATTATTGAATATTAATAAATGAATATTAATTATAAAAC
>PVMS01053588.1_pt1 | contig 10920 bp, 9 predicted proteins | sample 1853461 | NCBI WGS metagenome assembly PVMS01 (sample SAMN08582032, study PRJNA380276) | Marine sediment metagenome, whole genome shotgun sequencing project. | isolation source: ocean sediment barecode stripped | collected 2017
GCAGGCACTATGGGCGCCGACATTGCCGCTTGGTGTGTCGTGTCAGGCATGCAGGCCAGCATCCAGGATCTCGACGCGGGGCAAATCGAAAAGGCGCTTCGCCGCGCCAAAGGGCTTTTCAAAAAGCGTCTGCGTGGCAAGACGGCGATCGACTCGGCTGTTGCGAGGCTCATCGCCGATCCGGACGGCAAAGAGATCAAACATGCCGACGTGGTCATCGAGGCCATTGTCGAGAAGCTCGACGTGAAGCAGAAGCTATTTGCCGAGCTTGAGAAGCAAATGAAGCCCGGCGCCGTGCTGGCGACGAACACCTCCTCGCTCAAGCTTGAGGACATCGCCAAGCCGCTCGCCGATCCAGGACGTCTTGTTGGCCTTCACTTCTTTAATCCCGTATCGCAACTGCCTCTGGTCGAGGTCGTGCGTGGGAAGAAAAGCCGCAAGGAGGAGGTGGGTAAGGCTTGCGCCTTCGTCACCGCCATCAACAAGCTGCCCTTAGTTGTGAAGAGCTGCCCTGGCTTCCTCGTCAACCGCGTGCTCGCGCCTTACATGATGGAGGCGGTCCGCCTCTACCAAGACGGTCAGCCGCGCGAGAAGATCGATCAGGCGGCGCTGAAATTCGGCATGCCCATGGGTCCAATGGAGCTGATGGACATGGTCGGCCTCGACATCTGCAACAAGGTTGGCGAGGAACTCGACATCGCGCCCAAGCCCAAAAAGGGCAGCAAGTCCAAGGCCACCAAGAAATCGACCGCAAAGCCTGACAACGTGCTGGCGGCGCTCGTCAAGCAGGGCAAGCTCGGCAAGAAGACGGGCGAGGGCTTCTATGTTTGGGCCGACGGCAAGCCGAAACGCGAAGAGGCAAGTTACGACGATGCCGAGCTAGATCGGCTTGGCGCGGAACTCATCAAGCCGATGCTCGACGAGGCGGAGCGTGCCGCCGCCGACAAGGTGGTGGAGAGCGCGGACCATGTGGATGCTGGCGTGATCTTCGGTACGGGCTTTGCGCCGTTCCGTGGCGGGCCGTTGCATTACCGCCATTCGACCGATGCGCGCGCCTCAGACAAAGCAGCGGCGTAAGAAAACATGGCTGGAAGGAACGTCATGAAGGAAACGGGAATACGGCGCGTTGCGGTGCTTGGCGGGGTCAGGATCCCCTTTTGCCGCTCGCACACGGCCTATGCGGAAATCTCTAATCTCGACATGCTGACTGCGGCGCTTGGCGGTCTCGCCGACCGCTTCGAGTTGCATGGCGCGCATGTGGATGAAGTGGTTGGCGGCGCGGTGGTGACCCACGCCAAGGACTGGAATCTCGCTCGCGAGGCAGTGATCGGCAGTCCCTTAGCGCCGACCACGCCCGGCATCACCATGATGCAGGCCTGCGGCACGAGCTTGCAGGGCGCGCTTGGGCTGGCCGCCAAGATTGCCGTGGGCCAGATCGAATGCGGCATCGCCATGGGTTCGGACACCACGAGCGACGCCCCCATCGTCTTCCAGCGCAAATTCGCGCAGCGCCTGGTCCAGGCATCCCGGGCCAAGAGCCTTGGCAAGCGCCTCGGCGCCTTCAAAGGCATGTCTCCCGGAGAACTGGCCCCGTTACCGCCCTCGACGTCGGAGCCACGCACGGGCCTCGGCATGGGCGAGCATTGCGAGCTGATGGCCAAGGAATGGGGCATCACGCGGGAGGCCCAAGACCTTCTCGCCTATGAGAGCCACAAAAAGGCGGCTGCCGCCTATGACGAGGGCTTCATGGACGATCTCGTCATCCCTTGCGCCGGCGTGTTCCGCGACAACAATATCCGTGGCGACATTTCGCTGGAGAAGATGGCCGAGCTGAAGCCAGCTTTCGACAGAATCAATGGCACCATCACTGCCGCGAACTCGACACCATTAACGGATGGGGCTGCCACAATCCTGCTTGCGAGCGAGGAATGGGCGGAAAAGCGCCAAATACCAATTCAGGCATATTTAACTTTGGGTCGCACTTCTGCCGTAGACTATGTCCAAGGTGAAGGACTTCTGATGGCGCCAACGGTGGCGGTGAGCGAGTTGCTCGAAGCCACCGGTCTTGCGCTCCAAGACTTTGATTATTATGAGGTTCATGAAGCGTTTGCGGCACAGGTGTTGGCCACGCTGAGGGCATGGGAATCCGAGGAATATTGCGTCGAGCGTCTCGGACGGGACGGAGCCCTAGGGGCGATTGACCGTACGAAACTCAACGTCAAGGGGTCCTCAATAGCCTTCGGTCATCCATTTGCGGCCACAGGCGCACGGATATTGTCGGTTCTGGCCAAACTTCTGCAAAGCGGAGACGGTCAGAGAGGTTTGATTTCGGTTTGTACGGCCGGCGGAATGGGCGTTGCGGCGATCCTCGAAGGGGTCAAGACGCAAGCGCCAGCGAAGCGGGCCAGACGAGGCAGAGGACCAGGCACAGCATAAGTGCCCTTCAGCCTGACTGACGAGTAGTGGGCCCAACGAGGCTCCGGGACAGGGGGCAAAAGAGAAATTGCCGGGGCGGCGTTTTAGCCCACGGCCCGACCCATGACGGAGGATGCTTATGAAGCATCACGTGTTGACTGCGGCCCTAGGACTTCTGGTTGCCGCCACCTTTATTCCCACCGGCCAAGCCCAAGCGGCATCGGCCGATCCCACCGGCATTTGGCGCAAAGCTCAGCAGGGCGAGCGCCCCGGCAAGATGCAAGTCTTCCGCTGTGGCTCGGGCAAAAAGCTCCTCTGCGTCAAGATCGTTTGGCTGCAGAATCCGCTCGATTCCAAAGGGAAGCCTCTCCACGACGTGCGCAACAGCAATGCTTCGATGCGTGCCCGCCCAATTCTCGGTCTGCCGATCGTCAACGGTATGCAGCCGGTGAGCGCCAATCAGTGGAAAGGCAGCATTTACAACCCCGAAAACGGCAACACCTATTCGGCCACGCTGACGCTCGTGTCGCGCAACCAGATTCACCTCAAAGGCTGCAAGGCCTGGCTGCTATGCGGCGAGCGGACGTGGCTGCGGACCACCATGCCGACGCCTGAGGCCAAGCCTGAGCCGCAGATCGAAGCCTCGGCCGAGCCTGAGGCCATTGTTCGCCCCGTCGCCGTGGCCCGCGCGGAGCCGGTTCCGGACCCGAACACTCTGTCCGAGGCTGAGATGCTGACACCGGCCGTCGGGCACACCACGCGCCCGGGGTTCCGTTTTCTGAATGGCTCGGCGAAAACCGAGACCAACGGGTTCTCCGGCGAGAACGTCCCGAGCATGTTTGAGATGGCGAGCCTCGTCGTGCCCCAGCCGACCGCACCGGCGCCGGCGCCTAAGCCGCGGAGTGTTCAGGCGGCCGCGGCACATCCCGCACCAGCCCCATCGGCGGCGCGCACGGCTTCCGTACCAGCCGGCACGGAAACCGATTCGATCGAGACGGCTGAGACGGAGACGGCAGAGATGGCCATCGTCAACGAGGTTCCGTTGAGCCGGCGGCAAAGGCGGCTTCAGCGCCGCCAGCAGCAGGGCCAGGGCCTGTTTCCCTGGCTGCGCTAAGGGGGCCCGGGCCGCTTTAAGTCTTCGCTTGCACGCGTAGCTCTTTCTTGGAGAGCTTACCGATCATCGTCTTCGGCAACTCGTCGCGGAACTCGATCGCCGCCGGCAGTTCAAGCTTGGAAAGCTTGGGCCGCAGGAAGGCGATGAGGTCGGCGGCGGTTGCGCTTGCGCCCTCCTTGAGCCGCACAAAGGCTTTGGGCGCCTCGCCACGATAATCGTCGGGAATCCCCACCACACAGACCTCGGCCACCGCGTCGTGCTCATAGAGCGCGTCTTCGATTCGCCGCGGGTAGATATTGAAACCCGAGGCGATGATCATGTCCTTGATGCGGTCGACGATGAAGATATAGCCGTCCTCGTCCATGTAGCCCACATCGCCGGTCCGGAAGAAGCGCCCGACGAATGTGGACTCCGTCTCGGCGGGATTGTTCCAGTAGCCAGTCATGACCTGGGGCCCGGCGATACAGATTTCGCCGGGTTCGCCGCACGCCATCTCCTTGGCTGGATCTTCGAGTGAACGGATGGCGATCTCGGTGGCCGGAAGCGGCAGTCCGATCGAGCCTTCTCTTGGCGAATCGAGAGGATTGCAGGTGGCGACCGGCGCGGGCTCGCTGAGGCCATAGCCCTCGACCACATTGCAGTGTGCCAGCGCCTCGAAGCCGCGCCTCACCTCGATGGGCAACGCCGCGCCGCCCGAGAAGCAGTAATCGAGCGAGGAAAGGTCGAAGGCCTTGATCGTGGGATGGCGCAGCATGGCGTTAAACAGGGTCGGCACGCCGGGCATCATTGTCGGCCGCAATTTGCCGATCAGCTTCAAGGTCGGGATCAGCTCGAATTTCGGCAACAGGATCATTTCCATGCCGCTGCCGACGCCGTAATTCATCACCGCGGTCATGGCGAAGACGTGGAACAGCGGCAGGATGCAGAGAACGCGGTCAGCCAGATCCGTCGGCCGGTTCTGCCAGGCCTTCACCTGGGCGACGTTGATGGAGATGTTGGCGTGGGTGAGCATGGCGCCCTTGGGCGTGCCCGTGGTGCCGCCGGTATATTGCAATACGGCAACGGCGTCCGGCGTAATGACGGGCCGCTCGTAGCGGCCATCGTTATTGAGGAGGTCGTCCGCCCGCACGATGGCGCGCTTCATGGGAGACGCCGCGACCTTGGCCAGTGCGGCCCGGCGCATGAGCTTGAATCCCACCGATTTGAGGGGAGGCAGCAGCGGGGCGAAGTCCGCCACCACGGCCTTCTCGATGGCGCCACGCTTGAGCATGGCCTCCACCTTGTCGAAGGTGAGCTTGAGATCGAGCGTCACCATGATCTTGGTGTCGCTGTCGCGGATTTGGAACTCGATCTCCTCGAGACTGTAGAGCGGGTTGAAATTGACGATTGTGCCGCCGGCCTTGAGCACCCCAAAATAGAAGATGACGAAGGTCGGCGAGTTCGGCAGCAGCAGCCCAACTTTGACCCCTTCGCCCACGCCGAGTGCCCGCAAGCCCTTGGCCGCGCGGTCCGACAGAGCGCCGATCTCGGCATAGCTCAGGCGCCGCCCCATGAAATAGGTGCATGGCCGGTCACCGAACGCGGCCACGGCGTCGTCAAGCAGGGTGCCCAAAAGGCTCGGGGTAAAGGTGCAATCCCATGGCACGTCGGGGGGGTAGCCCCTGAGCCAGGGGCGGTTCCCCGCGCCAGGGGCAGGGTCAGAAAATGCCGGGTTCGCCTCGCTCACCATCGACTTTCGGCTTTTGTTCTGCTTAACGGTCGTCTATCAGTTGTAACGCCGTCTACCGGAGGCAATTGGCCGCAAGCCCATTCCCCTCCTAATATTGTAGCACGGTGTTGATAGACAGTGCCGGGGAGGGTCTAACCCTCTCCACGGATTGTGCTGAAACCGTGGCGTGTGCCGGCGCAAAAACGACAATTTTGTTAGCAATTAGAGCGTATGGTCAGAGCAATGACGCGGGCTGAGAACGGGTAGACTTGACCCGTTTTTGAGTCTATTCCAGTGCCTGACTTGCCCTCGGATTAGCTATGTCTTAGCCAGGGACCATTAGACACGGACCCCGAAAATGGGGCAGGGAGAGTAATATGGACGATGTGGCCACCAAGATCATCGAGATTCTGCGTAAGAATATGAAGGACCCGTCCAAGACCATTACGCTTGAGACTCCCCTGAGCGATCTTGAGATTGAGTCCCTCGATCTGGCGGTGATCGTGTTCGACATTGAGGATACTTTCGGTATCGAAATTCCTTATAATGCCAACGAGGAAGTTGAAGCATTCGCGACGGTCGGGTCGGTTGTTGATCGCGTGAACAGCATCATTGGTGAGAACAAGGCCTCGGGCGCAGCTGCTTGAACCAGCCATTCCGCTCGGGCCCTGTCCCGGGACGTCGGTCAGGCTTGGAGTTACGGCTTAACACTGCATGACAAACTCTAACGGACGCAGGCGCGTCGTGGTCACAGGCCAGGGCGTCGTCACTCCTTTGGGCACGGGCGTGGACAAGTTCTGGTCTGCTCTCAAGAGCGGCTCTTGCGGCATTCGCGAGGTCCAGAGCTTTGACACCGAAGACCTCTACATCACCATCGCTGGCGAAGTGCCGGACTTCGATCCCAGAGAGCGCGACCTGAGCAAGCAGTTGCTCTTGGCCGACAAGTATTCCCAGTACGCGGGCTATGCGGCGCGGGAAGCCGTGGGCCAATCGAAGCTGGAAACCCCGCTTAGCGATACCGACTCCTATCGCGCGGCCTGCGTCATCGGCTCGGGCGTCGGCGGCATTACCACGCTCGAACTCTCCTACAAGATGCTGTTCAAAGAGAATAAGCGGGCGACCCATCCTCTGACGCTTCTGAAGGCGATCGGCAGCTCGGCCTCCGCCCATGTCAGCATCGAGTTCGGCATCAAGGGCCCCACATTCGGCGTTGTCAGCGCTTGCTCTACCGCCACGCATTCTATCGGCATCGTCTATCGCATGATCCGCGAAGGCGGCATCGATCTGGGGCTTGCCGGGGCATCGGAAGCCTCCCTCAACTGGGGTACGACGCGGGCGTGGCAGGCCATGCGTGTTCTTAGCCCGGACGGCCTGTGGCCGTTCTCCAAGGCGCGGAACGGCACCGTCCTCGCCGAGGGCGCGGGCATCCTAATGCTTGAGGAATACGAGCACGCCAAAGCACGCGGCGCACCGATTCTCGCCGAGCTCATGGGCTATGGCACCACCTCCGACGCCGCCGACATGGTCAACCCCTCTATCGAGGGCGCGTCCACGGCGATGCAAATGGCGCTCGACGACAGCGGCTTGGCGACTTCCGACATCGACTATGTGAATGCCCACGGTACGGCGACGGCTGTGAACGACATCAACGAGACTCGCGCCATCAAGCGCGTGTTCGGCAAGGACGCCAATAAGCTTTCCATCTCCTCGACCAAGTCGATGCATGGCCATTGCCTGGGCGCTGGCGGTGGTATTGAGGCGGTCGCGGCCATTAAGGCCATTGGCGACAATTTCGTCCCGGCCACGGTCGGCCTTAACGATCCGGATCCGGAATGTGATCTGGACTACACGCCAAATGTCGGCAAGGAGCGTGAGGTCAACTACGCCATGTCGAACAGCTTCGCGTTCGGTGGCCTCAACGCGGTTCTGGTGTTCGGCCCGCCGCCCGCTTAGGGGCGCTTCTATCCTCGTGAAAAAATCATTCGGTCTTATCGTGGCGCTGGCACTCATCGCCGCAGTCGTCGGCTATTACGTGCTTGAGCGTGGCGCAGGCGATCGGCGCAGTGGAACCGCCAGCGCCGCCCATGCCGATGAGATCTTCCGCTCGCCGACCAGTGCCGTCGCCGGCAATCCCAACGGCGATGTCAACGTCGTGGCGTTCTTTGACTATAACTGCCCCTATTGCCGAAAAGACGTGCCGGCTCTCAACAAGCTCATCACTGAGGACGGTAACGTCCGCTTGGTGCTGAAAGAGCTTCCCGTGCTTGGGCCCGATTCGGTGGATGCGACGCGCTTGGTGCTCGCGGCACGGAAGCAGGGCAAGGAACACGCGCTCCATCAGCGACTGATAGGCACGCCCGGCCGGGTCAACAAGGCACGGGCGCTCAGGCTCGCCGCCGGCCTCGGACTCGATACGGTCCGCCTTGAGGAGGATATGGACGATCCGGAAATCACCGCGACGATCCTCGAAAATATGCGGCTCGCCAAGCAGCTTGGCGTGCGCGGTGTGCCTTTCTATCTGGTCGGCGATCGCGTGGTGTCGGGAGGCGGCGGAGACTTCTATGCGGCTCTGACGGCGGAGGTGGCCAATATCCGCCGGAACGGCTGCCTCGCCGACTGCTGAACTGCCTAGAAACCTAAATCAACCCGAGCCCACGAAAGCTGGCGTGCCCCTGCTTGCCGACCACGATATGGTCATGGACGACCACGCCAAGCGGCTTGGCCGCGGCGACGATCTCTTTGGTCATCTCGATGTCGGCACGGGACGGGGTGGGGTCGCCGGAGGGGTGATTATGCACGAGCACGATGGCGGTCGCCGATAGCTCGAGCGCCCGCTTCACCACTTCGCGGACATAGACAGGCGTGTGATCGACAGTGCCTTCCTGCTGCACCTCGTCGGCGATCATCTGATTGCGTTTGTCGAGAAACAGGATGCGGAATTGCTCCTTGGCCTCGAAGCCCATGACGGCCCGGCAATAGTCCAGCACTTCCTTCCAGTACGACAGAACGGGGCGTTTGAAGACTTCGCCCTGCATCAGCCTGAGTGACGCGGCACGAATCAGCCTGATCTCGGCCACCGCTGCCGCGCCCACGTCGGGAACCTCCAGCAGCTCCTCCTCCGGCGCGTTCATGGCCTCGGCGAATGTGCTGAAACGGGCAAGGATCGCCTTGGCAAGCGGCTTGGTGTCCCGGCGCGGCATGGCTCGGAACAGAACCAGCTCCAAAAGCTCGTAATCGGGGAGGGCGTCGGGCCCGCCATCGCGAAAGCGCTTCCTCAGCCGTTCGCGGTGTCCGAAATAATGCGGCTTGGCGGAGTCCTTGAAGCCCATGGACTACGCTCGGATCACGGCTGGGTGCGCGGGCCGTCCAGCCCCAGGGGCGACAGGGTGAACACGTCGCACCCGGTCTCGGTGACGCCGATCGTGTGCTCGAACTGCGCCGACAGCGAGCGGTCGCGGGTCACGGCGGTCCAGCCGTCGGACAGGATCTTCACATGCGGTTTTCCGAGATTGATCATCGGCTCGATGGTGAACAGCATGCCGGGCTTCAGCGGCAGGCCTTCGCCCGGCTCGCCGTAATGGAGGATGTTCGGACAGTCGTGGAACACTTGCCCCAGGCCATGGCCGCAGAAGTCACGCACCACGCTGCAGCGCTCGCCCTCGGCATAGGTCTGAATGGCGGCACCAATATCGCCGGTCGTGGCGCCGGGCTTGACCGCCGCCACCCCGCGCATCAGCGAGGTATGGGTCACCTCGAGCAGGCGAGACGCGGCACGGGAAATCATCCCCACCGGATACATGCGGCTTGAGTCGCCGTGCCAGCTATCCACGATGAATGTCACGTCGATATTGACGATGTCGCCCTCCCGCAGCGCGCGGGGGCCGGGAATGCCATGACAAACCACGTGGTTCAGCGAGGTGCAGATCGACCTCGGAAAGCCACGATAATTTAGCGGCGCCGGCACCGCGTCATGGGCCATGGCGAAATCGAACACGAGAGCGTCGAGCGCATCCGTAGTCACGCCAGGCTTCACATGCTCGGTCACGAGGTCGAGCGCCTCGGCCGCGAGCCGGCCCGCCTTCGCCATGCCGGCGAAGGCTTCGGGACCATGAAGTTTGATTCTGGTGTCGCGCAATCGGGTGGTGGCGAATTCGAGGTTGGACATGAGGACGGATTATAAGGGACTTCCCGTCGCTGAGGGGGAAATCTGATGCGTTCAATGTCAGCCGTCTGATCTTGCCTCCGCTGGAATATGAAGCGGAATGGCGCGCGGCAGTTTGAGGCCAACGAGTGTGACCTCCGACGCGATAGCAATGGCCTCGACGCCGCTCGCATGGGCGGATGCGAAGGCCGAGGCGTAGTTTGGATCGATGTCGTGGGCGAGGGTGAAGCTCTCGGCATCGCCCCGCTGGACGAAATAGACCATCACCGCCCGCGCGCCGCCCGATGCCATCTCCGCAAGCGCTTTGAGATGCTTGGTGCCGCGCGCCGTCACCGAATCGGGAAATTCCGCGAGGCCCGCGCGCCGCATCAGGTGGACATTCTTGATCTCCACATAGCAGGGCGGCCGGCTAGGGTCTTCGAGCAGAATGTCGATGCGGCAGTTTTCGGCGTAAGCAACCTCGCGGCGCAGAGACCCATAGCCTTGGAGCGACGGGATGAGGCCGGTGTTGATGGCCGCTGCCACCGCGCCATTGGGGTTGTTGGTGTTGATGGCGACCAATGTGGCCCCAAGCCCGAGATCGACCTCGATCAGCTCCCAGGAAAAGCGCAGCTTGCGCTTAGGATTGGTGGCGCGGGAAAGCCACACCCGAGACCCGGGCGCGGCCAGGCCCAGCATGGAGCCGGGATTGGCGCAGTGGGCGGTGACCATTTCGCCGCCGGCAAGCTCCACGTCGGCGAGGAAGCGCTTATAGCGCCGCATCAACCGGCCCTCGATCAGGCTTGCGGGAAAGCGCATGAGCATGAAATCGACCCTAGAGAGCGCGTGAACGTGCAGCAAGCAAGGCCCGAGGCAGCGTGGCGCCAAATTCCCTCAAGAGCCGGCAATGTTCGGGTAAAATAGGCACCATGACACGCGACAAGCCAAGTTCAGACCCCGTCACCGCCGCTCTGCTCGTGATCGGCGAGGAAATTCTGTCCGGACGCACGCCCGACGAAAATATCGGCTACGTGGCGGCCTATCTGACGCGAGTCGGCATCTCTCTGCGGGAGGTGAGGGTGGTGGTCGACCAGGAGACCGAGATCGTGGCCGCCGTCAACGAACTTCGCCGCCGCTTCGCCTATGTCTTCACCACTGGCGGCATTGGTCCGACCCATGACGATGTGACCACGGACGCGATCGCCAAGGCCTTCGAGGTTGGGGTGGCCGTGCATGAGGGCGCCGTCGCGGCCATGCGTCTGCATTATCGCGACAATGACCTCACGCCGGCACGTCTCCGAATGGCTCGCATCCCGCACGGGGCCGAATTAATTCACAATAAAATTTCTCGTGCGCCGGGCTACATGATCGAAAATGTGGTCGTCATGGCAGGGATTCCGCGAATCATGCAGGTGATGTTGGACGAGGTTTCTCCCCGGCTCGCCAAGGGCCGGCCCATGCAATCGCGCTCGGTGCGGGTCGATGCCGCGGAGGGTGACGTGGCGGCTCCGCTCGCGGCACTGCAGTTGGCGCATCCTGAAA
>PVMS01033258.1_pt1 | contig 10919 bp, 8 predicted proteins | sample 1853461 | NCBI WGS metagenome assembly PVMS01 (sample SAMN08582032, study PRJNA380276) | Marine sediment metagenome, whole genome shotgun sequencing project. | isolation source: ocean sediment barecode stripped | collected 2017
ACGAATCGCGGTCAATTCACGCTTCAGACGGCTTAGCAGGTCCTCTTCCTCGGCCAGTTCTTCCTCAACGGTCTTGAGTCCGCGATTTACGATGGCCGTGTCGCCCCGAATCTGGAACACCTCCTCTTGCAGCAGTGCCAGCAATCCCTGCCGCCTGATCTGGCTCTGCTCGATCGTAATCGGCTCGTAAATTTTAGTGATAACGAGCAACAGGATGACGGCCCCGAAGCCACAGCAAATCACGTCGAGGAACGACAGGCTGAATGTTTCCATTTCGCGCCGTTTAGCCATCAGGGCCAATCCTCCGACGGCATCATCAACGAACCCCTGGTCTGCATCGCGAGTGCCCAATAATAGGCGGCCGCGTATGGATCGCCGTCCATCGGGTACAACAGGATGTTGAGCGGCACGCCGCTAGGGATTTCTTTCCGGGCCTGGTCGAAAAACCGCAAGCGTTCATTTGCGTCGGTTTCTCGCGGCGGGTCGGGAGTGGTTCTGCCCTGGGTCGGCAGGCCGTCGGTCAACAGGAATACGTTATCCGGCCGGGGCTTGATTTCACCAATTTTCTTGAATGCCTTGTACAGGCTGGTGCCGTTCTGGGGCACGACATAGCGGAGCGCTTCCATGGCCTCGGTCAGGTTGCTGCCGTCGGTGACCTCCAACCACTCGTTTTCGGAATCCTCGACCACACTGCTGGCCTCATCGTTAAACGTCATGATCTGAAAATTCGTCCCGACCGGGATTTGAGTCGTCAACCAGTCAACCGTTTCGACGACGTTACGCCATTTCGGTGCAAGGATTTTCATTTCGTCCTGCATATTCCGGTATCGCAGCACGTTGATATAGGTTCGCCCGAGCATACTCGCAGATGAATCCACGAGGATCAGTATGCGCTTGCCGCCCATTTTCAAACCGGTGAGATATTGCCGGTCGCCCTCGCCTACATAAGTCCGGATCCGTCGGCCGGGATCATCCGCGTCCTGGTCGGCAGATGCCATCAACAGTTTTTTCTGTTCTTCGAGGCGTTCGATATCCGACTGCAATTCCTCCACGCTCTCGCGCGTCGCCAGGCTGGTGTCGTCATACTGGGACAACTGTTCCAGCAACTCCTCGATCGTTACCTGCAACTGCTTCGATTCGCCCTCCGCGGAAATCTTTTCCTGCTGCTTGTCCTCAAAGACAGTGCGCCGGCGCACCAGGTTCTTGCGGCCGTCAAGCACCTCCTCCTCCAACCGAAAAGTGTCACTGACCAGTCTTATATCCGCCTTATCAGCGCGGACCGAGACCTGGGCGCTAATGATCATGAAAACCAGCACGACCGCTCCCAGGCCACAGGACATGACGTCGAGGAACGACAGGTTGAATACATTGAATTGCCTACGCGCCATTCCCGGCAACCTCGGCAATCAACTGTAACGTTTCCGCCGGCTGGCCAACGCTGAGCACGTCGCCCTGCTGTAAAACCGCCGAGCCCTCGATTCGGTGACCGTTCAGAAAGGTTCCGTAACGGCTGTGATCGTGCACCAGCAACCGCGACTGTTCGACCTGAACGGTGCAATGGCGGCGGGAGATCGCGGAGTTTGGCCCACCCAATGCAATGCCGTAGGCGCCGCCGACCAGGTCGGAACCGATACTGAACGGTTCCGGGCCGAGTCGGTAGGCCATTCCCTGGTACAGGATATGAGTCGGCATCTGGCCAGTATCACCACTGCGTTCTGCCGGTGACGGTCCCACCGGTGGCTGATCCCAGGGCAGTGCCGTCGTCAGCCGGATTCCAGCGTCGGCGGACACGAGGCGCTGGTGCCGGCGCAGTACGCCGCGAGCGGCCGCGCCGGCCTCCAGCACGTATACGTCGCAGTCCGGCAAACCGGACAGCGCGTCGATGACACCCGAAAACGCACCGAGTCTCGCGTTGACCTGCAGCGCACAGGGTTGCCCGGCAAGCAGCGATCTGAGCTTTTGCACCAAGGGTTCAACGACCTTTCGCTGGTAAGCATCCAGTTCGCGCGATTCGACTTTGGCGCGAAAATCATAACCATCGGATGCGACGCTGAGTTCGAGCTCATCGTGGCGCTTAAGTTGAGCCAGCCAGTCGTGCAACTTGTCGTAAATCAACTGCTCGGTTTTCGCCTCATGTAGTGGATCAAAGCGGCTGCATTCGACAAATCGGCGGGAGAAGAATTCAGCGCAGGCACGTTCCAATGACTCGATGCCAAGCTCCTTGACGGTATATCGCTCTGCAAGGCCTGCTGCACCATCCTGGGACATGCGGGTCAGGCCGATTTCGTGCAGGGATCCCTCGATGTGAAACAGCTCGCGCTCAGCATAATGACGCCGGGTTGCGGCAACCGCACAATTCACCAAACCACGGGCTGGTATGCCGAGCTCTTCCGCAATCCCTAGCAGCAGGCCGAGTTGCTCAGACGCCCAGTAACCCGGAACGGCAAACAACACCTCGGTCAAATCATTGGCGCAGGCCGACCACAACTGCTGCAGTTGAGTTTGGGCCAGATCGGCAAAGGTTTCATATTGGCTGCCGGAACCGGGTAGCGCGGATTCTGAAAGTTCGTGCCAGTAGCGGTTGTTGACCTGGCGCGGCTTCAAGCGCGCAGTCGCTAGTGCCTCGACGCCGAACAGGTTCTGCGCATCGTCGACGAACGCATACCCTGGCTCTGAAAATACCACCCCGGCTTCGCCAACGCCGGTGATGGCGGCATCATTGAATTCGATTCCGAGGACAGGCATGCGTTACTTTTCATCCGGACTGCAGGTGGCGGATTAAGTGGTCATCTGTATACGTTTCCGTCTCGAAAACCAGGCGCTCCTGCATTAGCTGCAACTGGTGGACAATGAACATCAGCACAATGCTGAGCAGCAATGCGATAAACGTGGAGTTGAATGCTATACCCAGGTTCTCCGTCACGCCGCTAATGTCCCCTTCGACGGCACGATGCGCCTGTCCCAGAGCGGCGCCGATGCCTCTTACCGTGCCGATAAATCCGATCGACGGGATCGCCCAAGCAATGTAGCGAATCATGGAAAGTTCCGACTCCAGGCGCTCCGCTTCGGATTCCACCAATGTATGCGCCGATGAAGATACATCCTGCACATTTCTGGTCGCGCCAAAACGCTGCAGGGCGCTGAGCAGCACGCGCGGCAGCAGCATTCCCTTTTCATCTTCGGGCAACGCCTGGATCTGGCGGGCATATTCACGGGTATCCTCAGGCAGGATTCGCATTCCCTCGGCTATGGGTACGAGATCCTGCTGCAATAATGCACGTTCACGGGTTACCGCGTAGGCCTTGTAGCCGAGGATTGACAAGGCCCACAGCATCAACACGAAGCAGGATTCCTGCTCGAAATCCCGGATGATCACGAAAAAAGCGCGTTCCGGGACGTAGTCTGGATTCTCTTCGATCTGGATCTGCTGCTCCTCGAGGATCGCCGCCGCATTCGGCCTGACTACTGCGACGTAGAAGCCGTGCACGAAAATCACTGCGATCAGCAGTGACGCCATCTGAAAAACGAACTCCGTCGGGATATGCTTTTTCATATGCTGGGTTTCTCGGCAAATTCAATAACAATAAATAATGGAGATAGCGCGGTTTCAGATATCTGATGGCAAATCGAGTCTTAAATCAGCTGGCAACGGTTCGGCAGGTTTAAATTCTTCCAGTTCTTCTCCGCTTTCGAGCGCCGCCTCGATTTTCGCCAGCTCAGCATCGATATCTTCCTGGGTCATTTCGTCCAGGTCCACCTCTACGTCCTCTGAATCGGGTGAGATTTCCGTGTCTTCCGCTTCAGTGGTGTTTGGCGCAGTCTGCGCCTGTGCGATGACCACGCTCAAAGTATCCTCGACCTGCCGTACGGGCACGACGACACCTGCAGCCCAGGTCAACCCGAGTCCGGCAGATATGACCAATGCAAACTTAAGAAATTCCATCCTATTTCGTTACCGTATCGGCATAGCGGGCAATCCTGAACCCTACATCCAACCGACCCCGGTCCCCGAAATCACGGTACGAGACTCTGAGCTGGCTGATCGTTGAATGCCGCCAGCCCGAGCCACGTATCACGCGATACCGGCCTTCGTTCGGGCCCATCGGATCGAGTTCGACCTGCCCGGGAAAAGTGGAATTCACGACATATACATCATGTACCCATTCCGCGACGTTGCCGCCGAGATCATAGATACCAGCCTGGTTCGGGGAAAATTTCCCAACCGGGGCCGTCAACGGGTAGCCATCATCGTAAACTGACAAGGCCGCATCAACAAACACCTCGGCAGATCTATCCGCGTAGTTGCCCGAATTCCGGGTGGGTGGCATGGTGGCACCCCAGGGGTATCTGAGGGCCTCGCCGACACCACCGTAACGGGCCACCCATACCCACTCGGCCTCGGTGGGCAAACGATAACTGGTCGTCAACGGATCGATCAGCGCAATATTTCGGCCATCGATTTTGTACGCTGGCGGAAGCCCCTCTTTGTCGCTGAGCCAGTTGCAGTACAGTGCCGCGTCTCTCCAACTCAGAAATACCGCTGGATGCTGATCTGCCGCCAATTCCCTGAAACGCTCCGCACCGGATGTGTGGGTAGGCCGGAATTCGCGAAAATCACGATTGGTGACTTCCTGAACGCTGATATAGAAATACCGGGTCAGCTTTACCGACCTCTGGACTTCGTTAGCACGTCGGCCCTGCTCGCGCCGCGGCGCTCCCATCATGAAAGCTCCGGGCTGAATCAGCCGCAACGACATGCCTTGGCTGGTGGTGATGACTGGCGGCATTGACGCGAGAACTGCCTCATCAGGTGTCAGCAAATTGACCTCAAGGTATTGAGGAAAACCGGGCTTCGGCGTCACCTCGATCACGAACGGTACGAAACCATCTTTGCGAATTTCGATGCGGTGAGCCGTTGCCGTCAGGCTGAGTTCCTGCGAGGCATTGCCGCGTCGTCGGCCGTCAATAATGAGTTCCGCATCCGGCGGCTCGCTGACGATCTTAACGATCCCGATTCGGGGCCGCAGTTCTACGGCTAAGCTGCGGTCTTGTGAATCGTCAACGTCGATTGCACGACTGGCCGCCTCATAGCCGGCTTTGGTCAGTCGAATTTTATAGGTCGCACCTTTGGACAACTCGACCGAAAGCGGGGTCGTACCGCGGAAACGGCCATCCAGTGTAACCGCCGCGCCAGCCGGGCTGCTGGTAATGCTGAGGATGCTATCCGCCTCTTCGAGTTGGATATTAGCGAACTCCTCCGGCCGGTCCGCGACAACCGTCAGCGGTTGCCGCCACTCCTTGTAGCCGGGCTTGTAGAGCAAAAGCTCGTGTACCCCGGCTAAGATTTCGACGGTGTCAGGAGTTAGTCCGAGTTCGTCGCCATCTGCACTGATCGTAGCGCCCGGGGGCACAGTCGAGAACGAAATATCCGCCCAGCCGGGTACCAGCTCTGCTTCCAGGATTTGCTGAACATCCCGCCCTTCTACTTCCAGAATCTCGATAAATTCGAGATATCGCTCGGTACGAATCCTGACCTCGTAAGAGCCTGCTTTAAGTGGAAGTTCATCGGTCGGAGTTTCCCCGATCAACTCGCCGTCAACCCAGACTTCGCCGGTTACGTTTTGTCGCGTTGTGATGCTTATTCGCCCCGGCAGCTTTTCCAGGTTGAATTCAAACTGCTGATTGTCGGCACTGCCTACCGTTATTTCCTCCTCCAGGCTAACGTAGCCGGCAGCTGTCATGGTTACCGTGTAATTGCCCTGCCGCAGCAGGTACCGACCTCCGACCTGAAGCTTCAGCAACCCACCCGCTATTTCGATCTCTGCATAGTCGGGATCTGTTTCGATCAGCACCGGTTTGGCGGAGAAAATATAAAACGCAAAGGCCGCCAACAGACCCAGGGCGCCGTAAACGGACGACTGCACGATTTTGCGCCGCCGGTCTTCCGGTCCGCCGCGGACCGTTGCTGCCCTCCGGGTCCTGATCGGGGTGATGGTCTCTTCAGCCGTCGCCTTCTCCGCTTCGAGGTCTGGCGGCAAGGTCTGGTAAGTGGCTTCCGGGTGGGCGACCTCGAGTTGCATCTGATCATCGTTGGCATGGCAGCGCACCTCGATGCCGCCAACAGTCAATATGTTGCCATCGGCGAGCCACGTCGTAGTGGCGATCTCCTCGCCGTCGACTTTGACTGTCTCGGCGCCGCCTGTAGGTTGCACGAAGGCCCGGTCGTCAAGCACTCCGATCAACGCAACGGAGGTTGATGACAGCGCACCTGGAATTCTGATGTCAGCGCTGGTGCTGCTGCCTATGTGCAAAGGCAGTTCGCCCTCGTTCAGCGGCCGGCTACCACCGGCGTCCTTGATAATAATCCTGAGACTCAAATCGGATCCTCACAACGCAACACAACCGGCGGCGTTCGCCCGCCCGGTGCAACCCGGAAATCCCGACGCACATCCCTGTATCCATCGCGTGAGCCAACCGCCACATAAGTCCCCGGACGCAAGCTGAGAGTTCTCTGGACGAAGGTTCCGAGATTGCCAACTTTGTAGATTACAACAATGGTCAAATTGTCGGATTCAAATTGCACGGGTACGGGTGTAGCTGCAATCTCCAGCAATTTGACAAGTTGTGAAATCTGGCCCGCGAGTATGGGGCCAGGTTGCTCGATCGATTGCGCAAACGTCAGAACCTCATTCGCCCGTTGCCAAATCGGTTGCTCATTAAACTTTTCGGCTGAATTGATTTCATAATTCATGCGATCGTTTAGTTCTTCACGCTTCTGTGCGCGCCGCAGAGCCTGCCTTGCGGGCGCCAGCGAACTGTCGATTTGCAGAATTTGCTCGTACTTCTTCGCGGCCGCAGGCCAACGTTCGGCTTGATCCAATTTTTCCGCCTCGGTGCGCAACCCGATTATCCGCGCAAGTCGCTGCTCGTCGGCAATTTGTTCCAGGGCACTGTTAGCATCCCGATCCCCGGGCCTAATCCGCAGGGCTTCCTCGAATTGCCGCCGTGCTTCCGAAAAATTCCTTGCGGCCAACGCGGAATAGCCCGCCGACATCGTTGACTCGTATCCAATCGCGACCAGGGTCGTGCCAATCCGTTGCAGGCCGTCACGGGCTGGACTCCACTGGGGATCAAGGTCGAGCACCGCCTGATAACCGTCCTGGGCCCCGTTCCAATCCTCTGCGATCTCCAACGCGGATGCGGACGCCATCAGTTCGAGCACGCGGTCCAGGCTGATCGCCCGATCCATACCCGCCTTTGCCTCAGCATGGTCCGCCTGGATCGCCAGCACCAGCTGAAAACGATCCATAGCGGTTGCTTTGTCGCCAGCTTCGATGGCTGCAACCCCATCCAGCAGGGCCTGGTTGGCAATTTCCGGCGCGCGAGCACCAAGTGGTTCCAGCCGCTCAATCGAGCGCCGATATGCTGCAGCGGCATCCGCGTAATTCCTGGCCTTGTAGTGCTCATCGCCCGAGTCGGCGAGTAGGCGCGCCTCCGCCCAATCGACGCCACCCCAGAGATCAACCCCTACTGACTTCAAATCTTCTTCCAAGGTCAACAGCGTACCCAAAGCGTCATCAGCGAGTTCGCGGGCGGCTTCCAGGGCGGCAGTATTTTCGACCAGCGGTTCATCTGCGACGGGTTCTGGCTGGCTGCGCGGAGCCGGCGCGTCCGCAGTTTCCTGTTGGCGTTTGTCAACGACGCGCGGCAGGATCACGATGACCCCCAGTGCCAGTAACGCCAACGAACCCAACGCGATATACACCAAGCGACCGGGAGCCGCGGGTTTGCGCCGACCAGCTGCAATCTCGGCCACCTGCGCCGCGGCAGTCGATGCGTCGGACGCTGCAATACGCCTGCCTCGCCGCCGTGCCACCGGGGCGATCGCCGCTTCTTCAGACGCTTCTGGCGAGTCAGCTTCCTCTGGCTCTTCCAGATCGCGCCAGACTTCCTCCAAAATGGCCCGCACGGCACCCATGCCGGCCGGCCGGCGCACCGCGTCTTTATCGGTCATGGCCGCGATCAGTTTGGCGAGCTGATCTGGAATTTCGCCTGGCGCTCGAAACGATGTCAGGTCTTTCGGCTGCTCCGACGGAATTCGATTTCCCGTCTCCGCCGGATCAAACAACGGCTGACCAGCGATTAACTCGTAGATCAATGCACCGAATGAATACACGTCGTCGGTAACTGATGGCGTTTCCCCGGCAAATTGCTGCGGGCTCATTGACGGCAGGGAACCGCCCGTTCTGAGCATTGCCATTGGGCCGTCCGCGATCATCGCGCTGGCAATGCCGAAATCACCCAGGAAAAGGTTGCCAGCCTGATCCGTCAGGACATTTGTCACTTTGATGTCCCGGTGAATGATGCCTTCCTGGTGTGCAAATTCCAGTGCATCGGCAATCGGCAACACCGCCGTAAGAATTCGATCCAGCCGTTCTCCGTGCAGCGCAGCAATACTCGCCCCGTCGATAAACTGCATTGAAATGAAAAAGCGGCCGGAATGGCTATGGAAGTCGTAGACCCGAACGATGTTTGGGTGCACCAACCGCCGCGCCTTGCTGCATTCGGAACGCAGCAGTTCGACGAATTCCGGGGATTTTGCGAGCTCGGGGTCGAGAACTTTGAGCGCGACGTCCTCGTTCAGCTCTTCGTCACGTGCCAACCAGACTTCGCCCATGCCGCCCCGACCGAGTTGTCGGATCAGACGGAAGCGAGCACCAAAGGTTAGCCCCTCCTCCAATTCACGCATGTTGCTGTACGATCAGTTTTGCGGAACTGGTGTATCACTCTCGCCGAGATCAGCTTCGTACGCGAGCCCTGTTTCACTCGCATAGATTTCATGGAGCAGGCGTCGCCATTCCTGGTATTTCTCCTCGGCGTTTCCCGTCAGGCGTCTGGTCTGTCCTTCAACTTCGATGACGACAGCTTCTGCTTCCGCATCGAAGGACGTTCCCAGCTCCCGTAGTGAATCCATATGCTGATTCGCCTCCGAGTTCAGCGCAAAGCCGGTCTTGAGGCTGTCCAGGCCTGCAAGCACCGCGGTATTGGTGACCGCGCTGCTGCTGCCACCGCTGCCCTCATATGCGACGGCACCGAGGATCGCAGCGAGCCCGAGCAATTGCCGCATTCGGGCGGACCGTTTGAGCTCCTTGTAGCGAATCGATTCTTCACGAGACATCTTGCGCCAGTCTTCGTAAGGCTTGGATATGTCGTAGTAAAGCCCCGCGTAGTATTCATTGAGCGTGTCGACGAGCATGTACTCGCGTTCTCTTACGGCCATCAACCGCGTCACCATCGGGTCTCCTTCAGCCGGAAGCCTTTTTATGCTGTAAAGGCCTTTGCCATCCTGTTCAAGGTGATCTTCAAATGCGATAGGGATCAAATCAGCGGCGTAGCGAAGCTCAGCGACATTGCGAATGGTGTTGATTTCCCGGTCGGAAAGATTCTGCCGGATTTCCAATAAATCGTTGGCGATTTCGTTATAGACATTTTGATAAGGATCCTGGCTCAGATCCCTGAATTTTGCATATGCCTTCTCCGGCACCTCGGTATCGTAGATCCTGTTCAGCCACTCCTTGCCGGTTGCATCCCAGGCACCAACGCGGAGTTTGACTTCCAATCCATCCGAATGGTCTACGCGACCCCAAACAAGCAAATCAACCGCATCCGAGCGTTCTGGAATGACCCACACCGAACCCCAGAGGCCTGTGCCTTCGAGTGTATTTTTAAGGTGATACGGTATGTAACGTGCTTCCGCACGCCGGACGTCAGGGAACACCATCTCTTTTTGCTGCTCCTTCGCGGTCTCGGGAATACCGGGATCAAAAATCATGATTCCGACATCGAGCAATTGGTGGATGCTGACCTCGGTTTCCGCACGCTCGATATCGACCTCCTCATAGTCGATCGTGCGGGACACGGCACAGCCGTAAACCGCAACTGACAACGCCACGGTCATCAATGCAAGCCGAATTCGCATAAAAACGTTTCCGTCAGCAGTCATTCGTTATCTTATTCCCGTGTGCTTCCGGTATTCTTCCCAAAGCGCGTCGCGAATGGCGGGGTCTTCCTCTTGCATCGCGGCTTCGCGAATCTGCTCGGCCACCTGATCATCCCCGCTGCCATCGATGGGTATGTCGTCCGGAATTATTGCCACGTTCGCTCCATCGCGATCAGATGCATCACTGTCGCGGCCGGAACGCTGTGTACTCGTGCTGCCTGACCCGCCACCGGCTTGACTACCCTGCGAGCCCGCCGGCTGGCTACCGGCAGTATCGCCCGATTGTCCACCGGCACTTCCGCCTGCTGCAGCACCTGCGGCGCCTCCCGACGCCGATTCGCCGCCCGACGCATCGGCCATACCACCCGGGCCCTGTCCCATGCCAGCGTCCTTGACGGATTCTGAATCACGCTGCTCGCGGCCCCCGGCTGACTTGGCCTCACCACCACCGGATTTGGCTAGCACCTCGCGCTCGCCGGCGATCGTACCGTCGAAATCGCCCATGGATTCATTCAGGACCTGATCCGGATCCTGGGGCCAGCCTGACGCGCCGCCCATGCCTCCGGAAGAGCCACTCATGCCGCCTGACGAACCGCCCATGCTGCCCATGCCCCCCGAAGAGCCGCTCATGCCGCCGGACGAACCGCCCATGCTGCCCATGCCTCCCGAAGAGCCGCTCATGCCGCCGGACGAACCGCCCATGCTGCCCGACGAACCAGACGAACCAGACGAACCGGATGAACCGGAACTAGACGGAAAGGGCGTAGACCCGCCGCCGGAGCTTCCGCTGGAGCCCGAGCTGCTGCTGTCAGGTTTGCTCATTGGCGAGCTCGATCCGCAGGCTGCCAACAAGACCGCCGCGCATAACGCGACCAGCCGCTGCAACAATGTGCTTGACTTATTCACCATAATCCCCCGG
>PVMS01045488.1_pt1 | contig 10919 bp, 12 predicted proteins | sample 1853461 | NCBI WGS metagenome assembly PVMS01 (sample SAMN08582032, study PRJNA380276) | Marine sediment metagenome, whole genome shotgun sequencing project. | isolation source: ocean sediment barecode stripped | collected 2017
CAGGGTAGTCGATTTACCTGAGCCCGTTGCGCCAACCAGGATCACCAGGCCACGCTTGGTCATGGAGATATCTTTTAGAATCTCAGGCAACTCAAGCTCATCGACCGTAGGGATCTCAGTCACAATGTGCCGTATTACGGCGCATTGTGACTGAGATCCCTACGGTCGATGAGCTTGAGTTGCCTGAGATTCTAAAAGATATCTCCATGACCAAGCGTGGCCTGGTGATCCTGGTTGGCGCAACGGGCTCAGGTAAATCGACTACCCTGGCGGCGATGGTTGGCTATCGCAATGCCAATACCCGCGGCCATATTGTCACCATTGAGGATCCGGTTGAATACGTGCACCCGCACAATCAGTGCGTCATCACCCAACGCGAGGTGGGTGTGGACACCGAGTCGTGGGGGGCAGCCCTGAAGAATACGCTCCGTCAGGCACCAGATGTCATTCTGATTGGCGAGATTCGCGAACGTGAAACGATGGAATATGTCATCCAGTTTGCGGAAACAGGCCATCTGTGTCTTGCAACCTTGCACGCCAATAATGCCAACCAGGCGCTGGACCGGATTATCAACTTCTTCCCGGAAGAGAAGCGCAATCAATTGTTGATGGATATGTCGCTGAACATAAAGAGCATTATTTCTCAGCGTCTGCTGCCGCGTGAATCAGGTGAGGGGCGAGTTGCAGCGATGGAAATCCTGATGCAGACCCCGCTCGTGTCGAATCTGATCTTCAGGGGGGAGGTAACAGAATTGAAGGAAGTCATGAAGAAATCCAACCGCTTGGGCATGAATACCTTCGATCAGGCGCTGTTCGACCTGTTCGAGAAAGGAGTTATTAGTTATGAGGAAGCGCTTAGAAATGCTGACTCAAAAAACGAAGTAAGACTACGTATCAAGTTGGAAAGCAAACGTGCAGAGACTGATCCAAATGCAATTGATGAAGGCCTCGACCTTGTGAATGAGGAAGGTGAAACCATTGGTTTGCGCTAGATATGCGTTACCATTAATTAGGGGAAAGGGTACAGCGTGAACGTACAACCATTATTTAAACTTATGGTGGAAAAAAAGGCTTCCGACCTTTTTTTCACTTGTTTTGCGCCCGTGAAAATCAAGATTGATGGCAAAATCATGCCGGTCAATAAGCTGGAACTGACTCCAAAGATGGTTAAACAGGCCGCCATAGAGTTAATGGACGAGAAGCAGCTGGAAGTATTCAGTCGCGAGCTGGAAATAGACTTCGCAATTTCCAAGCCCAAGCTGGGCAGGTTCCGTGTCAATATATTCCATCAGCGCGGCAACATCGGCATGGTGCTGCGCTATATCACTGCTGAACTGCCTAGTCTCGATGACATGGCAATGCCATCGGTGCTAAAAGAACTGGTCATGTTCCGCCGCGGATTGGTGATGATGGTGGGCGCGACCGGTTGCGGCAAGTCTACAACGCTGGCCGGCATGATCAATTACCGTAATGAAAAAACCTCGTCGCATATTTTGACGATTGAGGATCCTATCGAATTCCTGCATCCAAATAAGCGCTCGATCGTCAATCAACGTGAGATTGGTACTGATACCAAAAGCTATGCACGTGCGCTGAAGAGTGCCATGCGCGAGGCGCCCGATGTAATCCAGATTGGCGAGATTCGCGACCGCGAAGCTATGGAGGCCGCACTTAATTTAGCTGGCACCGGTCATCTGGTAATCACGACATTGCACGCAAACAATGCGCCCGAAACCCTTGACCGAATAATCAATATGTTCCATCAGGATCAGCATCGACAGGTCTACATGGATTTATCACAATATCTACGCGCCATAATTTCGCAACGCCTGGTACGCAGTACCGAAGGTAAGCGTATAGCAGCGGTAGAGGTCATGCTGAATACGCCGCACGTGAGCGAGTTGATAAACCGTGGCGAGATTCCCAAGGTTAAGGAAGCGTTTGCGCAAAGTTCCGAGGCGGGTATGCAGAGTTTCGATTCCGCCCTGCTCGAGTTGTACAGGTCGGGCAAGATTGGGATGGAAGAAGCGCTTGCGAATGCTGATTCACGAGCCAACCTGGAAGCTAATATCCATTTCAACTAACTAAGTACGGCAAGTTTGGATAAGGATCAAAAATCCGGGTAGATGGATTCTGCCTTGAACACCGGGCCATCCACACAGACTCGCTGCATAGCCATACCTTCATTGCTGTATACAGGTACTGTGCATCCTGCACAGCCACCCACGGCACACGCCATGAACTCTTCCAGGCATAATTGGCAAGGGATGGAAAATTCCGCCGCGACTTTTGCCGCCGCTTTCAGCATGGGTTCAGGCCCGCAGGCGAACATTTCCACTTTTGCAAGTGTGTCTGCAGACAGAGATTGCAGCCAGTCGGCCGCGAGGGCAGTGACGTAACCCCGATAGCACCCCGCGTAGTCCTGCCCGCTTGCGAGCCGGGATGCAACACCGAGATCCTCCAGCTCTTGCATGCTGTGGGTAGCCTCTTCGGGCAAACCTTGTACAGTAATTTTTGAGTTTAGTTGTGCAAACGGAAACGGCACTTCGGAACCCATCAATACCAGCGAATTGTCGAGTGGTGCGCCTGAACGCTGTAGATGTTCGGCAAAAAACACCATTGGCGGGATACCAACGCCACCGCCGACCATGAGTTTGTGTGGCCGTTGTGAATTTGAGCTGAAGCCATTGCCGATGGGGCCGAGTATGCTCAGCGAGTCGCCAACGCGGGCATGACTTAGTGCGCGCATGCCGACGCCGACGATTTTGTAGAGAAAGTCGACTTCGCCGGTAGCTGCATTGGCGCGCATGATGGAGAGCGGTCGGCGCATCGGAATATCCGGGTCACAACGGATATGCGCAAAACTGCCGGGAATAGCATGGCGGGCACATTCCGGGGCTACTACGCGCAGTATGTATTGATCACCAGGGAATTCTAGTTGTTCAACGACCCGAGCGTCGCTAACAAAAATTGTTCCGCGATGTGTTTTAGTGATACCCGACGTCATCACTGGCGCGATTCCATGATCGCAGCCAGTACCGCCATGCGAATTGCCAGACCGTTATTCACCTGCTGGGTGATGACTGATTGTGGCCCATCGGCCACTGAGCCAGCAATTTCGACGTCGCGGTTCATGGGGCCGGGGTGCATGACTATCGCATCCGGTTTGGCCAGTGCGATGCGTTCATCCGTCAGACCAAAATATTGCAGGTACTCATGGTTGGTCATGAGACTGGATTTTTCCTTGATGCGCTCGCGCTGGATGCGCAGCGCCATCACTACGTCGGAGTCCTTGATGGCCGCATCAATATCATGGCTAAAATCAGCGCCGGGATACAGTTCCAAATCCGGAATCAATCCCTCCGGTGCGACCAGCCGTAATTTATTGTTCCCCATGATCGCCAGGCCCGTGGAAATGGAACGCGCCACGCGTGAGTGGGCAATATCGCCAACGATCGTGACCGTCAGCCCATTAAGGGTTTGCTTGTTCTGTCGAATAGTCAGCAGGTCCAGCAAACCCTGGGTCGGATGGGCTACATCGGCTTCACCTGCATTAAGTACGCTGACATGTGGCTGTACGTTGCCGGAAATGAATTCAGGTATGCCCGCGCTCGCATCTCGTACAACAAACACATCGACCTGCATTGCCTGCAGCGTATAAATCGTATCAAGCAGACTCTCGCCCTTGATACGCGATGACATGTTGACATCAAGATTCAGGACATCGGCGCTCAGCCGCTTCGCTGCCAGTTCGAATGAGGCGCGGGTGCGTGTGCTGGGTTCAAAGAACAGATTGGCAACGGTATGCCCCTGCAGGATGGTGTCGCGGGCCGGTGTAGTGCCGATCGGTCGCTGGTAGGATTCGGCACGATCTAAAAGTGAGGTAATAAACTCCCGGCTTAATCCTTCGAGCTTGAGCAGGTGGCGCAACTGGCCGCCTTCCGTCATTTGCGCAGAAGTTTTATCAGGTTTGGTCATCTGTTGTTATCAGGATGGGGACGGATCCCCTGCAATCCGCATCCAGCTCTCAGCAATAAGTTGGGCCGCTTTTGCGTCAACGTCTTCCTTTTTTAGTTGCTTTTTTCTTGTTCCCAGTCGGCGTTCTTCTTTAAGTATGGCCTCGGCCTCAATCGAAGTATATCGTTCATCAATAAATTCGATTAGAAGCGAATAACGGGATTTCAACGTAGTTGCAAATCCCTGTACAGCTAAGGTCATTTCTGACTCACTGCCATCCTGATTATAGGGTAGGCCGAGCACAAGTAGGTCCGGTTGCCATTCATTAATGATTTTATCGAGCTCCAGCCAGTTGGGGATGCCTTGTTTGGCGCTAATTGTGGCAAGCGGGGTTGCGGTTCTGGTGAGACAGGAGCCGGTGGCAACACCAATACGCCTGAGCCCGTAATCAAGCGCGATCAGGCTCCGGTAGGATTTATCCGGTTGCTCTATCAAGCGAGTGCTGCCCCTCGTCGTTGTTTGGTCAGGCGTTGCCTGAATATGGGCTCAGGTTGGCGGGATCGATGCCGATGGATTCGGCAGCTGCTTTCCAGCGGTCCTTAAACGGAGTATCGAACACCAGGTTTGTTGATGCCGGAACAGTGAGCCATGCGTTCTGGCGGATTTCATGTTCAAGCTGGCCTGCTTGCCAACCGGCGTAGCCAAGTGCCATCAGAATGCGTTCAGGGCCATTACCGGCAGCGACATCGGAGAGTATATCCTGCGATGTCGTCACGCAGATTGAATGACCGATCTCGGTTGTCGAGTCCCAGTTATGCGGTGACTCGTGCAGAACGAAGCCCCGTTCGGATTGTACCGGCCCACCTTGCATTACAGGCTGCTTGAGTTGGTTTTCCTGGGTGGGGTGCAGTGAGAGTTGTTCCAGCACTTCGCCGATATCCAAATTCAATGGCCGGTTAATAATAATGCCAAGCGCACCGCTGGTACTGTGCTCACAAATGTAGGTTACCGTTTGCTGGAAATTTGGATCCATCATGCTGGGCATGGCCACCAGTAGCTGGCCTGCGAGTGAATGTGTTTTGTCCTCTTGTGTTTCCATATCCATAGCGAGGTACTCCCTTTTCCTGAGACAACAAAAGCATCACGGGGTTCCGCCTGAAACTATGTCATATGTTTCTAAGGGACCCTAATACGGCTGACTTTGCTACCGCTGAATCGCCACTCATAAGAGAAATTAAGTGAATCATAATCATTTCGCAGGTAATCCGGAAATGGGTCAAAAGGGGTGGCCAGACGGAGTATATCGACGGCAGCCATATCCAGTTCACGGCTGCCTGATCCGGAAAGCACTATAACCTCTGTCAGCTTGCCATTCGCTGCGATATTGACCTGCAGGACCGGGTTGGTGATATATGGCTGATTGATGAGTTCCTGAGGAAAGTTAATAGTGCCGACTCGTTCGACCCGCCGCTTCCAACTGTCGAGGTAGGCCGCGATTCGAGATTCGCGCGTATTGGCACTGATCACCAACTGTCTGGGTTTGGCACCCTTCAATACGGTTTCCATATCGGGGGTTGCAAGAATTTCCACTGTATTAGCTGTGCCGGGCATGCCGGTACGCATCTGGGCCTGCTCGTGGATTTGCTGTTGATTGCGACGAGTGAGCGTTCCGGCATCCGGTGTATGGGCGTAAAGCAATTGCTCTGAACTTTGTTGCCCGGCGAGTTGTTGCGCTTCATGGTCAAGTCCATCCCGTTCGGGCCCCGGCATGACGGGGTTGGCATTGCGTCCATAGGCAACCTTGAGTTCATCGTCCTCGGTGGTGTTGCCTGAGCCAACGAGATTTTGTTGGGCGAGGTACTCGGCATCCGCGCTTTCCGGTCGCTTCTCGTATTCGCGTGTTAGCAGCACAACTTCAACCGAAGTCGAGTCCGAGGAAGTACTGCCTGGCTCTCCTGCCGTGAAGCTCACGCCCAGAATCAGGACGCTGTGAAAAAGAGCGGCGATAAACAGCATAGTTGACAGGTTGTCAGGGCGGGAACGAAACGCACCAGGCGGCAGTTTCTGATCCGAACGAAGGTGGCGAATGGCGATCGCCATTCAATAAACCATCCCTGATAGTTCACAGGCCGTCAAAGCTGGCTACTCCACACAGTCTTTCTCGTTGTGACTGACTCTGGTCAAGATGTAACACCATGAAAGATTCATCCGGCACACCTTCCCACTGGCACTGAACGTCATGCAACGACCCCTGCTCAAAGCCAAACCGCGGGTAGTACGATGCATGCCCGATCACAATAATGAAAGGGCAGAGTTGTTCGCGCAACTGCGCAATGCCCGCTTCAGCCAATTGTGTGCCAATTCCTTGTCGCTGCCAGTCAGGCGCGACGGCCAGTTGCCCAAGCCCCATGCCCCGAACCGGACTGTTGGGAGTGTTCATGATGACCGGGCTAAACAGTACGTGGCCGACCAGTTTGCCGTCGGCGAGTGCAACCAGCGAAATGATGTCTTCACGTTCAGCACGAAATCCATCGAAAGCGCCAGTCCCCCCGTGTTCCGCAAATGCGGCAGCGTTGATAGTACAGATATCTTCCAGGTCGGCGGCCCGGTTCTGCTTCCTTATCGAGATATTGTTCATAAGTATTTTCTGTCAGGCTGCGGCCCGACGCGCAGATAGTTCCTGCTCAATGTGGTCGAACAGCTGTTGCGCAAGATCAACCCCAGCCAGCTTTGCGAGCTCACGAATACCGGTGGGACTGGTCACGTTCACCTCAGTCAGATAATCGCCAATTACATCAAGGCCAGCGAACATTACGCCGCGGCGACTTAGCTCCGGTCCTACCTGTTCGCAGATCCAGCGGTCACGGTCGGTCAGTTCGCGAACTTCGGCCTGGGCACCCATGACCAGATTGCCCCGGTTGTCACTGGCGTCAGGAATCCTGGCCAGGGAGTACTGTGGTGCCTGCCCGTTGATAAGTATGATTCGTTTGTCACCCGCCGTGATTTCAGGAACGTAGTTTTGCGCCATCATAAAGCGGGCGCCGTTGTCGGTTAGGGTTTCGAATATAACGTTGGCGTTGTTGTCGTCCTGGTTGACAACGAAGATGGATTTGCCTCCCATACCATCCAGCGGCTTAACAACAATTTTTCCGTGGCGGTCACGGAATGCGCGTAGATCGGCCATGTTGCGTGTTACCAGTGTGTCGGGACAGCATTGTGGGAACCAGGCAGTAAAGACTTTTTCGTTAATATCGCGCAGGCTTGCCGGACGGTTGATCACCAGCGTACCTGCCAGTTCCGCATGTTCGAGTAAATAGGTCGTGTAGATATACTCCATGTCAAAGGGTGGATCCTTGCGCATCAGGATGACGTCCAGATCTGCCAGACTCATATCTTCCGATTCCCCTACCTCATACCAGGCGGCGGCATCATCAAAGACCCGAATCGCGCGTCCCCGACCACGTGCCTCGCCGTTTGTCAGGTACAAATCACCCTGCTCGAAGTAAACCAGTGCATGGTCGCGGGCCTGAGCCTCCAGCAGCATGGCAAGGGTGCTGTCCTTGGCCGGTGTGATACCAGTGATGGGGTCCATGATCACACCAATGTCAATTGAAGCCATCTGCGTCTCTCCCGGAATTATCCTTAAGATTTCTCCCTGATCTCTCAGGGGCAGGTATAAAGCCGCATCGCGGCCGTTGCAATGCGCGTATTCTGGCCTAGAGTTGCTGAAATATCAGCCCCGCACGCGTATTATCAACGGGATTGTGCGTGCGAGATTGGGTTATTCTCGGCAGGTCGCTGGCCGCAAGCGAATCGGGTGCAGGGTAGAAAACATCCGATGAGAGATCGCGGTAAGCAGAATCCCTGAATCTGGTGATTCTGGCGCCGTGTGGTACCCGTAGATGCGCATTAGTCATTATGTTAATTAAGTGGTTGAGCGAATGGCTCTGACCCGTATCGATGGAGGCGCGTGTGGCGGACGACTCAGCACCCGATCTGCAGGGGCTTAAAATCCTTGTTATTGATGACAGCAAGACGATTCGGCGTACGGCCGAGACGCTGCTGGCCAAGGAAGGGTGTACCGTTTTTACCGCGATGGACGGGTTCGATGCCCTGTCCAAGATTGCCGATCATCATCCGGACGTTATTTTCGTTGACATCATGATGCCGCGTCTCGACGGTTACCAGACTTGCTCACTGATTAAGCACAATGACAGCTTCCGGCATATCCCCGTCATTATGTTGTCCAGCAAGGATGGCTTGTTTGATCGTGCGCGCGGCCGGATCGTGGGAGCGGAGCAGTATCTGACCAAACCCTTTACCCGTGACGAGTTGCTGGGCGCCATCGCTCAGCAGGTTGAGCGCGAGACCTGATACTCCGAACGAGGATACTATGCCATTGGTATTAATTGTTGATGATTCTCCCACCGAGCAGCACGTATTCTGCAAGGTACTTGAGCGACACGGCTACGACACTGTAGTGGCCAGTGATGGTGAGGAGGCTATTGCAACGGCTGAACAGGTGCTGCCGGAAGTTATCGTGATGGATGTAGTGATGCCCGGCATGAACGGTTTCCAGGCAACACGTCGCCTGTCACGTAATCCAAAGACCGCTAAAATTCCGGTAGTCATCGTTAGTGCCAAGGGTCAGGAAACGGATCGAATCTGGGGGCTGCGTCAGGGCGCAAGCCAGTATCTGGTCAAGCCGGTGGAGGCTGAGGAACTGGTGGCGGCAGTAGAGGCTGTGCTGGAACATGACTGACGTACACGACAAGCAGCTCAGTGCGCTAAAAGATGAGCCATTTGAGCTGCTGCGCGAAATGGAGCGCCGGAGCCGAGAAAATTTGACTGCTGCGTCGGGTGCTGGAGGAGAGTCAAGCGAGTGGGTGGGTATCGGCTGTCTGCTTGGCGATGAGCGCTTTCTGGTCGCACGTGCGCAGATACGTGAAGTCATGATGTTGCCGCCTAAGATGACTCCGGTTCCGGGCAGCAAGGATTGGGTTGCTGGACTTGCCAATCTGCGTGGTCAGTTATTACCAATCATTGATCTCCGCCAGTTTCTTGGCGCCGGCAGCAGCCGTGGTGTTCGCACGGCCCGGGTGCTGGTTGCCGAAAGTGCTGAGCTGTTGGTCGGCATCATCGTCGATGAGGTGTACGGATTTCGGCGGTTTAATGAGAGCGAGTTCACTAAGGAAGTGCCTGAAACTGAATTACGGTGCGAGCGTTACCTTGATGGTGCTTGCATACGTGGCACTGACGTATGGGCGGTGTTTAGTGTGAGCAAATTGCTGGGCACCACAGAATTTCAACAGGCAGCGGCGTAAATGTTTCAGATCAGATCGAGTGCGCAGCAAGCGTCGGTTAAAAGCGGGGAGAGCTAAGTAGATGGCAGATAAATCCAGAGAGTCGCGGTATATGCCCGCTCTTGCGGGGTTGCTGCTGCTAACTCTCGGAGCGACAGCTTGGCTGCTTTACACCCTGAGCACAGTTTTCACGGATCGTCCGGTCGAGGTCAAAAGCCTGGTCTATACGCAAGCCGCAAGTGTACAGGCGAGCAGGGCACTGGCGGGGGTTGAAGAAGCCTGGGGCGCGCTGGAAAACACCAGCGTTGCATTGCGTTCCATCCGCACGACAGGACTTAACGACGCCGAGAAAAGTAGTCTTGGGCAGGCGCGCACGAGCGTAGCCGAACTGTTGGATAGCAAGGGCGATTCGCTGGCATTGCAACGAACGATCCTCCGCCTCGGCGAACTGGTTCCGGGATTTTCTGATGGTGTTTATAAGCTGCAAGGCGAATTGTCCAGGCAGAGTCAGCCGGTTGTGCTCGCACATCTTGAGCGTTTGCGGCTGCTGGGTGAGTCTGTGTTCTTGTCCGCGCAACGTCTGCCGGAAGGTAACGACCAGCTAAGCCTTGGGCTGATCGACAACGAGATGGAATTACAGCAAATCATTCGTGCGCTGCAGGCGGGTGATCCACAACTCGGCATAGTTGCGATAGCGGGGGAGGCGACGGATCAGGCTATCGCGAGTCTTGCACGGCGAGCGACGCAGATTGGTGCTGCGGTTCGCGAAGGGCTGCTGCTTTCTGACCAGCTAGCGCCTGCGCGTGAAGCGGCTCTGGCGCTGGAGAAGCTCATCGCGCAATCTGAGTCCAGCCGCGCTCAACTGGGCGGGGCAGAGTCGGTAGCCAACATCGGTATGGGCATAGAGCTGCTCCGTGTATTTGCACTGCTGGGAGCAGCTAGTTTTCTGGTTCTGGTTATGCTCGTGGTCTGGCTGCGAACTTCGAGTATGCGGGGCGAGATGGCCAGACTCAATCAGCAAACAGAGGGTGATCAGCAAGCGATACTGCTATTGCTGGATGAGCTGGACAATCTTGCCGATGGTGACCTGACCGTGCAGGCAACGGTAGACGAAAGTATTACCGGTGCTATTGCCGATTCGGTGAACTACGCGATTGAGGCGCTGCGCGATCTTGTTGTAACAATAAATGACGGCGCGATCTTGCTGGAAGATGCGACCGGGCAGACCGAAGCCAGTGCGCGCGTACTTGAATCCGCGAGTGAGGAGCAGGCTAGTCAAGTTAAGGCTGCATCCTTCGCAGTTGGACAAATGGTTTCATCTATAGACGAAGTGTCGGGCAACGCAGAGCGGTCGGCCGATGTTGCGCGACACTCGGTGGATATTGCCCATAAGGGTGGTGATGCAGTACGCCGAACGATTGAGGGCATGAACACCATTCGCGAAACCATTCAGGACACCTCGAAGCGCATCAAGCGTTTGGGTGAGAGCACACAGGAGATTGGCGATATTGTCGAACTCATTAACGACATCGCAGACCAGACTAATATTCTTGCGTTGAATGCTTCAATACAGGCGTCTATGGCAGGTGAGGCGGGGCGAGGGTTCGCAGTAGTAGCCGATGAGGTTCAACGGTTGGCGGAGCGTTCAACTAGTGCTAC
>PVMS01102953.1_pt1 | contig 10919 bp, 9 predicted proteins | sample 1853461 | NCBI WGS metagenome assembly PVMS01 (sample SAMN08582032, study PRJNA380276) | Marine sediment metagenome, whole genome shotgun sequencing project. | isolation source: ocean sediment barecode stripped | collected 2017
GCTCATTCTGGCACCCGAAACATACTGTCCAAGCATGGCATCTCATATAACGGCCGGGCGCGCCGTATTCGACCAGATGATTATGCTGATGACAGTAACTATTTAATCGCTATGGATTCGAATAACCTGGCTGATTTACGCGTCCAAAATAGCACACACCCCCGAATGTTTCGTCTTCTTGAATTCGCCAGCCACACTGATTTGGCAGATATTCCGGATCCTTATTACACAAGCAAATTTGAGCAGGTGTACCGTCTGGTTGAAGATGGCTGCGAAGGATTACTCGCCGTAATTCGGGAAGACGAAAACATCTGATTATTGCGTACGGTGGCAGACCAATGTGATTGACCGGCAGCATTTAACGGCTACTGCGTAATATTGTTTGAGGAGATAGGAATGGATAGAGAAATAATTATCGTTGGTGCTGGGCCAACCGGATCTACCGCAGCAATCGCATTGGCGCAGAAGGGACATGACGTTCTTCTATTGGACCGTCAGGCATTTCCCCGAGATAAGACTTGTGGTGATGGCATCCCGGCCGGAGCCATCGAGATTTTATATTCACTTGGAATGAAGGAAAAAATACGAGAGGCTAATTTTTACCCTGTCACCAAGTTATTGCTCAGCTCCCCGCGGGGTTATGTGCTCCGTGCGGACCTGAACAAGGGGGTAACCGGTGCGGATTCGCATGTCGTCCCTCGTATGAAATTTGATGCGCTTATCCAGGAACATGCAATCGACTCTGGCGTCGAATTCCAACAAGCTCAGGTAAAGGAAACCATTATCGAAGATGGCCAAGTCGTCGGGGTTCGGGCTCGGCTAAATGGGGCTGATGAGGATATCCGGGCCAAGGTCGTCATAGGTGCTGATGGCGTTACTTCAGTAGTCGCCAGGGGGCTGCGGTCGAAAAAACACGAGGACAGCCATCGGGCCATTGCCTTGCGGACATATATTACCGACATCGAAGTGTTGCCGAATGAAGTGGAGTTCTATCTATATGAAGGGATTCTCCCCGGATATGCCTGGATATTCCCTACAGGGGAAAGCACGGCTAACTTGGGCCTTGGTATGCGCCTGGATAAATTTCGAAATGTTGATAAAAGCCTCGAGGATTTGGTCGATATTTTCCTGGAAATGCCGGCGGTCAAAAAGCGCCTGCAGCGGGGCGGTGAGCTAAATGATACCTCGATATGGCAACTGAATTTTGGTTCCCAGGATATGCAACGCGCCTTTGATGGCGCCCTGCTTATTGGAGATGCAGCCGGTCTAATTAATCCATTGACAGGAGGTGGTATCCACAATGGCCTGATGTCTGCCCTCCGCGCGACCGAGATTATCGACCAGGCTTTTGTGAAAGACGATTTTTCCTTGGCCCAATTAGGCATGTATGACGAAGCTGTCCGCCAAGATACGTGGCCGAACATGCGCAAATCTTATTTTATCCAACGTAGCTTATTATACTTTCCGGTGTGGGTGGATTTGCTCTTACGTTTTGGCGGGTCAAAAAGCAGTGTAGCCAAAATCTTTATCGACAAGCTGTAGAAAAACTTAAAGGCTCACCGCTAACGGTGAGCCTTTAATATATCAACGATTTCAGTAGGTACGATCAGGAAGCAGTTCGCAGCGGGTTTACATTCTTTGCCTGAGGACCTTTGCCCATATCAATTTCACTAAAAGTTACTCGATCACCTTCATACAAATTGCGATAGCCTTCTCCTTCAATGGCGGAATAGTGAACAAACACCTCTGTTCCACCGCCATCGGGGAGTATAAATCCAAAGCCTTTGATACGGCTGAACCACTTGACGCTACCGTGCTTCTGATCCATTGGTACTACCTCCATTTTGATTACTGCTAGAGACAATATAAATCTAACATGGCATAGGGGTAGTGTCCATAGTTTTAAGGGCTTTTTTTCGCAATTTTCACGCTCTAGTGTGGGTTTTTACGATAAGAAGCGCAATTGATCGGTTAAGGGTGGTCTCTCATTTCGCCTTCGACGAGGATTTCGGTCACACCCGTATTGACAAAGCCAACAGATTCGGCTAATTGCTTGGATGGCGCATTTTCACCGCCAACGACGTATAAGGGTGTTCGGCCGTGGTCTAGGACTGATTGCACCAGGGCGGCAACGACGCTTTGCCCCAGACCTTTGCGCCGGTGTGGAGATTTGGTGTGGACATACATCTCCGCGAACCGGTCCGAGCGCCAATTGAGACCTGCTGAAGCCACGATCTCCCCCCTGGAACTTGCCTGGCCATCATTCGATTGGCGAATGACAAAGCGGGGCAATCCGTTGTAACTATCCGTTTTGCTAACCAGAACATTGATGATTGGTTTAAAGAGGCTTCGATCTAGAATTAAAAGATCCAGTCGCCGATCGCTATTTATGTCAAATAGGCCGCCAAACAAAGGAAGATAGTTCGCAGGCGCACTGACGATGACGGCCATCCCTGGGGGTATCGACCGATTGATGAGTTCAGCTCCTGTCGCAAGATCAAGATTACCCCGGTCACTATTGACAGGTAATCGCAAGGTGACAAGCGGGCGAAAGAGATCAATCCCAGTCCTGGACAAACAGACATAACCGGTGACAGATCCTCTGGCATCCTCATAGGTAACCAGAGTCGTTTTCTCATCTGGATGGTGGAAGGCGTAATAGGCAGCCTGGGCATCGGCCGGGAGACTTTCATCGAGTAATTGGCGAATAGCGCGCCGTTTTTGGGCCAGCGTCATGGTGTTTCCTACTAATCTTTGAGATGAGTTTACCCGAACGGACGTGTTGGAGGCAATAAGGTTGGAACTGTAGAAGTCAACATGATATCCAATGAAAACAAAAGAGCAACTATAATCTTTGCTACATCTCCATTCTTTGTTAAAGTAGCTTTTTCCCCGGAGGGACGTTACATGAAAATTGAACGGCATGGCAGATAAACGACTCGCTGAATACCGGCGACTGCTTGGTTACTTGAAACGCTACAGGAGGCAAGCGAGTGTCGCTTATGGTGGCATGTTAATAGTCACCCTCCTTAATCTGGCTGTGCCGCAGGTAATAAGAGCTGCAATTGATATTGGTCTGGCCAGTGGTGAAGTCACTGCTTTAGTCAAGGCCAGCCTCATTATCCTGGCTATAGGTTTGGTTCGGGCCGTGGCCGGCGTCGGCCAGCGCTATTATGGCGAGTGGCTTACTCACCGGATTGCCTTTGATTTGCGCAATGATTTCTATGACAGTGTGCAGCACTTGCCTTTTTCATTTCATGATCGTACACAGACTGGCGACTTAATGAGCCGTGCTACAAGTGACATTGCCGAGACAGAACGATTTGTGGGTATTGGCTTCATGGACCTCACAGCTACAATCCTGCTGCTGGTCGGCGTTATCATGGCTATGATTCTTGTTGATGCTCGGCTAGCGGTTGTGGCGCTTATCCCTATTCCATTTCTCGTTGCCGCGACCATACGATTTGGGAGGTTGGTCCGCCCACGGTTTAAACGAATTCAAGAACAAATCGCTGTTCTTTCTACTACCATGCAGGAAAGTTTGACTGGAATTCGGGTAGTTAAGGCTTTTGCCCGGGAGCCTTATGAATTAGCAAAATTTGAGCGTGAGAACGACACTTGGTTTCAGAGAAGATATCGGGTAATCCGGCTCTGGGCCAATAATTGGCCATTCTTCACATTTACTCTCTCAATAAGCATTTTTTTACTATTATGGTTTGGGGGGCCGCAGGTCATGACCGGGGTTATCACTGTTGGCACGTTGTTCGCAATGATTTCCTATGTGCTCATGTTAAACGGCCCAATCCAGCGTTTAGGCTTCCTGGTAAATCTTGCCGCAACTGCCGGGGCCAGTGCCGGCCGAGTTTTCGAGATAATGGAATTGCCAGGCGAGGTAATGCGTGAACCGGGAGCCCATAATGTTGAACGCCTTGAAGGCAAAGTTGTTTTCCAAGGAGTTAGCTTCGCCTACAGCGGGCGGCAACCAGTATTGGAAGATGTCTCCTTTTCGGTGGAACCAGGCCAGACAATTGCCCTAATGGGCCTTACCGGTTCGGGAAAGTCAACCATCACAAACCTAATTCCTCGATTTTATGATGTCAGTGATGGCCGGGTTATGGTAGACGATATTGATACATGTGAATGGGAACTTGCCGATTTACGCAGGCATATCGGTATCGTCTTGCAGGACTCATTTCTCTTTAGTGCCACTATCGCAGAAAACATTGCCTATGGTTTGCCAGGCGCCAAGATGGAGCAAATTGTTAGCGCCGCCCGGGCCGCCCGGGCACATGATTTCATTATTAACTTCCCCGATGCTTACAATACCAAGGTCGGCGAACGAGGGGTGACCTTAAGTGGGGGACAGAAGCAGAGAGTGGCCATTGCTCGAGCGCTATTGAAAGACCCCGGAATTCTGATATTGGATGATTCGACAAGCAGTGTAGATACCGAAACCGAACACCTGATCCAGTTAGCGTTGGCGGCCTTAATGGAAGGCCGTACAACCTTTGTGATTGCCCAGCGTCTTCTAACTCTTAAGCGCGCTGATAATATTTTAGTATTGGATCATGGCCAAATCGTTCAGCGTGGAACTCACGAACTATTGTTAGCCAGTGGGGGTTTATATAAACAAATATACGACTTGCAATTAAAAGACCAGGAAGATTACGCAGCGGTACAAAACCAATAGTCAACGGATGTTGGATATTGGTGAATTGAGCGAGGTTAGCTTATTCCATTGCGCAAAACAAAGATTATTGATTGGCTAATAGGATATTCATGAGCGGCGATCAAGAGGAAAACGGCAAGATTGAAGTTGTTGTTTCAACTTCTGATAACGATGCTGCCGTCAGAAATAAAGATGAAAAACGTGCTCTTCGCGAGGCGAAGATTGTCGATCTGCTTTCCGACGATGAGGAGGATCTGCTCGGAAAAGCGTACGACAGTCGTCTGGTCAACCGGCTCTTAAATTACACTTATCCATATCGCACACGATTGGTCGCAGCCATCATTTTGATGGTTATCACTTCCTTGCTCAGCGTCTCTGGTCCATGGATTATCGGGAAGGCTATTGATGAAGGCATTGTGGCCGGCGATCTGGACCAACTCCGTCGCTGGTCCATCATCTTCCTCACCGCTGCACTTGGGGAATGGTTGGCGAATCGAAGTCGCATCTCCATCATGGCCTTCGTTGGAACCAAGGTTGTGGCCAATATTCGCAGCGACCTGTATCGTCACTTACACAGGCTTTCGCTGAATTTCTACAATCGATATAGCGTCGGCCGGCTAATGAGCCGCTTGATTAGTGATGTCGGCGTTTTGCAGGATTTTGTCACCTGGTCAATCACCGGTCTTTTTCGTTCAGGATTCATACTTGCGGGGATCATCCTGGTGATGATCAATCTCCACTGGCAACTGGCTTTAGTCACCTTCGCAGTCTTGCCACTTATGGCGATTCTCACCAATTATTGGCGAACAAAGGTGCGTCAAGCTTACCGGTCTAGCCGATTGCGCCTATCACTGATAAATGGCTATTTGAACGAATCGATCTCTGGCATTCGGGTAACCAAGAGTTTTGTGCGCGAAGAGAGTAATTTCACTCATTTCGAGGATTTAAACCATTCCTTCTTAGATGCCAATATAGAGGCGACACGACTGTCGGCGATATTCTTCCCGGGCGTTGATTTTATGGGATCGCTGGCCACGGCAATCGTGATTGGCATTGGGGGTTGGTTAGTACTAGAAGATGCATTGACTGCGGGCACCCTGGTTGCATTTGTATTGTATGTGGAGCGTTTCTTTGATCCGATTCGAGAATTAGCTCAAAGATATAACACATTCCAATCTACAATGGCCGCCAGCGAAAGGGTTTTTGAATTGCTGGATACGGTACCAGATCTTACCGATGCTCCCGACGCGAAGCCGTTGCCTATCATTGAAGGGTACGTGGATTTCAACCATGTATCATTTAGCTACAAGGATGGCGAGCCTGTTTTAAAGAACATTAATCTCCACGTCCAGCCCGGAGAACGTATTGCGTTGGTTGGAGAAACTGGTGCGGGAAAGAGCACGATAATTCGTCTGCTCGTACGCTTATTTGACGTCGGCGAAGGAGAGGTACGCATTGATGGTTATGATTTGAAGCATATTACCCGAGCCAGCTTACGGTCACAGATGGGAGTTGTCTTACAGGACACCTTCTTATTTGCCGGAACAATCGCCAATAACATTCGTTACGGTCGTCTTGACGCTACTGACGAAGATGTGGTTGCGGCCGCAAAGTCAGTGGGAGCCCATGGCTTCATAAAAAAGGCGCCCCAAGGTTATCAGACCGAAGTAGGCGAGGGGGGTGTCAATTTGAGCGTCGGACAGCGACAGATCATTTCATTCGCCAGGGCTTTGTTGGCGGATCCCCGCGTGCTGATTCTTGACGAAGCGACCAGTAGCGTTGATACGACCACCGAGAAACAAATCGAACAAGCAATTAGTCGCTTAATGGAGGGCAGGACAAGTTTCGTCATTGCCCATCGTTTAAGTACGATTGTCGAGGCGGATCAAATTGTTGTCCTTAATCAGGGTCGGATCGTGGAGCTTGGCACCCACGAGGAATTACTGGCTATGAAAGGGCGCTATTACAAACTGTATACAATGCAGTGGGCCCAAGCGCGGGGTGGAGCAAGCTCGATTCAAACATAGTCCTAGATTGTATTCTTGGATTCAAAGGTGCCCGCAGCGATGCAACAGATGAATTTTCTCATGCGCGTTGGCAACCTGCGCTTAATCGCCAAGCGAAATACCCAAATCGCGAGCCGTTTGAATGGTATCGCCGTCAAGAGGGACTTGCTTCATTCGTTGGGTAGCCTCAGTCAGGGGAACATAGCGCACGGTTGGCGGGTCCAGGGCGACCATACAGTCTGAAAGCCCTTCATCCAACGCCCGGACTGCGGCCGCACCAAAACGAAGCGCGATGAGCCTGTCACTGGTCGATGGCGAACCTCCCCGGAGCAAATGGCCGAGAACAACAGCGCGGGTATCCTGGCCAGAAAGCTCTTGCAAATCGGCCGCCACCTGATCACCAATCCCGCCTAACCGTTCGGCGCGACCCACTTCTTTATTCTGGACCACATGTTCTCCTCCGGCAGGATAAGCGCCTTCAGCGACAACCACGATAGAGAAGGTGCGACCCTGGCCCTCGCGTTCCTTAATTTTTCTAATGACACTGTCCAGGTTGTAGGGTATTTCAGGAATAAGGATGGCGTCGGCCGTACCGGATAGGCCGGCGTGAAGGGCAATCCAGCCGGCATAGCGGCCCATCACCTCGACCACCATAATCCGGCGATGCGCCTCGGCTGTCGAGTGAAGACGGTCCAGGCATGAAGTGGCGAAAGCGACAGCCGTATCAAAGCCAAAAGTGACTACCGTGCCATCGAGATCATTGTCAATGGTTTTCGGGACGCCGACCAAACGCATGCCTTTTCTACAAAGAGCATGGGCTATTGCCATGGAGCCGTCTCCTCCAACGGAAATAATGGCATCCAACCGGTGATCTTTGGCGGCCGCGACCACATCATCCGAACGATCAACCTCTGAATATGTACCGCTGGAATTTAGTGTGGGGTAGTGAAATGGATTGCCCCGATTTGTCGTTCCCAGGATTGTGCCCCCCAGATGGGTGATGCCCCGAACCGACTCTCGCTCAAGACGGATCAATCCGCTTTCTGGGTACCGGCCCCGTTCCAATAGTCCATTATAGCCATCACGAATGCCCACACACTCCCAGCCACGCCCCAGAGAAGACAAAACGGCCGCCCGGATGACTGCGTTTAGCCCCGGAGCGTCTCCACCACCCGTGGTTATTCCAATTTTATTTATTTTCATAGGATTCTCCGAAATTGAAGGGTCGACAAATTGCCAACTGAATGTTGCCGACAAATTCCCTTGCCACAGGGATAAATCTCACCCTCGTCGATTGTAGTATACTCCTGGGATAGTCAGCGTCGAGCTACTCTATATTCCGACAAAAATAAGGTGCATCATCAAAAAATCCGGCAACTATCATCAAGATAAACGCGTTGAATTTGGCCGAGCTCAATACGCTCTCTCGCATCGAAACGAAGTATTTTGGAAAAAGCTGGTTCAATTTGGATTTCGCTTGCTCTACAACGAATTGGCTTTCACATATGATCCTGTCAGCTGGGCCGTTTCATTGGGCTATTGGCGAGATTGGCAATTAACAGCCCTTCCCTTCTTGCAGGGCCGGCAGATTCTTGAACTTGCTCACGGTCCCGGTCACATATTATTAGAGCTTGAAAAAGCCGGCTTTCGTGTGATTGGTCTCGATTTATCTCCGCATATGAGCCGGATAGCGCATAAAAGAATCAAACGAAGTGGATCCAGGATCTCCGTGGTCAGGGGCAAGGCGCAAGCTCTACCTTTTGCAGAAGCGTCTTTTTCCAGCGTACTGGCGATTTTTCCAAGTGAGTTCATCCTGGAGCTAGATAGCCTGGAAGCTGTCTGGCGTACATTGCTACCTGGCGGGCGAATCGTCATCGTCGTTGGTGCCCAACTGACTGGAAAAGGAGTTGCAAAATCCGTGATAGGATGGCTTTATGCCATCACGGGCCAGCGGGCCGGCTCCAAAGCTATCAGCGAGCACACGGGAATCTGGAATCTGGCCAAGGAGCGCCTAGCGTCAGCAGGCTTCGACCTGAGTATCGAACAGGTTTCAGTAAATGGAAATCATGTAACGCTACTGATCGGTCAGAGAGGGGATTAGAATCCAAATCTGAACAACATGCCTGGTCTGGCTGAACTTGTTGGCTGCTGGTAAAATTAGACTATGAATGATAATTCAGCAAATACCGAACAAAAAGAAAGAATAACCGTTGACGATAAGCCGGCCGCTGGAAGAGAGAAGGCGATTCTTTTCCTGGTGATGGCTGTCGTATTATTGGCCGATTATGCAAGCAAAGTTGTAGTCGAGACCAACTTAGCGCTCAATACAACCTGGGCGCCTATATCAGATTTGGCGCAATATTTCCGTATTACCCATGTAAGTAATACTGGCGCCGCTTTCGGACTATTTCCCAGTGGGAGCATATTGTTTGCGGTAGTGGCTATTGTCGTCTCCATATTTATCATTATCTATAATCAAGTTCTCCCGGCCAGGCATCAACTTTTCCGAGTGGCTTTGGGCCTGCAATTGGGCGGGGCCGTTGGTAACCTTTTAAGTCGACTCCGTTTGGGTCACGTAACTGATTTCTTAGATTTTGGTCCCTGGCCGGTATTCAATGTGGCCGATCTGTGTGTTGTTACCGGGGTTATCATGTTGGGATTCCTGATGCTTGTGGAAGAACGCCAACGCATGAAAGAGCCGGCTGAATCGACCGAATCTCTCCCAACTGTTGAATCGCAGCCAGCAGAAACAGGTGAGGATGTCAGCATGCTCTGGAATGATTGAGCAGGTTATTACTCTGACCCTCGATCGCCCGGGGGAGAGAGTGGACAAAGCGATTGCCGAAGCCGTACCTGATATTTCGAGAACCCAATGCCAGCGCCTCATATCGGAAGGGCTTGTTCGCGTTGATGACCAGCCGGTTAAAGCCAGTCTGAGATTGAAGGGTGGGGAACGAGTAACGATAATCATTCCGCCAATCCAACAAACCAGCCTGATCGCTGAACCAATCCCATTAGATGTCCAATATGAAGATAAGGATATCCTGCTGATAAATAAACCGGCCGGGATGGTCGTTCATCCGGCGCCTGGGCATGAGCATGGTACGCTTGTTAATGCCATACTGGCTTATTGTCCCGATCTTCAGGGTGTTGGGGGTGAGAGACGTCCGGGGATTGTACACCGGCTTGACAAAGACACATCCGGACTGATTATTGTGGCTAAGAACGACCTGGCATTACAAATGCTGCAGGAACAATTTAAAAGAAGAGAAATTATAAAAGTTTACCTGGCGCTGGTTGATGGACATTTTTCACAATTTGAAGCCATGATTGATGCCCCAATTGGTCGTAGTGTGCGAGATCGAAAACGCATGGCAGTAATATCACGGGGTTCATCAGCCAGGGCGCGTACCGCTCAGACGGCGGTTAAAGTGCAAAAATATTATTCACTATCGAGGGCGGACAGAAAAGAGGGCGCTGGAGGGGACTTTACCCAGCTTGAGTGTCGCCCATTTACGGGTCGCACCCACCAGATCAGAGTGCATCTTGCTTTCGCTGGCTATCCTATCGTCGGAGATACCGTTTATGGCTTGCGCCGGCCAAAGGTGTCGATCAAGCGACATTTCCTCCATGCTTCTAGCTTGACCTTCAGGCGGCCTTCTGACGGCATGGAGATGACCCAAACAATATCGCTCCCTGAGGATCTACGCCTTGTGCTTGATTCGCTTGCCGATCACAATCAGGAGTTAGCGGCGTAAATCGGAAGCGCAAGGTAGATGGTGCTGCCGTGACCCAGCTGGCTCTCGCACCAGGCCTGTCCATTGTGTCGATTGACAGGGTAACATCATTTGTGACGCAATGATTACCCGCTCGGTAACATTTTCTATTGACGCAATACGTTTTACGTCTATTTAGGATATCTTCGTTTGGCATAAAAGTAATCGGATCCTGACACCTGTCTCAATTTGTCATTTGTACTGTTGTCATCTATGATCGAGAGAAGATCTGGTCCACTTGAGCCGAAGCAGTCCGTTGGAATAACCTTTGTATTCGACGAACCGGCAAGCGTGACCGCTAAATTAGTGACTGGGCCAGCGGTTTGTGGTTAATGCACCACCGGCGCCGGTGAGACCAGTCAATTTCATTTGATGCCGGTAAATGGATTCGCGTCGCAAAACCTACGCCTTTCTGATCGGGATAATCCTGCTAACATTGCCTTGCTATTGTCTTGGAATAGTTGCTTA
>PVMS01020806.1_pt1 | contig 10917 bp, 11 predicted proteins | sample 1853461 | NCBI WGS metagenome assembly PVMS01 (sample SAMN08582032, study PRJNA380276) | Marine sediment metagenome, whole genome shotgun sequencing project. | isolation source: ocean sediment barecode stripped | collected 2017
ACGACGCTCTTCCGATCTCCAGCGATCGAGAACGCGGGATACCGCCGTTGTCCGAGTCAGTGTCTTTATCGTCGCACACACCGTCCCCATCGCTATTTATGCAGCAGAAGTTGATTGTATAGTTAGTAACGCTTCCTGTTTTTGCTTTACAGTCAAAGAGTTTAATCGCATCATCATACGGAAATGCGTAGGCTGTGGGGCTTGCATCGTTGAATGCTGAGAATATAGGTTGTGCGACGATAAAGACACTGACTCGGACAACGACGGTATTCCCGATAGCGCGGAAACCTTTGTAACAGCTTCCGAGAATCAGACTAGAGAAGCTGGAATGGATTTAAACGACATTGACGGTGACGGAGTTACAAACAAATTTGACCTTGATTCCGATAACGACGGCATCCCAGACCATGACGAGTGCGGGGGTATGAATGACGCAGACAGGGACGGCAGGTCCGATAATCATATAGACGTGGACGCGGACGGACACCACGACGAGCATGACCCTGACCAAATAGGCAACGAGCTTTTCTGCTTTGACACAGACGGGGACGGTCTGCCTGATTTCATCGATATCAATTCAGACAACGACGGGAAAACAGACTTTGAGGAAAGCGGAGGCGTCGGAGATAATGACGGAGACGGTCTTCCGGACGACCAAACGGATGAAAACAGAGATGGTCTTCTTGATATATTCGATCCAGATCGTGGAGGGACCCCTCTTACTATAGTGGACTCAAACGGCGACGGACTCCCCGACAGACTAGACGCTTCAGACGGAGGTGGTGGATGCACGATCGCTCCAAAGGGCAAAACACCGTCTTCCACCCTCATCTACCTCCTAATTCCCGCAATCGTTCTTTGGAGAAGATTTAGAAGCATAAGAAATTCATAAGTGGAATAACAATGATCAAACGTTTGTATGCTAAGGTTTATGCGCCTAAATTCATATATACCTTAGCATCTTGATTTATCTTCTTAACAATCCGCAACGATTACAGACATACTAAATCTAGACCTTGTTTTGAGTTAATCCGCAATATTCCCAAAAAAAAAACTTTATTTTTCAACTACAATAGCGCATAATATTATATAGGTAGGGGTGCCACAGCTAGTTTTCCGCGACAATTGTAATAGACCCTTAACATGAGAAGGATGGGGACGAACATCTTTTAGAGCAGACTAGAGCACGAAGTGTGTGTGAGGAGGCTTTATATGAGTGAGCTCCAGGAAGTATCGAAGTGGATGACAAGAGAGAAAAAGGACAGCGCTCTTGAGGCTATGATGCCAAGAATTATGGCATGCACCACAAAGTCCAGTCGAGGCAATATGCCCCATATTCTGGCGGAATTGATGCCCAAATGTCTAAAAACTGTTCTTCCAAAGTTATCCAAAGCAGATCGGGTCGAATTTGTTTTAGAAATGATTTCTATTCTAGTAGACAAAGGTTCTGTTCGTATGTCGGAAGAAGAGAGAGACGAATTTGTATTACAGCTTGTTGAACAGATCAGATCTTAGGATCCAATTGACTCGGCGAAGTTGAGTCCCAATCTTTAACTAGCGCTTCTTAGCGCATCGTAAATCTTTATAGCCGAAGACATTACTTTCTACTCTCCTGTACGTTGCATTAATTCTATAATAATACTATACTCACTTGCTAAAAATCATTACCCCCGATCATGTCACACACTCAGCAAAACGCCCTTCCCCACAAGAGAACTATCATTGCAAGCACGCTTGCCATAATACTAGAATGGTACAGCTTCTCGATATTCGGGTTTTACGCTCTTATTCTATCGAAGATTTTCTTCCCTTTTGCTAATGAAACAACAGCAATCCTGTCTACATTCCTAATATTCGCTCTTAGTTTTTTATTCCGCCCTCTGGGCTCCGTGATAATAGCAAGCATTGGGGACAGGGTCGGTAGAAAGAACGCATTCATTCTGACGGTAATCTTAATGACATTTCCGACTGTCCTAATCGGCTTATTACCTACTTATGAAAGTCTTGGAATTGCCGCAACTGTGTTGCTCATAATTCTGCGGATCGCCCAAGCGCTATCTGTAGGAGGAGAACGCGCCGCCACACTTTCACTCTTTACAGAACTAGCTCCATCGAATCTAAAAGGACTATACGGCAGTATGTCGCTCTTTGGCACAACGACCGGAATCTTACTGGCCTCTGCTGTATGCGGCTTAGTGTCAAGCTCAATGCCGCAAGAGGATCTAATCGCCTGGGGATGGCGAATACCATTTTTGCTAGGTGCTTTTACAGGTATAGCAGGACTTTTTCTTAGAAAAATAGTAGAAGAATCGGAAATATTTAGAAATTTGATCTCATCAGGGAAAGTCTCAAAATCTCCTCTAAAAGAATCCCTTATGAAACACTGGCGCCCCGTGCTTATTGTCCTTTCAGCCACCATAATGTTTGCTGTTAGTTTTTATCTCATTTTTATTTACATAATCACATTCAGCATCAGGTTTGGAGGTATGCCGCTCCCGCAAATACTGAATATTAACACTCTAAATCTGGCTTTGATTACGCTTTTAATACCGCTCGGTGCTTATTTCTCAGACCGTGTTGGTAGGAAACCGGCTCTTATTATAGGATGCGCAGGCATGATATTCGTCGGTATATTCTTTTTTAACATATTTGCGGGAGAGAGCTTAACAAACAAAATAATTATCCAACTGACGGGTGGGATATTTATGGTCATATTCGCCGGAGCTTTCGCCCCATTCATGGTTGAATCGTTCCCAACAAGGGTAAGAATGAGTGGTATATCCTTGAGCAATGTAATAGGTTTCTCAGTTTTCGGAGGTTCAGCCCCTCTGGTAGCCTCATACCTCATCTCAAGCACCGGGGATATAAACGCTCCCGGAATTTATCTCGCTGTCTGTTCTGCCGTATCCTTATTTGCAGTACTTACAATCAAAGAAACCTATAAGAACAAGCTCGATTAAGACTATGGGTTCTTCATTTTTCTGTAATGAATAGCAGCCTTGGCTCTGTTGCCGCACCTATTCATGCTGCACCACCTGCGGGTATGATTCTTACTCTCATCATAAAACAAGAGTGTGCAGACGGGGTCGCCGCAATTTTTAATCAATGCTAAGTCTTTCTGTGTAAGCAGCTCAACCGCAGTTTTCGCTATTAAAACTAACGGATCATAATTGGGATTTGTTGGAATAGTCACAAGCTCAATGTCGCCATTATGATTATGTATTTGGAAATACGCTTTATTTGTCTTTAGTATCTGATTGATAGCTTTTATACTGGGCTCTCCGGGAGGTTTTCCCAGAGTCAGATCTTTGATCATATTCTTTAGAGTTGAACGAAAGCTCTTTATATCTTTGATAACCTTTTGCCTATTAGTTTGCTTATCAAATAGAATCTCGTTTGCCATCTCTGAGTCTATAAGACCGCTCACTTTGAGCCAGTCTACAACATCACTATAATCCTCTAGAAGCTCTATCCGCTGATCACCTTCAAACATCTCTGTATTTAAGAAATCTAGACACCTGTCATTCCCATCAAAAACAAAGTCTTTCATTAATGTCTCCTGTCACAGTAAGCTTTAGAATATTACAACCATCTATACTATTTTTAGCAAGTTAGCATCTTTTTGATATTCTAACCATCATAAATACTGTTCGCTAGTTATACAGTGCGAAACTTCAAGAAAATGTATAATGTATAAAGGGGGTAATCGTAATGATTACATATTTCAGTAAAGGGGTTTGGATAAGTATTAAGAGTTCTAGTTTGTTTTTAGCACTTATTTTGACAATAAGTGCTGTCTTTATGTTTAATGATTATGCTCTCGCAGAAACGAGCGGTGACAATGCCCTTGCTAAAACTTTTGAGGCTCACGGAGGGCTTGATATATGGGCTAGCAAAGGCACTATGATATACACTCTTGACGGCTTCCCTCTTTCACCTCAGGTGGCGAAGCCCAATAAATCTACTGTTGACCTGAAGAACCGCTACAACCTGATAGAGGGAGAGGGTTTTACAGTAGGTTTTAACGGAGAGACAGCATGGGCGGTACCTGGACCTGATGCAGTGGGACTACCTACGCGCTTTTTTAATCTGGGATCATTCTATTTTATTGGGATGCCTTTTGTTTTCGGCGACCAGGGAACTGTTGCTACAAACGCTGGAACAGCAACGTTCAAGGGTAAAACCTACCGTGCCGTGAATATTGGATACAAAAAAGGTACTGGGTACACATCAAAGGATGATTATGTTCTCTTGATTGATCCTGATACCGACAGGCTGGCTCTAATACATCACAGCGTGACTGAGGTCCCGGATGTAGACCGTGTAACGTGGGTCTTTAATGAGTGGCAGGAAGTGGATGGTCTTTTGGTCCCTGCACTATTAACATTCTACCCCGGCTGGAACCCTGAAGACCCGGGCGAAAGGTCTGTTACTGTTATTAAAAACGTAAGTTTCTCCGATGATTCTCCCAACCCATCCATATATAGTCCTCCGAGTGGAGCCGTAATAGACGACTCACCAGAGGTTCATTAACAAACAAAAACAGCCGGCCCTGATTAGTTAGGGCCGGCGGCGTTTATTCTTCGTTATTAACATTATCCATTTTAATCTGCAATAACTATTTTCAATTTGTATCTCGAATCATAGCTATTTGTACAGTGGCTGCAGGAGTAGCTTCTCCTAACCCGCCTGTAAAAATGAGCCTCTTTTCCGCAAACAGGGCACACTCCAATGTAGTTCCCTCTAGGCATATTTAACCCCTCCCCTGTTGCACACCGTTTGGGCTCACACCCAACCTTGAGGGCAATATTCTTCCAGCCGTTATTATGATTAGTCTTTCCGGTTTCTAAAAAGTGGAGAGCGTGCGCGATTTCATGAAGAAGCGTGTCCTTGATTACAGGAAAGGGATTAGTTTCCATGAAGGCTCGCGATATTGAAATAATCTTCTTACGCGGCCGGCAGTAGCCCAGATGTCTTTTTTGGTTTGAGAGCCTGAGTTCCCAATCATCTAGTCCCCATTTCTCTTTTTGGATATCCCATTGTCGAATCAATTCTTCATGTGATGTCATATTATCTGGGAAACATTCTAGCTAATGTGTCGGTAATGTCATAGGAAAATGAAAAATTTCCTAAATCGATTATAATAGTATTTAAGCATGAGTGAGAAAACCTACTTCTTTGCTATCTCTATCCCAAGAGATGGAATAATCGACTACACGACCAAATTAAATTCCTATATCTCTAAACTGTTCCCCGAAAAACAATATCCCTGTACTCTCAAACCCCTGGAAATTAAAGATGAAGAAGTCATAGCGAAAATAGTAATAAAGGCTAGCGAAAAGCATATAAGGGAGTTTGCCGACAGGTTCTTCGATAAAAGCTATGAGCTTACTGAGCGCGAGAACGGTGAGATCGAAATCACCCAAAAACAACCTGATTTATCCCAAGTAACAGAAGATCACGGTCTAAAACATTAAGCATACTATTATACTGTTATTTCAACTTTCCTGAGATTGTTATGTAACTTCCTGTAATTACATATGATTTTACAAACCAATCCCACTTTCTTTTATGGAGATCTAATTCCCTACAGCCTCTGCGCCCGGAAACGGGGGCATTACACAGCAGTAAAAAACACCGTTTGTAGAGTAACATTGTTCGTCTTTACTCGGGCATGGGGTCGCGGGACTGCAAGGGTCAGAAGAGCATGCTCCTTGAGGCTCCGGCAGCTGCACTTCCTCTTCCTCTATTCCTGAAGCCATCGAAACAGAGACAGAAATGAGAACTGTTATTAAAACAATGCATATCGATGAAGTAAGTTTTTTTATATAATCCCTCATATATTGCACCCCCTTTATTGTGGTTGGACATATTTGATATTTTAAGCCCTCGGAGAGGTAAGATCAATTATTAAATTTTGCTAATCTGTAATAGTTATTCCGTACTCAATTTCTGCTACCGCTCCAGTCCCGCGGAACGAGCCCGTAACCGGGGAGGCCTGCAAAGGAGTAGCCCCGGACGTGAGAGTAATATGCTGGTCTGCCACTGCAAGACCGAGCGTTGGATCATACCCTCTCCACCCTCCTCCGGGCAAGTACACCTCTGCCCAGGCGTGAAGGTAGTTTTCCTTGTTCTCAGGATCCCCCACTGTGTAGCCGCTCACAAAACGAGACGCTATACCCATGCTCCTGCACACTTGTGCAAATAGCACGACGAAATCCCTGCACGACCCTTTCATTTGAGAAAGCGTTTCCCCGGGTTCATATGCAAGTCCCTCATTCCTAATTTCATGTTCAAAATTTGCATAAATATGCGAAGTTAGTACCGAGAGGAAAGAAAGTGTTTTATTTTCAGATTCCAATAATATTTTTTCTACAAAACCTTGGAACTTATCACCAAAACCACTAGAGGGCGCCCTGTAAGGCTCTAGCACAGATTCATCAGACCCACTGTATTCCATCGGCAAGTGGTGAGCTCTATCTGAGGAGAGTATATAATCAAAGGGATTAGAGCGGTGTGTCTCAACTTCCGATCTGGTTACTATAGCTAGAGAGTCCGTAAGCCCATCAAACCACAGAGAAGAGGAGTCGCCTCCTATGTCAACCAGGTTTGTGCTCCCGGTAGGCTCGGGATTAATATTAATCTCAAATTTTTTAAGAGTCTGCGTGGAGTCTGATTTTGGGCGGAGTCTAATAGTATGAGGTTCTAAAAATACCTCCTTACTGAAAGAATACCGCGTTATATGCTCAATCTTGTATAGCATTTTTAATAGGGATGGGACTATTTTCTAACTTTGAGAACGTCATTGTGATACCTCTTTATTGTGCATTTCATTTTTGGTAGGACGGAGCGAAAAGAACGTCTCAAATATGGACTCTCCAACTCCGAAGAGATTTGTTTGAAAATCATCCAGAAATTCGTGAAGCCCGACAGAAATCATTTCATCAATATTAGCGTAGTCAAGGTCTGAACGCAAACGTCCAAGCTGTCTCTCTGCTTTATTTTCAAACGTTCCTATGTAGTTACCTGTAATTTCATGAAGCGAAATCTGAGCTCTTATGAGACAGTAGCGGATAGAACGCGGAAACTCAAGGTCCTGGATTAGAAACACTGCTACCTCCGAGGGGCGAATCCGTCTGAATTTTTTTCTATACATTTCAAAAGCGCTCGCGGACTTAAGTAGAGCAGACCACCCAATATTGTCTATCGGCGTACCCACGTCCTCAACCCTGGGAAGCAAGATATAGTACTTGACATCTAGTATCCGTGAGGTCTTATCGGCCCTTTCTAATAAACGCCCCAGACGGCCAAAGTGCCACGCCTCATTGTGTGACATCGTGGTATCGGTAATTCCAATAAAAAGATGGCTCTCCAATTTTACTTGATGGTAGAAGTCGTGAGGTGTATCGATGGCATCGCCCGACTTTTCAGCGTCTAGAAGAAAATAATAGAATTTATTTGTCTGTTCCCACATTTCCGAGGAAATAATTTCACGAACTGACCGCGCATTCTCCCTGGCTTTAAATACGGTGGAAATTATAGAATTCGGGTTTTCTCTATCAAAAGTGAGGAAATTAATTACGTTATCCCTCGATGGGTCTCCATATCTTTCTTTAAACTGATCATGGTCACCGGAGATAATCACAAGAGGCTCCCACTGCTGCGGGCTCTCAAGTGTGCCATCGAGCGTTAAGTGAAGGTTCACATCTACAAACCGGGCGATATTCTCAGCACGCTCTACGCATCGGGCCATCCAGTATATTGAATTTGCTACCCTACTAAGCATAGTTATCTTCCGTTATATGTTAATATTTTACTCATTTCTTGGGCAAACTGCTGAGAACCCAGGTGTCTTTACTGCCTCCGCCCTGAGAGGAATTAACCACGAGCGATCCTTTTTTAAGCGCGACCCTGGTGAGCCCGCCCGGCATCACATATATGTCTTCCCCGTAAAGCACATAGGGACGGAGATCTACATGACGTCCTTCAAAATGGTCATCATCCACGATCACAGGAACTCGGGAAAGAGAAACAGTGGGCTGTGCAATGTAGTTCCTTGGATCCTCTCTAATTTTATCCGCAAACTCACTGCATTGTTTTGAGGTGGCATGACATCCAATCAACATCCCGTACCCTCCTGATTCATTGGCGGGCTTTACCACAAGCTTCTCTATGTTAGAAAGCACATATTCCCTATCCTTATCATCCCAGCAAACATAGGTCTGCACATTGGGCAGTATAGGTTCTTCATCCATATAGTATTTAATCATCTTTGGTACGTATGTGTAAACTACTTTATCATCCGCAATCCCGGTACCCGGAGCATTCGCCAGCGCCAATCTGCCTGATTTATAAACATCCATAATCCCGGGCACACCAAGCAGCGAATCAGGATTAAATTGAGTAGGGTCCAGAAAATCGTCGTCAATCCTTCGGTAGATCACATCTACTTTCTGAAACCCGCTTGTCGTACGCATATAAACGTATCCATCCATTACGGCAAGGTCGTTCCCTTCAACAAGCTCAATCCCGGTTTGCTGAGCTAGAAATGAGTGCTCAAAATATGCGGAGTTATAAACGCCTGGCGTAAGGAGAGCAATTGTGGGTGATTCAACATTTTCAGGCGCAAGGAACTGAAGCATTCTAAGTAGCCGGTCCGGATAATCATCAACCGGGCGTATGCTCGACTGCTCAAACACCAGAGGGAATGTTCTCTTTAACACCTGCCGGTTCTCAAGCACATAGGAAACCCCGGAGGGACATCTCAAATTATCTTCCAGAACATAGAAACGTCCGTCGCGGTCTCTAACTAAGTCGGTACCGGTAATATGACACCAAATACCTTTTGGGGGATTTAACCCTACACACTTAGGCTGGAAGCATTTACTCGAATACAGTATGGCTTTTGGAATAACTGCGTCTTTTATAATTTTCTGGGCATGGTAAACATCATCAATAAAAAGATTTAGTGCGTAAATGCGCTGCTTAAGACCCTTTTCTATCAACTCCCAATCCCCGGGCTCTACAATCCTGGGAAGAATATCAAACGGAAATATTTTCTCTATACCCGACTCATCGCTATATACGGTGAATGTAACTCCCATATTAAACAAGGCGGGTTCGGCAGCTTTCTGTCTTCTCAGTATTTCACCCTTGGGAAATGACTTTAAGCGGTCAATAAGTATCTTGGTACCGGGGCGCGGCTTGCCTTTACTTTTAAAAAGCTCGTCATAGAAATTTTCGGGATCGTAAGATTTAAAATCCATAACTATCTATTATCATAACACTTTCTGAAAACAGTGTCTTCTTTTTAACCACTCATGAAACCTGATTTATTAAATAGAACTCATTAGTTAATTAATGCCGGGGTGTTTAGAAGAAATTATTTAAGATCAACGTAAGTGTGTGCCTATTCCCTTGTAAGCCCCGGAGTTCTCAAGGCTCTCAAAGGATAGGATAAACATAATCCGGGGCATGGTTAAAAGTGCATGAAAACATAGGATAAATTTAGAAAACTTTGTAATTCGATAAAAACATAGATGGAGGTAGGAATATCCTCCTGGGTTTCCCGCCCCCCATCTATAAAAGGAGATAAGTAGAGAAATGAGCTCACCATTTCTTTCTTACTTTTAATAGGTGCAACTTGTGTGCCAATTTGTTTTAGTAAGATAATAGAAGTGAATATTGTTTGTTTAGAAGGTATTACGAAGCTCAGCGTTTTGAAAGTTTTCAGACCAAATCGTTATATGCTTATAAATCGAACACAAAGTCCTAAATTCTAAGCATCAGGCGGGAAAATGCTAACACAGTAGGTTCTAAATAGTTTTGATAAAGCACTTACAAGTTCGTGACACATTAGATAACCCATTATACAATTTCATCATACTACTATTATAGCAATATATAAAGTATATTACATCCCATTATTAATGTTGTACTTTAAATGAGTATTTTGCGACTTGATGAAATTTGCAACTAAAAAAAGTAAAACGGCTCACCGAGTGAAAACTAGAATGCTACTAATAGCCTCTCCATCATACTCTTGGCGGGTGATATTCATAGCAAGTGAGAAATATCATAAATCAATTATCTATATCCAAACCGTAATTATCCCCTACTTGTCATTTCCATTTTGAAAGACCCCTCCCCTCCTACCTAGGGTAGAAGGAGAAGGGTCGAGAAGGGGACAAAAACCTAATTTTTATCTTTTCCTAAAGGGTTAGCTCGTTCATTTGAGAAAAGCATAATTTTCTCAGATCGTGATTTCTCATTGCATAGATCCTTTGCTGCAAATCGAAACCTGTTCTCAAATGAAAATGGTACTTACCCCTATCATCATGTTTGGAATCAAGATGGATTTGGTAATTAGAGTCTAGAGCAGGCAATGCTCTGCTCTGATTATTAAGCAATGGTCTCTGAGTTCCACCGCCAAGGAAACTCAAATATTCATCAGAAAGATTTAAGCGGATTATCAGACTTAGACCAAGATTACAAATCTTAGCTTCATTCATGTTTTATCCCCTTCATTATCAGGTGCGCAGTTTTTCAATACGGCATGCCTTACTTCATATTAAGAACCTCCGACATAACATAATCGCGCGTCACTTATTTAATGCAATATCAAATCTAATTCTAATGTAGGAGTACTGAAGATACTTGTGTTAAGGTCGGCAACATTTACAGGATGTTAATCAGCTCCTACCGCTATATTAATTTTAATACAAATAAATTTTTTTGTATAGTCTAAATACAGTTGGAACTTAAATTTATTGCATTAGGACCTTTATAAAACTATCGGGAGGAATTGGGGAATAGGGCCATCTTATATCTATGATAAAACCATCCTCAAACTTTAATTCCCTCAACCAATTGGGAATACTAACCTCCATATCTTTTACGCAGGACAGCGAATGAACG
>PVMS01118976.1_pt1 | contig 10917 bp, 11 predicted proteins | sample 1853461 | NCBI WGS metagenome assembly PVMS01 (sample SAMN08582032, study PRJNA380276) | Marine sediment metagenome, whole genome shotgun sequencing project. | isolation source: ocean sediment barecode stripped | collected 2017
CTAATGGTTCAACCAGCCAAGGAGTGTAGGCCGCCATGAGCACAACCTCTACCGCCGCGGGATGATTGCCAACAACAAGCAGAGGACCAGTTTTGGGGAAGTTTTCGGTGCCGGTGATCGTGATTTTAAAAAGTACCGGAAATAGAGCGCGCACTATGCTTCGTAATGTGGTACGAACAAAGCGTTTGCGTGGATATGCGATGGTGTAATTTTGTTGAGGCATTTTACTTAAACTCAACTTTGGCTTGAGGTGGGAAAGGGTGACCCATTCGCTTGAAATGGAATCCTGCAGCCCCAGCGTGGCCGCCTCCCCCAAAGCGTTGCGCGATTTCAGCAACATCAATACTTTCCGAGTACAGGGTTACATAGGTAAAGATTTCTCCATGCTCGAGATTGTCGATATAACAATAGCCAATCTTATACCCCTGATTGCGGATGTGCTCACCGAGATCTCCCGAGCCACGCATATTAATAGCCAGGGTGTCATGTCCTTCAAAGATGATGGGAAATCCGTAATGAGCGGTGCTACCATGAATTGCGCGCAGGCGAGCCTCTCGCAAAATTTTTCCGTGTTCAACAAGCTCGGAGATGATTTTCGATTCGTTATTGAGCAGTGGTCCCCATAAGGCATCGTTTCGCGGGTTGGAATTCAACTGATAAAGACCCTCATTAAAAGCGCCGGTATCTTTCTCTGCCCAGCGCCAAATATCGCGGTCCCCAATAAGCTTGATCGCTTTTGGAATTGGTTGATTCGGAAAATAATATTGCCAAGTTAATACACAAGCCGCTTCATCTATACTGCGGGTACCGGGCCAATCCTGGGCTAAATCTTCAAGGTTGTCAAGCGCCGATTTGTGGTGGTCGATCCATGTAATTTTATGGTATTTGGATAATTGCTGGATATCCTCTCTCGGTAAAGAGAAGTCTACGATGATTAAGTGTTCAGCGTGTAACAACTCTTCTAAAGGTAACGAGTCGCCATAATTCATTTCGTAGAGTTTGATATTTTCACCCAAAGCTCGTCGAACGATAGCCGCCGAGGCACGTCCATCGGCGTCGTTATGATAGATGCATAGTGTTGTCATGTGCAAAGAGTATACTACGGGTTTATTTGAACTATTAAGTGAAAATTGCTTGCGTGGTAGTGATGGTTTTGATCGGACATTGGGATAAAAAGAAGATATAGAGTTGGAAAATACTGCAGTTGATTTGAGATAATATTTTTCCACGCTGGACTATGTTAGTTGCGATAGTATAGATATCGAAATTGGTCTTCCTGAGAGGAAATTCTTTGTTGTTAAAGAAATGAATAGCGGTCAATCCTATTCTTAGGGGCTAATCAATGGAACGGGAATGAACACAAGGACGAATAAAATTAACCCAAAAATGGCAAGTGCTTTTCGGTTTGGATCCAGCAAAGTAATTTGATCAAGAGGCTCAGCATGGGTTTGCCCGAGGAAGAAGATCAGGGCAGCCCACAGCCACCAGCCAGACCAAAAGATTCCTAGCATGAGCATAATCCCTAAAATGGCAGGTCTGAACTTGCGAGTGTTATGACCAAAAAGCACATAGCTGAGATGACCACCGTCGAGCTGCCCGGCGGGGATAAGGTTGAGTGCTGTTACCAGCAAGCCAGCCCACCCAGCCCAAGCGACATCGTTAAGCAAAACATCTGTTCCGCCGTTGGGGAGTGGAAGTCCAGTAAAATAATAACGTATCCAATAAAGCAGGGGATGGAGGTTGCCATAACTAGAGGGTGCAGGCAGCCATTGCCCATGTATAAGATATTTGATGCCCAGATAAAGTAGAGAATTACCTTCAAAGACTTGACCTGGAGGCATGCTGAGAGGTAGTGGGTGAACTTCTGATGTGGCTAATCCATAAAATAGCACAGGTATTGCTATTATTAGACCGGCCAGAGGCCCGGCAATGCCAATATCAAGCAAAATGCGTTTATTCTTGGGCGGTATTTTTAGGCGGATAAATGCGCCTAATGTGCCAAATGGACTTAGTGGAAAGGGGATAAAGTATGGCAGCGTGACATCTGATTTATGATAGCGGGCTGCAAGATAATGACCGAATTCGTGGGCTAACAGAATGCTTAACATACTGGCCGCGAATGGCAAACCTTTGATCAACGTAAATAAAATATGACGCATGTCGGTGAGGAAATTTTCGCTGATCGGTCCTTCAAAATTGTAAAGCGCACCAGCTAACAGCATGCTGAAAAGGGTTAATGCGAATAAAAGAAGATTAACCCACGGGTTAGATGGATTAGGTTTGGGTGGTGCATCTACTAGGATGATCGCGTGCTGCTCGTTTTCATTTCGGAACAGTGGAATTAGATTTTTTGTTTTCAAAGCAAGCGCTAACTGATCGTAAGCCTCGGCAGAATCGCCATAGAGTGTGCCGAGATAACGTACAACGTAGCCAATTTGGGGCGTACCCCAAATTGTGGAATCGATCCGAAGAATACGGGCTACGGTCGCCGTGATCTGTTCATCAGGTGCAAGTGTGTTGGTCTTTAATGTCATAAATTGGCGAATAGATCGTATCTTAATGCATTATTTTATTCACCCCGTTATTGCGCCATAGGCGGGAGTGGATGGGAGTCGAACCCACTGCGGCCCGCAACGCGACCCGCCACCGATGTTGAAGACCGGGGAGCCCACCGGGACTCAACCACCCCCTTAATATAGATTTGGCAAGCCGTGAAACAGCCTGCTAATTTGAGGATTATACCGCATAATATTGGATAGCTTGCTGTTTTGCTAACCAACTTTCCCGCGGATGAATATCAAGCCAGGAGATGACAATTGTCGTTGACTGAGGGTCTCAAATCCATTACTCTAATCACGATATTAATGTAATATTAAGTTGGAGGATCAAAACTATGGCCATGAAAATATTGGAAGATTGTATCAACTGCGGAGCATGTGAACCTGAATGCCCCAGTGAAGCGATCACCGAGGGTGATGTTATATTTGAAATTAACCCCGATTCTTGTGTGGAATGTGAAGGACATTATAACGAGCCACAGTGCGTTGATGTATGCCCAATAGATTGTATAGTGCAAGTATGAGTCCCTGTACATAAGGAAAAATTTGGGATATTGGCTTTCAACGTGCGTAATATGCAAGGTGTTTAACTAAAAGCAGAAGAGTGCCATCTCAAATATTGATTATAATTTGCGGGTGAAATAAAAGAACCTATTGACGTTGGTTTTATTCTTTGCTAAAATACATGCTAATTGAATAGCAAGGAGATATAGCGACTGAACCCCAATGATGTTGGGGTTACGAGGTGAAGGTTCTTCCTAGCGATGGGAAAGCTAACTTGCGTGTAGCAAGAAAAATCGGATAGATCAGCGGATGCCTTCGGAGCCTGATCACGGGCTTCTTTCTCCCTTCCCAATTAGTGCAAATTTGAAAACCATTTCGTAAGAAATGGGACAAGAATTGTGCAGTGATACAGGACCCCTGTGTAGGGAGACTGTTTTTGTAATATGGGAAGGGCGTTAAGTTATTAAAGTAGTGGACACGCCCGCGCGTGTCCATTTTAATTTTAAGAATAAATTGTAGCTGGAGGAATATATGGATAACAATGTGTTGCTTGAAAAAGTTAAGGCGGATAATGTTCGCTTCATATCATTGCAGTTTACCGACGTAATTGGTGCGGTTAAAAGTGTTGATATTCCCGCTCCAAGATTGGCCGATGTGCTTGAGGATGGCATTTGGTTCGATGGATCATCTGTGGCTGGTTTTGCCCGCATCCAAGAAAGCGACATGCGCTTGAAAGTCGATACCGATACCTATACTGTGCTGCCTTGGAGCCCAGATGAAATGCGTCGGGCGCGTCTTTTTTGCGATATCTATAAAGCTGATGGAGAGCCTTTCCCTGGAGATCCGCGCGGTATTTTGAAGCGCAGCCTGGCAAAAATAGCCCAAAAAGGATGGACGCTCAATATTGGTGCTGAACCGGAATTTTTCCTTTTCAAACGGAATGGAAAAACTGATGTTCATCCGGTACCCTATGATGTTGGCGGCTATTTTGAATTTTCTGCAAACGATGACGCTGTATTAGTCCGCACTGAATTGATGGATGCGTTAGTTGCGATGGGCCTCGATGTTGAAATGGGGCATCATGAAGTTGCTCTAGGACAGCATGAAATTGATTTCCGTTTCTCCGATGCGCTTCAGGCTGCCGATCATGTGCTGACGCTCAAATACACGGTTAAGGCTATCGCTGCTAAGCACGGATTGGTAGCGTCCTTTATGCCCAAACCCATTTTTGGCATAAATGGCTCTGGAATGCATTGCCATCAATCGCTATTTGACGAAAATGATAATAACCTTTTTGCTGATTTAAGCGATCCATACCAGCTTTCAGAATTAGCATATGGCTATATTGCCGGCCAACTTGTGCATGCTCGAGCACTTGCTGCAGTTGTAGCTCCTACAATCAATTCATACAAGCGTTTGGTGCCAGGCTATGAAGCCCCAGTTTATGTTGGTTGGGCCCAAATGAATCGGTCAGCGTTAGTGCGCATCCCGCGTTATACACCTGGGCGGGATAAAGCTATCCGAGCTGAAGTGCGCTTCCCCGACCCATCCGCGAATCCTTATTTGGCTATAGCTGTTATGTTGGAAGCTGGATTAGATGGCATTAAAAGAGGCTTGACCTGTCCTGAGCCCTTGAATAATATTGATATATATCACTTGACCCGTGAAGAGCGTGCTGCCATGAATATTGAGGAACTCCCTGCTTCTTTAGCGGAGGCACTGCACGCCCTTGAGGGTGATCCGGTTATACAAGAAGCACTGGGTACCGATATGTATGAAACTTTCCGGAGAGCAAAGTGGGCAGAGGTTGAGGACTACCGTATTAAAGTTTCTGACTGGGAAGTCGATCGTTATCTTGAGACTGCATAGCTTGCTATACTGCTTCATAATAAAAGCTCCGAGTATTCCATAAACTCGGAGCTTTGTTAAATTTTATCTACCGGATATCTTGCTGGGTGGGGGTCAAATAGATCATGGGTAGGCTGAGTAAAGTCATGCCGTATTTTACGAGCAAGTTGATGATGAATATTTCCCAAACCACCTGCCAGGGCAAGAGCCAGCCAAAAGCGCCTATAGCGAAGATGGCATTGTCGATGGGCACACTGAAGCTATTGCTTACCAAGACGCGTGCCCATTGATAGCGCGTGGTGATTTTGGTGACAAACCAGTGATAAACTTCGGTGTCGATTAGCTCACTGATCAATTCGGCGACAATAGATGCAGTTACTATCCGCCACACAGGAGCCAAAATGGCGCTGAATTCAGCACCCAACCCCCAGTTGGGATCACTCGGTATGCTGGCAGCCCACATCAAATACGCGGCCATAAATACATTAATCACCGCTGCGGACAGAATCAAGGCTTGCGCATTGCGCTTGCCCAAGGATTTATGTACCAAATCCCGAAGTGTGAAGGTGATCGGGTAGATGAAGGTACCCATATCTACAGCCAAACCGGCTACCAAACCGATTTTTAGACTGGCGATATCGGCCAGCATTTGCGCTGCGATATAAGCGGACACGACGATGACCGCAATGCGCGAGTGTGAATATAATTTTTCGTGCATGTAATAATCCTTATGGGGTGTAGTTTTGTTAATCCGGGTGTTCTACCACCGGCGTAGCGAGGGAATTATACACGATCTGCTAAATATGTAGCGGCAGTATCGCTGCAATTGGACTAACATTGTGTTTAGGCGGGCATGCGATTAAACGAACATAATTCAGGTGCTGATGTTTGCTTCCAAATATTGATGACCCCTTTATTTGTGCATATGCCGCATATAATGAACTTTCAACCACAGAAATATCAGCGATAAATTTAACAATTTCATCGAAGATTATCTCCACGGAGCTGGTAGTAAAAATATATTGTACGGAATCTCAAAAATATGTAGTGTTGAGCGCAGGTCCATGCCAGCCCGAATTTCATATTCTTCTTTGCTAGAAATGATAATTCCAAATGATTGCTTTTTTTCTCTTCGCTTCTCCCGGATCGTAATTATCCGAGAATATTGAGCCAATTGTGTTTTTTTGGTATTCAATTACCGTATGAATCAGGAAAGTAATATCCACTATAATCCTGGTTAGCGTAATGGTTTGGCATAAACTCCCAAATGATTACCGACCACGCGCTCGCGCCCGGGAATGCTGTTATTAATGGGAGAATTGAGGACATCAGCACTCCCTAAAAATCCTTCTACAACTAACGTGGACGAACCACCACCATCGAGATTCATTGCTGTAAAACCGCCATAATAGATGATTATTTCCGCGAGTTCAGTTAACGAGATACCTTCTGAGTAGCCTGGCTGCCGGCCATCCACTACAATCAGAATCAAGTATCGATTAGCACGATCTAACGCCACCGCGCTTCTAGGGGCTAGTGATGTGCCTAAATATTTGTTTGCTTTGCCGTTTATTACCAGCATAATATTGCCTGAAATCACATTATAATTTCCTCCAATTGGCGTATTAATACGCGCTTGATTCGTACGCGAAAAATAAAGAGCTGGTTCTTTGTCGGTGTCTTTGGAATAGATCGTTCCTTCGGAAGCGGCCAGTCCGATCACATCAATGGGATCACCCGTGTGGGGGTAATAATCCAAGAACGTATTCGAATGCCAGGGTTTAAACCCATCGCCATTAATCGCGACTTGTAAGCTAAAGTCATCCAGAAAGTCAGATGTTGCGCGTCCTTCAAGGGGCATATCGACCTTGGCATCACCAGGTGTGACCAAAATTCTTATGCCATTTTCTTGCAGATCAATTTGAATTACATGAATAAGAATAGGACGTGGAGAGGAGCGAACATCACGGGTATAGGTGATACCTTGAAAGAGCGCCTCTTCTTTGGGCGTCGGCTGTATTCGGCGCAAGAATAGCAAAACGCCAGCACAAAGCAACGCAGCGGCGATGATTATGCTCAGCATGCAAGATTTTCGTACTAATATATGCTTCATTATCTCAGTTGTGGATAAATAATGGCGTGGATGATTGAATTGCAGAAAGCGTTGCTGTTATTAATCGGGATACCGTTAGTTGGTTGTAGCGTGGGCCTTAAAACATGCCTGCTGCTTGTTTGTGGAGGTTGGAAGCGAGTTTTTTTGGCCATGGCTTGTTTCCAAAGGGAAATTACTATGCCGGTTTTTACGATGACTGTAGTTTAGGCTATCCTTCAGATGAGGAGCGCGATAAAGAACAGCGGACTATTTAAAAACCATTATTCCTTGTCGTAATCATCCGATACGCCGCCAATGCGTATAGGCACAAGATAATCGACCTGCTAGGTTATTTTATTTAGCAGGTCGATTAATTGGGCAATAAATTACGTGATAAGTTGATTTTCTTGCTCGAGCATGGCGTTAAAGGCGGCTATGCCTACCTCAATTACATCTAGATCAGGTTCGTTGGTGGTCAAACGTTGTAAAGCTAAATTGGGTTTTATTATCCAGCGCACAAATGGTGAACTAAGGTGGTTGGCTGTCCAGCGCAGGTATTCGTATGCAATTCCTGAGATTACGGGCAGTAATAAAATACGACTTACTAGGCGCCAAAAAAGAGACATAGGTCCCATCATGGTAAAAAGTATAATCGAGATGATAACCACATTAAGTAGAAATGCCGTCCCGCAGCGTGGATGCTCAAGAGGGTATTTCGCTACCGTCTCAGGTGTTAATTCAGCACCATCTTCAAATGCATTAATGGTTTTATGTTCAGCGCCGTGATAAGCATACACTCTTTTGATATCTGGCATGAATCCTATTGCCCAAACATAGCCAACCAACAATATGAGACGCATAACACCTTCAGTGAGATTGCCCCACCAAGCATTCACTGAAAAATAATTCTCAATCCATTGGCCTACTGTTGCTGGTGCCATAAAAAAAAGACCAATGCCGAATGCGAGTGACAATCCTAGCGTAATATAAAGTGCTGCTCCCTCGAGATCTTCGTCTTCACCTGTTTGCAAATTGGCAGAGAGCGTCAATGCTCGCATTCCTAATCCTAAGGCATCCCACAAAAGAACGAGACCTCGGAAAAATGGGATTTTCGACAAATTGCTTTTATAAATTCCACCCAGTTGCTCCGTATGAATTACGATATCATTTTCCGGGGATCGCATGGCGACAGCAACAGTTGTTGAGCCACGCATCATGACGCCTTCAATGACGGCCTGTCCGCCGTATGCAGGTAATTTATTTATATTATTCATGATGTTAAGTTAAAGAAGAAATGAATTAATGTATCAATACCCTTATGCCAGGTGGGTAAGTGTAATTTTTCATTGGGACCGTGCATATTATCCTCTGGGAGCGAGAAACCGACATTGACAGAATCAACTCCAAGCAGTTCTTGGAAATCGCCCACTACGGGAACGCTACCTCCCTCACGCTTATAGAGTGGTGACGTGCCCCAAATTAGTTCTGCGGCTTCAAGATAAGCTTGTACCCAACGTGAATGACGGTCGCTAATAGATGCGGGCGAGGAGGAAAGCAGATCTAAATCCCAACGAACAGTTTTTGGGGTATTTTTTTCGAGATAAGATAGCATTTGCTTATGTACTTCATCAGGATCTTGATTAGGCACCAAGCGGCAGGATATTTTTGCCATTGCATCAGCGGGCAGCACAGTTTTTGCACCTTCTCCTGTGAAACCAGAGTATAGGCCATTAACTTCTAGTGTGGGGCGCGTCCCAACTCGTTCCACGGATGTGTAACCTTCTTCACCATCCCAAAGCAGTTTAGCACCACTATTTTGAATAAAGAACTCATCACCGATGGGTAAACGTGCTAATTCTACGCGTTCTTCATCTTCCAATGGTTGTACAGAGTTGTAAAATCCTGGCAGCGTAATTCGTCCTTTTTTGTCGTGCATGCCAGCGATTAGCTCGGTAAGTACTTGAGCTGGATTATGAATCACGCCACCAAAACCACCGGAATGTAAATCTTGGGCTGGACCCCGCAGGCGCAGTTCAAAATAGACCAAACCGCGCAAACCATATGTGACAGTTGGTAGTTCAGCTCCCAACATTCCTGTGTCGGGGTTGAGGGCAAAATCGCAGATTAAAAGGTCTTTGTTTTCACGAATGAAGTTTGATAAATTGGGCGAGCCAATCTCTTCTTCACCCTCGATCAGAAATTTGATATTAACAGGTAACTTACTTGTATTGAGGATAGCTTCAACAGCGTAAATTGAGGCCATTACCTGGCCTTTCATGTCTGTGGTGCCACGAGAATATAAATTATCATTACGAACGATAGGATCAAAGGCAGGGCTATCCCATTTATCCAAAGGTTCTGCGGGCTGCACATCGTAGTGGCCATAAATCAGCACGGTAGGTGCGCTCTCGCCTGCACCAAGTGCTTCAGCGTACACAATCGGGTGTTTATTAGTTGGGAAAATTTTAATTTGATCAAAGTCAAGTTCACTTAAATATCCTGCGAGCCACTCAGCGGCTTTAAAGACATCCCCATCATGCGCTGGAGTTGTAGAAACTGAGGGAATGGCTACAAATGCTTTTAATTTATCGAGAAAGAAGGTTTGTTGTTTATGGGCATATTGCAATGCAATATTTCGGTTGTCTGACATAAATTTATTGTCTCCAGTTGTTTAAAATTATTTACCAGTAAAAGCGGCTAATAGATCGCCTAGCAGGATACCGTTGGTGAGAGAAATGTATATACGATTTACCTCAGGGAAGCGACGTGCCGTAGCCCAAATTTGCTCCCGGTAGCGACGGGAATCGCAATAATCTGCGGGTTTCACATAGCCGCCCTTGAGTACAATAACGGCGTTGCCTGTTGATTGTTTAAAATCAACACTTTGTACTCGAAAATTGTTGGGATAAACCGCGTTATAGAGGTCGCCAAAATATTGCCCGCTGGAAAAAAAGTCTGTCAAGAGCAATTTTGATATCCTCTTCGGTGTTACCAGTACGCACATGTCCAGTGTAGACTGCATACAAACTGTCGCCACAGGCAACAGGACCTCCAGAGCCAAGAATGGTGAAATACATCATAATAGCGTTTTCGGGAATGACATACGGTGTATTTGAAGGCGTCGTAGTAATGGTTGCTGTGTTAGTAGGCGTTGGGGTGGTAGTCGTGGTTGGGGTGATCGTCGAGGTTGGAGTATCCGTGGGTGTTAATGTTAGCGTGGCAGTATTTGTGGAAGTTGCTGTAGGAGGGAGTGGGGTGTTTGTAGGTGGTAACGCTGTCGTTGTGGCTGTTGGGGTCTGAAAAAAATTGCCATTGCAGGCAGAAAGCAATACAACTAAGAAAAGAAGAACAGGTACAAAACGAGATGGTTGGTAATTTGACATAAATGATTCTCTACAAAAATTTTTAGCGATTAAGATTTGTAGATTATAACGACTTTTCTAAAGTTGTGGGTTTTGTGTTTGTCGCTTATCCAAAGAAAGTTAATGTGTCATAAGAATAATTTCAACTAATGCTAAAACTAGAAGTTGGTTAGTGTGAATCGTGCTACAATTGGTGCACGCCGGATCGGCGGTCGTTACGAGCGATTCGCATCTTGTGACGGCGGCGGGTAGAATTTCCCCGTCGAAAAGTGCCGCCATCCCTTAGAGCATAAGGAGGTCGCCGATCCTATGAACCTTTGGCAAAAATATCACATTGCCCAAAACATTTCCGACGCATTGCAAACAATGGCCGATGCACCGAGGTCCGTGCAGCTTATCGCTGGCGGTACGGACCTGCTCCTTGACCTGCAGCAAGGACGCCACAAAAATGTACACACTCTTGTAGACATTACCCGTATTCCTGAAATTACAGTGCTTGAAATCCGAAAGGGGGACTTTTTATCGGTGCGGCTGTCCTCCATCGAACAATTGC
>PVMS01140100.1_pt1 | contig 10917 bp, 10 predicted proteins | sample 1853461 | NCBI WGS metagenome assembly PVMS01 (sample SAMN08582032, study PRJNA380276) | Marine sediment metagenome, whole genome shotgun sequencing project. | isolation source: ocean sediment barecode stripped | collected 2017
GCGTAATTTGCGTATAAATTAGTGCTAAATTGTCCTAAGTTGCTTGACCCTTCGGTGGTTCGGTCATAGCCTTCTCAAGGAGTGACGCGCTCTGCGCTCTTCGTTCGGTGAGCTAAATCGTGTTCCGCTTGCTAGGTTCATATGATTTATGCGTAATTTGCGTATAAATTAGTGCTAAATTGTCCTAAGTTGCTTGACCCTTCGGTGGTTCGGTCATAGCCTTCTCAAGGAGTGACGCGCTCTGCGCTCTTCGTTCGGTGAGCTAAATCATGACCTACAACCCAGAGGCAAATGAAGCGATGCCAAAGCCCAACACCTTGGGTGCGTCGGCCTCTGATGCAAGCGACCGAGAAGGGCTTTCAAAGCCCAACGCGAACAAGAAAAGTGGCAACAAGCCCAATAATGTTCGCAAGATTCGGATCGAACGCATGATGTCCAAGGCTGAGTTGGCTCGACGCGCGAACCTATCGGTGTTGACGATTGATCGTGTCGAGAAGGGTTTTGGATGTCGAATGGACACAAAACGGAAAGTTCTCGAAGCTTTGGGTCTGAGGCTCGCCGACAGAGTACGTGTGTTTGGCGAGGAGGAGTAGCGTGCCTACATGCCGTCCGAGGGGAAGAACTTAATCGGCGTCGATATCGGTTCGAGCTCGATTAAAGTCTGTGAAATCAAAGAGGGGCGACGGGGGACACGGACCATCACCAGGTTCGGCTATCACCCCCTTCCTGCCGAGACCATCGTCGATGGGCACATCATCAACTCGGGCGCGGTCGTCGAGGGGCTCGAGAAGCTATTCGCGCGCAGCAAGCGCCGCAACGTCGCGCTTCGTGCCAGCGGCCACAGTGTGATCATCAAGAAGATCGTGATGCCGTTGATGACGGCCGCCGAGCTTCGCGAGCAGATCAACTGGGAAGCCGAGCAGCACATCCCGTTCGACCTCGAAGAGGTCCACGTGGACTACGAGGTGCTGCACGAACGCCCCGATCACGGTCAAATGGACGTGCTCCTAGTTGCGGCAAAGAAAGAAGAGATCAGCGATCTCACCAATCTGGCGATGGAAGCTCGACTTCGTCCCATGGTAGTGGATCTGGACGCTTTTACCGTGCAGAACGTGTTCGAGTGCGGCTATGGCGCCGCCGCGGAAGATGAAACCACGGTCTTGGTGCACTGCGGGGCCTCCACGACCACTGTGAACATCCTCGCCGACGGCACGTCCGCCTTCACCCGCGATATCGCCAGCGGTGGAAATGGGATTACCGAGGAGATTCAGCGGCAGCTCGGCATCGGCCGGGACGAGGCTGAGGCGTACAAGTGCGGCGGACAAGGGCGCGGTATCGTTCCGCGAGAGGTGCCCGAAATCGTCATCCAGGCGGTCGAGCAGCTTGCGGGAGAAATCCAGCGCTCGCTCGACTTCTATCTGGCGACGAGTGGCGACCGTGAGCTTACCCGCATCTGCCTGTCGGGTGGGACGGCGAACATCCAGTCCCTTCTCGACATCCTCCAGGAACGGACGCGGGTGTCCGTGGCGGTACTCGACCCCACCCGAGCGGCCGATGTGGAGGAGATGGCGCTGGCAGATTTGCAAGGTCGAGCATCACAGGCGGTGGTGAGCATCGGACTGGCTCTACGCAAAGAGCGGGAGCGTAACTGATGATTCGCATCAACCTGCTACCAACTGATAAGAAGAGGCGCGCTCGGCGCATCGCCACTTCACCTCTTCCCACAGGCGACTTCAGTCTGGGAACTTGGGGCGCGATTTACGGGGCTGCCATTGCCGTGTGGCTCGTAGTCCTCGGCATCCTCTACTTCGCGCAGAGCAGTGAGCTCGAGACTCTTGCGCAAGAGAACAAGACGCTGGAAGCGCGCCGGGACGAGCTCCAGGGCAAGACCAAGGGCCTGGCCGACGTCGAAGGACGCCTCGAGAGGAGTAGGGGCCTCGAAAAGGTCGTCCAGGATCTCGAGCGCGCGCGACGAGGCCCTACGCGCGCCGTCATGGAGCTTTCTAAGATGCTGAGTAGCCCGGGGGGTCCGACGATCAATCCCGCGGAGCTCGAGCGGATGCGGGAAGATAACCCGTTAGCCGGGTACAACGAGTCCTGGGACGTGCGGAGGCTCTGGCTCACTCGTTTCGAAGAAGTCGACCGCGAATGCAAGATGACGGGGCGGGGGCGCTCAAACGAAGATGTTGCTGAGTTCTTGCGTCGACTGACGCTTAGCGAGATCTACGACGGCGTGACGTTGCAACGAACGCGCGCGACAAAGGACCCAGACACGGGGCTCCAAATGGTTGGCTTCGATATTACCTGCAAGGTGAGGTACTGATGGCCAGTCTCGAAGATACATTCGTTGGGCTGCCCGGTTGGGCCAAGGCGCTTGCGCTGGTGGGAGTGCTCGGCTTGGTCGGCGGTGCGTACCAAGCCGTCGTTTACAGCAGCATTTCGAACGACCTCGCTTCGGCCGAGAAGAAGCAGAAGCAGCTTCAAGATCAGATTCGCGACGCCGAGCGCCGTGAGAAGCAGTACCTCGAGCTCACGCAGGAGCTGGCGAATCGAGAAGTCGTTGACCGGCAGAACCGCCGAACCCTACCCGAGAATGCCGAGATCGCTGCCTTCCTTCAGGATCTCAACCGGGTGGCTGAGCTGAGCGGTCTAACGATTCGTCTCGTTGAGCCTCGTCCGGAGCAGCGCCAGGAGCTTTACTCGAAGATTCCAGTCGTGCTCGCGCTCAGTGGTCGATTCCATCAGATTGGGAAGTTCTTCTACAACGTGAGCAAGTTGGACCGCGCGATCAGCATGGAGAACATCCGGATGACGCAACCAAAGCTATTGCCGTCCGGGGAAATGGTCATCGACGTCGATGTTCGCGCGACCACCTACCGGCGTCCGCCGGCCAAAGGGAAATAGGCAGCCATGAGCTCTAAGATGCGAATTTTCTCCTACCTCCTACTCGTCGCTACTGTTGCGTTGGCGGGTTGCGGTGGGGATGACGAGGAGGAGTATCAAGGTGGTCTTGGCCTCGGCGCGGGCGACGCCGCGAAGCAGGAGTCGGGCCAGGGCGACGGGGACGAGAGCGAGCCCATGATGGACTCCGCCCCGGTCGCATACACGGACGAGGACTTTTCGGAGCTCGACATTCAGAAGCGCGATCCATTCCGTTCGTTCGCCAGGGCGTTCAAGGCGCAGGCTGCCGCTCCCGCGCAGCGTCGCGTGCTCTTGCCTAGCACGAGCCTCGATGAGATGAAGCTGATCGCCATCGTGACTGGAATCGCCACGCCACGCGCAATGCTTACAGACACCGCGCAGGTGGGACACGTGATCCGCCGCGGTGACTACATCGGTCGTCCTGAGGTGGTACAGACCGGGGGTTCAGAGGGTATGCCAGTCACACTGAACTGGCGTGTGGATCGAATCCGTCCGAGTTCGGTCGTATTGACCCGTGAAGACCCGACCTCGCCCGACAAACCGCCGTTGACCCGCGTGATGCCCCTTCATGAAGGCGGCGAAGCACCGCAGTTCGCTGCGCCCTGACAGTCGAGAGATAATCGGTCGTTTTCTTGCGTCCGCCATCGCTGGCGTTCGATGATTAACGCTGCTGGCAGAGGAGTCAGGAATGCGTATTCATTGGGGTCTCGCAATCGCCGTAGGGGCAACGTTCGCATGGGTCAACATGGCTCAGGCAGCGGGTCCAAAAATCGATAGTGTTCGTATCAACGGCGCGCGTGACGGAGCACAAGTCTCGATCGAAGGTGCGTTTGATAATCCGCGTTATGCGGTTCGCGCCAAAGAGAATGGACGGCTCATCGTCATCGATGTCGACAACGCGACGCTGCCGCCGGGCGGGATAGAGATGAGCGGCAGCAACTCGCTCGTTGCACACTCGGTCGCAAGGAACACTGCCCAGGGCGCGCGTATCGAGCTGACGCTTACGGGGAAGGCGACGTATCACGCGCGCGCGACCGAGAACGGCATCACGGTAAAGATCCGACGAAGTAATGGCTCTGCCAAAGCCAAGACCAAGAAGTCTTCGGCCTCGCGCGCTGCGACGATCGAAGATGTTCGTCTGGAGAAGAAGGACGGTCGCGACCGTATCGTGATCACGCTCGCCGGCGATCCGGAATTCCGCGTGTCGACGCGTGCGGGTGCGCCACCTCGTCTCGAGGTTCTCGGCGCCCGAATTGGCTCCAGCGCCAGGCGGCGTATCGACGCACCCCATGGCTCGCTGATCAGCTCGGTCGAGCTCGAGCAGAAGGGCGACCGCGCGGTCGTCGAGGTTTATGGCTCCGAGGGGGCCGCGGGCATTGCCATTCGTTCGGGGGACCGGATCATATGGATATTCTCGTCGACTTCCACGGACACGCGTCCGCACACGCGGACCATTGCTCGGGAGAAGGATTACGCGGCAGAAGTCGATGGTCCAGAGGTTGCGGGCTTCCTCAGCAAGCTCCCAATGCAGGTCGGCGGGCAGTCCAGTCGGCGCTACTCGGGTCGCCGCATCGACCTCGACTTCAAGGACGCCGACATCCACAACATCCTGCGCCTGCTTTCCGAGGTAGGCGGGGTGAACGTCGTCACGGCGGACAATGTCGGCGGCACGGTCACCATTCGTATGCGTGACGTTCCCTGGGATCAGGCGCTCGACGTCGTGCTTCAGGCGAAGTCGCTCGGCATGGTGCGTCAGGGCAACTTGCTCCGAGTCGCGCCACTGGCTCAGCTCGAGCAAGAGCGTGAGGCGGCGATCGCTCGTCAGAAGCAACAGCAGCAACTCGCCCCGCTCGAGACCCGTCTCGTGCCGGTGAGCTACGCCACCGCTACAGAGCTCCAGCCTCGCGTTCGCGAGCTTCTCACCGAACGAGGGACCGTCTCGGTCGACACTCGTACGAACATGCTGATCGTCCGCGACATCGTTGGGCAGCTCGACCACGTCGAGGACCTGGTACGGAGCCTCGATACCCAGACGCCGCAGGTGTTGATCGAATCGCGTATCGTCGAAGCGAGCAGCTCGTACTCGCGCGACATCGGTATTCGTGGGGCGGTGCCGCCGTCATGAGTAGCGCGACGGGTAACCCCACCGGCCTTCGCTTCCCGTCCGACATCGGCATTGCGGGTGGCGTCCCGGTGGACAGCGCGCCAACGCAGGGCCTCTCGCCCTTCAACGGAAGCGTGAACAATCCAAACTTTGCGGTGAACCTGCCGGCCGTCACAGGTAGCGGCGCCGGTGGCGCACTTGGTTTGACGATGGGTAGCCTAAGCGGCGCCGTGAACCTCAACGTCCGTTTGAGCGCGGCAGAAGCGGCCGGCTCTGTACGGATCATCAGCTCTCCGCGAGTTCTGACCTTGGACAACCAAGAGGCATCGATCTCGCAGGGCACGTTGATTCCCTTCTCTCAGGTCAGCGCACAGGGCGTAAACACGGCCTTCCAGGAAGCGAAGCTCGCGCTGAACGTTACGCCGCACGTGACCGCCGACGGCGCGGTCGCGATGGACGTGAAGGTCACGCGTAACGAGCCAGACTTCGGTCGTGTGGGTGCAAACGGCGATCCGACCATCCTCGAACGCGAGGCCATTACCCAGCTCCTCGTCGACGACGGCGACACCGCGGTCATTGGCGGCATCTACACGCGGAACACAGGTCGTAACGTCGACCAGGTCCCGTTCCTCGGCGACATCCCGGTTCTCGGCGTGTTCTTCAAACGCCGCCGTTTCCGCGAGGACCGCAATGAGCTCCTCATCTTCATCACGCCGAGGATCGTGAATCGGGCGCTAGCGCTTCCGGAATAGACCCCCCCCCGTAAAGAGGCCGCTGCGCGTCCTCCACGGGGCTACGCCGCTCGAGTTCGTGACTAGGGGCGGGGGGGCTCGTATGATTCCGACTGTGCGTGTGTATTTGTCAGGGCCCATGGGGGCTGGAAAGTCGACCGTTGCCGCTGCGGTAGCCGGCCAGCTTGGGACCCGTACGCTCGATCTAGACGAACGAGTCGAGGAGCTTGCTGGGCGGTCGATTCCGGAAATCTTTGCCGAGCGGGGCGAGGGGGGCTTTCGGACTCTCGAACGAGAGGCGCTGAAGACGTTGCCGTCTGATGTGGGTGTGGTTTCGCTTGGCGGGGGGACGGTCGTCGATGACGAGACGCGGCAGATACTGCTGCGCGACGGGATCGTCGTCACGCTCACCGCCGCGCCTTCGGTGCTTGCGGAGCGCGTCGGCCAGGGCGAGGGCCGTCCACTGCTCGGTGACGATCCACTGGACGACCTCGAGCGCATCTTGAAGGCGCGGGCCGCAGCGTATGCAGAGGCCCATGCTGTTATCGATACGGGGGCGCTCGACGTCGAGGAGGCCGCGGCGGAGATTGTTGCGGTACGAAACCGCTCGCCCATCGTCGTGCCCCTAGGGCTGCGGACGTACCGGGTCGAGGTAGGGCGTGGCACGCGTCATCGCGTTGGGATTCGGGCGAATGAGCATGCAGCGGGCGACGCCATCCTCGTCTTCGACGGGGATGCTGACCGCCCTTGGCCCGCAGATGCCGTACGTGACCTCACTTTAGCCGGCAAACCTCCAATCGAGGTAAAGCTTGCCGGCGGCGAAACGCATAAGAATGTCGCCAGTGTGGAACAGGTCTGGGACACCGCGCTCGAAGCCGAAGTCGACCGCCGAGCGATCGTCATCGGTGTCGGAGGCGGTGTGATCGGTGATTTGACCGGGTTTGCCGCCTCGACCTTGCTCCGGGGCGTCGCGCTAGGACAGATCCCAACCACGCTTCTTGCCATGGTCGACAGCTCGGTGGGGGGCAAGACGGGGTTCAACCGCCCGCGCGGCAAGAACCTCGTCGGCACCTTCTATCAACCGAAGTTCGTTCTGTGCGATCTTGAGACACTCTCGACGCTGCCGAGCGAAGAGCGTATTGCCGGCTTGGCCGAGGTCGTGAAAAGCGCCTGGCTCGACTCCGAAAAGTCGGTCGCGATGCTCGAACGCAATGCGGAGGCGCTGATGGCGGGTGACGCCGACGCGACGCTTCGCGCGGTGCGCATGTCGATCCAACTGAAGTCGCGGATCGTTCACGAAGACGAGCAGGAATCAGGCCGCCGCATGCTCCTGAACTTGGGGCACACTGTCGGCCATGGCCTCGAAGCAGCCAGCGATTATCGCGGCATTCGCCACGGGGAGAGTGTTGCTCTTGGCATGATCGCCGCCATGCGCGTTGCACAGCGGCTCGGGCGCGGGCGCCGCGAAGAGACGGAGCGGCTTACGCGCCTACTCGGGAAACTCGGCCTGCCCACCAACCTCGATGAACGACTGAACAAGCGTACCCTCAGATTCATCGGCTCTGACAAGAAGCGCCGCGGGGACAGAATTTACTTCGTAATTCCCCGGCTTCCGGGCCAAACCGAGGTCGAGCTTCTGAGCCTCGACGAGGTCCGTGGCGCTTTCGATCCATGCTAGGCGACGGAAATTTGGCGGCTTACACCGGGGCTCGATACCATGAAAGCACCCTCTGGAGGGGACTTATGAGTCGATTCATGTTCGTGACTATGATGCTGGCGGTGACGGTTGCCGGATGTGACCGCTTCCCGGACAATGGACTGCAGATCGCGGCGCTTCTACCGCCGGACGATGGCTGCTTTGTGTCCGCGGACCAAGAGATCCGGCTCCTGCGCGGCACGTACGACCTCAATATCTCGAGTGACTACGTGATAGCTGCGTTGGTACAGAGCTTTCTGATCAGCAACGCACTGGAATTCCAGGGAGAGCAGGCGAACCTCCAAGTCGACAACTTCGACATCACAATGCTGCTTCCGGATGGTTCGCTGCTCGCGCTCCCCGACGGCCTCGTCAACCCGTACCGAGTCACCACCAACGCAGTCCTTCCCGCAATCGAGGAGGGCGGCGATCCTTCGCTAGAAGTCGCCTTTGCAGTCGGGATTCCGGCGTCCTATCAGGCCGCGCTCAGTGCCCTCATCGCCGCGGGCCAGCCATCGATCCTGCTCGAGATTCGGGCGGGCGGAACCACCTTCGGTGGCTTCAGCCAGCGGTCGGCACCGTTCCGTTGGCCGGTCGATCTCTGCGAGGGCTGCTTGGGGATAGTCTGCACGATCGGCGACATGGAGAATCTCTGCCTCCCTGGCCAGGACCGCCAGCCGTATTGCGCGAGCTTCGTTCCGGCGCCCCCCTAGCGCAGCGAAAAGAAGTACGGCGGAACCAGCGCCACATGCTCGGCGGCGAGCACCTGGAGCATGTCTGTCCATGGCTCGAGCGGAAGCGTTGCCGCCAGCGGATACCGCCGAAGCCATAGTCGTCGCAGGGTGCGTGCGTCGTCGTCTCCGTTGCCGCTCAGCAGGTCGTTGATGGCGTCGATTATTCCCTTGGTCGCAGGCCAGAGCTCGACCGGCGCATCAGGTGCCAATCCTCCGGCTGCCCGCGCCCGGACGAGCGCCTCGCTCAAGCCCGCCATCTCATCGATGAGGCCGAGCTCCTTGCCGTCTTGCGCGGTCATCACGCGGCCCTCCGCGGCGGCCAGGACCGCTTCGCGCTCCATCTTGCGGCCAACGGCCACCCGGTCGATGAAGCGGTCGTAGGTGTCACGAAGAAGGGTCTCGAAGGCCTGCCGCTCGGTGGAGTTCAGGGCGCGCACCGGGGTCGACCAAGCCGCCCGCTTGCCGCGTTGCAAGATGAACGTGCTGACGCCGATTTCCTCGGCCAGCCCCGCGAAGTTGAACTTCCCGCCGACGACACCGATCGATCCGACCAGGCTATTGGGATGCGCGAGAATTTCGTCGGCGGCGGACGCGATGTAATAGCCACCGCTCGCGGCCATGTCCCCAACGCTTGCGATCAACGGCTTGGCCTCAGCCAGGTTGCGCGCCGCATCCCACATCCGGTCGCTCGCAAGAGCCGAGCCGCCGGGTGAGTTGATCCGCATGACGACGGCTTTGACGTTGTCGTCCTTTTCGAGCCGCTCCATCGCGCGCACGAAAGGGCCGGAGACGGCATCACCCGTAGAGCCGGAGTCGCCATCGGTGATGCTGCCCGTCACGAACACCAGCGCCACGCGCTCACCACCGGCCTCGGGCTTCTCGGTTTCGCCGCTCAACAAGTTCAAGAATTGGCCGAGTGTAAGTTGCTCCTGTTTGGGTAGCATGCGAGTTCGGCGAATCGTGTCGACGCCGGCCGCCTTCTTGATCTCCTCACGCGAATCTCGAAGGAAGCCCACCGAATCGACCAGGCCTGCTTCCGAGGCCGCCGCCGAAACGTACGGACCCCCGTCGATCAGGGCCTTGGCTTTGCGAACGTCCCCGTCGGTCCGAAGCTTGGTGGCTTCGATCAAAGCGCCGTAGAGGTCGTCGAGAATCGCGTCCATGGAGGCTTTGGCTTCCGCGGGCATGTCGTCTCGAATGAACATGTCACCGGCGCCCTTGTAGCGGCCCATGTGGATGATCTCCGCTTCGACACCGACCTTTTCGAGCAACGACCGCGCATAGATCATCACGGCCGCAGGGCCAATGAGATCGAGGGTGCCCGCAGGCGACATGCTGATCCGGTCGCAGGTGGATGCGAGCAGGATATAGCCAACGTTGTCGGCACGCTCAAAATGACAGTGCACGGGCCGGTTCTCGGCTCGGAACTCGCTCAGCGCTTCGACGAGGTCTCCGACGCTGCCCCAGGCCCCCGGCAAGGGGCCAACCCGCACGAAGAGGCCCTTGACGTTCTCGTCGTCGGTCGCGTCCCAGATCCGCCCGAGGACGTCGTGGAGCGTTGGCCGCGGTCGGGCGAAGGGATCGTGTTCCGAGCCGTCCGGGAATGCCTGCAGAAGCCGAAGCTCGCGGACCACCGGCTCGTCCGAAGCTTTTTCTTCTCCGTGGCAAGACGTCGTGGCTAGGGATGCAAGAAGCGCGAGAATCATGAGCGCGCAATGACGCGTGGTGTGGTTCATGGTGCTGCCGGTTCTGATTCCTGTGCTGGCTCCTCCGCTGGAGACGGCTCCGACTCTGCGCTGGGTTCGGGCTGGGGCTCCGGGTCGGGTTCGGGTTCGGGAGGAAGCTTTGCATGGGGTTCCAAGGTTTTGATCGCTGATTTGGCGGCGGCGGCATGGGTGCCCGACGGTCGCCGTTTCACATAAGTGTAATAGGCTGAGACCGCCTCTTCATTCCGTCCCAGCCGCTCGTAGGTCTTTCCGAGGTTGAAATAGCCGTCCGGATGCCCGCGTTGGGCCGCCACGCGGAAATAGCGTAGGGCGGAGTCGAAGTCTTCGATGCGTGTCGACACGTGTCCGAGGCCGTCCATCGCTTCGGCCGAGCCGGGACGAGCCTCCAGCGCACTATCGAAGAACGCGCGAGCCCGGGAGTAGTTGCCACCTGCGAGCTCCGCCCGCCCTTGTCGCATGTACCATTCATAGTCGCGCACCGGTGGTCGCCCATCGACGAACGCATCGTCCCCAGCAGCCTCGGCGAGCCGGTCGTACTCATCATAAGCCGGCTTGCTCGAAGCGCGGCGTTTCTTAGTCGCACCCCGCCGTTTCCGAGCAGGCTTTGCCACCGCCGGCTCCACATCCCCCGCCGCTGTCCCCGCCGCTGTCCCCGCCGCTGTCCCCGCCGCTGTCCCTGCCGCTGTCGCCGTCTCCGCCCCGGCGTCCGCAGCAACCCCCGCATCCGCCACGACCTCGGGAGCCTGGAGCTCAGCCAGCAGCTTCGTAGCACTCGGCTGCTCCGGATAATCGACGAGGATCGTCTCCACCGCGACACGAGCGCCTGAGTCATCACCCGCCGCGTGCTCGGCACGGGTCAGCAATAGGAGATACGGGACTCCGTCGGGCGCAAGCTCTGCCGCCTGCTTCGCGCTGCGTAGCCCGTTTTCCAAACCGCCGCCCGCTTCAGCAGCACTCAGCCGCGCGTCGACGCGAAAAAATTCCGCCGTTCGACTGAACGACA
>PVMS01166503.1_pt1 | contig 10917 bp, 5 predicted proteins | sample 1853461 | NCBI WGS metagenome assembly PVMS01 (sample SAMN08582032, study PRJNA380276) | Marine sediment metagenome, whole genome shotgun sequencing project. | isolation source: ocean sediment barecode stripped | collected 2017
AGGCAGCAGGTGTGTACACAATATTTGGATTCCGGATGGCTCCAAGGACGTAACGGTAAACCGCTTTAAACATCGCGCCCTGTTAAAAGATTCCCTGGATGCGCTTCTGGCTGTTCCCCAGGATCCCAAGCATATGGCTGATGCGGTTGAAGCTAAACTTTTTGGCATTGGTCTGGAAGCTTATACAGTGGGGTCGGATGAATTTTATTTAGGATATGCAGTGGATAAGAAGATGATGCTTTGCCTCGATATCGGCCACTTTCACCCCACAGAACAGGTTTCGGATAAGGTATCTGCAGTTTTTCAGTATATCCCTGAATTGCTTCTCCATGTTACACGTCCCATCCGTTGGGATAGTGATCATGTGGTAACGCTTAGTGACGAAGTTCGCGCCCTTTTTGAAGAAATTGTCTGGGCTGATAAATTGGATAAAGTAAACATCGGACTCGATTTCTTTGATGGTAGCCTGAATCGCATAGGTGCTTATGTGGTGGGAACGCGTGCTGCTCAAAAGGCGAAACTTTTGGCTTTGCTTAATCCAACAGATGAAATTCGTGCATACGAAGAAAAAGAGAAGAACTTCGAGAAACTGGCCTTGCTGGAAGAGGCTAAATCCATGCCATTTGGTGCCATCTGGGACTATTTTTGCTTGAAAAACAACGTTCCTGCGGGAGATGATTATATCCCGGTAATTCAGGAATATGAAGCTTCTGTGTTGAGCAAGCGATAGGGTTTGGATGATGAATAAAAGTAAGTGAGCTATGAGATTAGTATCAGCTTTCCACTGTTTTTGTTTCATCTCCATTTGTTGTTCATTTCTGTCGGGACAGATAAATGAATCTTCCCTGCAGCCGGGCTTCAATGGCGTAGTGTCTGGCGAAAATCATTCCATGATAAAGTCGCAGACACTAATGGTTTCCCTGGACAATGGAACAGGGAAATTGCTGGCCATTCAGGATATTGAAGCGGGGTTCAATTTTATTGGTGAACCCCTTAGCCTTTTCAGACTGAAACTTACGAAACCCGAAAAGGGAGAAAACCTTATCCTTGATGCCTCTGATTTCAGCGAGTTAACGGTCAGCACCAGGGAAGGAATCCAGGGGGCTGAGATTTATTCCATCCATGAAGGTTCGAAAGAAGCAGACCTGAAGGTGAAATGTTCTTTTCATACCTCATTAGGTGATCCATATATAAAGGCAAAGATTCAGGTATTCAATCGATCGGAATGGGCCATTGCTCTGGTGGATTTTCCTCTGCTCAGGCTAAAACCTGTGATCGGTGAAGATGGTGAAAATGATGTGTTTTTTATGCCGGCGGGACCTGGTGTCATTGTAAAGAATCCTGGCAGCAAAGAACTGGATTATCAGGCCAGATATCCGGGACATATCTCGTTCCAGATGATGTCCTATTTCGATCATGATGCAGGTTTGTACATCGCATTGGATGATGCCGTGGGGAATGTGAAATTCTATGGTGTTAAGAGTGAAAACGGTTGGCTGGACCTGACCACCGGACATGCCAATGAGGAGATCCCGGGTGGGGATTATCTCAAAAGCTACTCAACCATACTCGGGATCAACAGAGAGTCATGGTACCATGCCGCAGATCAATACAAGTCCTGGGCCATGAATCAGTCCTGGTGCCAAACCCCGATTGCATATCGTAAAGATATTCCGGAATTGTTGAAATCGGCTCCTGTCTTTATGCTAAGCTATTCACCGGCAGGAAGATTCCATGCGCCGACCAGCGGACTATCTCCTGCTGAAACACTTGAATTGATCGTTGGACACAAAGAACGCGCCGGGGTGGAACATGTCATCTATTCACCGGTTGGGTGGGAACGCAGCGGTAGCTGGATAGGTGCCTACTATTTCCCTCCCCAACCATCGGAGGAGTGGTGGATTGAATTCAATGAACTTGCCCGGAAGGAAAATGTTTATTCCTGTCTTATGACCAGCGGATTCAAGTGGATTTTTCATCAGAACAATCCCCCGGAAGCTGACCCTTATGATTATAGTGAGGACTTTGAGCGGAAAAAACATATAGCCGTTGTAAATGCCGACGGATCACCTTATGTAGTTGGCAATCCGGATCTGCCTGGACCGAGAGGAGGATGTAAAAGCTATATCTGTAAAGGATCAAAAGAGGGCCAGGTGTGGATGAAGGATATATTCGTAGAAATTGCCAGTCTTGGATCGACAGCCAGTCAGATAGATCAGGACTTTGGGGGGCAAGAGCGTGTACCCTGCTATAGCCCTGATCACGGTCATCCACCCGGTTATGGAAAGTGGATGTGGGAGGAGTATGAAAGATGGCAGGTCATGAAGGAGCGTGAGACTAAAAAAGTCAATCCGGATTTTTTCTCATTTCAGGAACTTGCAAACGAGATGTGCATCCCCTATCAACCTACGGTATGGTCGAGGGATTACGCATTGCTGGACTGGCCTTTTAAGTATGCCTGGGGCGTGCCGGCCTATAATTACATTTACCATGAATACTCAACTTCCATAGGTGCCGCTCTGTTTGGAGCGCAGGGACAGGAACCGCCAGGCGAGGTTTTGGCATACAGCATTGGCAGGTGTCTTACCTATGGAATCCTTCAGGGGATATCCATTGTGTTTCTGTATCCCATGGAGTCTGATGAAGCCAGCCCGTACAAAGACCGGTTTCGGGATCACAGTCCCTTGCCCTCAAAGGCCTATAATAGTTTTGCAAGACCGCTGGCGGACCATAACGAATTCCTGTTGCTGGGAAAAATGAGGCGACCGTTCCAAATGATCTGTGACAGTGTGGATCTGCCCTTCAAAAGATCAGCGAAAGAAATATTTGATCTCCGGATGCCCGCCATCCAGCAGGGTGTTTTCGAAGCGCCCGACGGAAGGATCGGGGTGATCCTGGCTAATCCGACCACCAAAAAGCAGCGTGTAGAATTAAACCTGCCTGGATCCCCTGGAAAAGCAGACATTTACCATCTGGGGGTATTGGAAAAAACCATTGAATACATGGGTTCATTGAAACTGGAACTTGAGCCTTTCCAGCCATTGTTTTTAGAACTCAGTGATGTAAATGGATTGATAAGAACAGAACAAAGTTTATTATATTAGCTGATCGCAGCGAAGAAATGCGACAACATTAAAGTCTAACTAGTTACAAATAAACGCTTTGACCATGATTATGAACAGAGTCTTATTTTGGAGAGTCTTAACAATTGCCTGCACTGCAATATTTACATCTACAAATGCACAATCCATCAAGATTGGAGAGGCAGAGTTGATCTATACGGAGGATGAAATACCCATCCGCTACGATGGCTCGCTCTCCACCCTGAAGAAAGATGCAAACTCCATGTATTTTTTTCACTCTTTTGGCTGCAGGCTAAAATCCGAGTCTGGCCGTAGAAGTCGTCACTCCTGGCACTATGGTCCGCCGCTGGATCCCCTGAAGGTGCACCACCTCAGCAAGACCGATAAGGAATTCTGGGATTATCAGGGCTATTACCAGGAAAAGCCAGAGAAGGGTATCTGGATCCTGGGAATGTACCAGCGCGATAATGGCGATCTGCTGGGGATCACCCATTCTGAGGTCAACGATTTTCCCGGAGAACATAAGCATCAGGTCTTCTCTATCGGTCTGGGATATTCCACCGACCAGGGAGCCTCCTGGACCTATTGCGGGGAGATTGTCCGGGCTGGAGATCCGCATACCAATGTGGGTGGAGGAGCCTACATAGTTAAAGATGAGTTTCTTTATGTCTATTACAACGACCGGGATACCCTGGAGAGAATCAAGCAGCCCTGCGTGGCCAGGGCAAAGCTTAGTAAAGTACTAAAGGATGCCTCAAAGGGCCGGGTTGGAGAATGGCACAAATACCGGGATGGGAACTGGGATACACCCGGTTTATCGGATGTGGCAGGGACAGGAGTGATCCCGATGGTAAGTGGTGGCGAAGATGTGCATTCGGATGCAGCCTGGTGTACAGCCCTGGGCAGGTACCTGCTAACCGTGCAAACCCATGATGCCAACGAGCTGTTGCTTTTCTCCTCTACAGATGGAGTGAAATGGGATAAAGAAGCTGTGGTAGATGTAGCCGAGGAGGGTGAGATGCAACCCTACTCTTCGTTTGTGGATTTTAACGGCCCAACAAATGATTGCAGTGAAGTGGATGGAAGCTTTTACATATACTTTCCGAGAAAGCGACTGGATGATCACGAATTTGATTATATGTACAGGCGCCTGGTCACCATCAATTGACACCTAACAGCACAAAATGAATAAGAACACCTGCCTGTTTCTGTTTATTCTGTCATTTGCGTGTATAACAAATGCAGCAGGGCAGGAGGGTATTGTTGAGGATCGCGTTTCGGTGAAAATATTCAAGCAGGTTTTTCCAACGTATCAAATGGGGCCCGACGATCCGAATCCATTTTTTAAAGACTTCCGTGTGGAGGGCTTGGATTTTTTTCGTGGAACCAGATCCGTTTATCCTTACACTTTTGTTAACGATTATCAGCAGGAAAAAAGAGAGGTTGAATATGAGGTGGTACGCCTTGAAAATGATTTAATTTATGTGGATATCATTCCTCAGTTGCGCGGAAGGATCCAGGGGGCGGTAGACAAACGAAACAACTGGGATTTCCTCTATTATAACCATGTGATAAAACCCGCCGAGATTGCAGTGCGTTCATTCTGGATATCGGGTGGATTGGAACACAACCATCCTGGCGGACATGGCTATACCCAGTTCAGTAAAATAAGCTATGATGTGATTGAAAGGGAAGATGGCAGCAAGAGTGTGGTCGTGGCAGAGATTGAGCCTGTCAGGATGATGAAATGGGAAGTTGAGATTACCTTACGACCCGGCGAGTTACTGGTGGAAACCAAAGGAAGGTTTATCAGTACACAGCCCTTTCCTGTTCCATTTGTCTCCTCCAACAATGCAGCTATGCATGCCACCGATGAGATGGAACTCATATTTCCTCAGGAGACACATGCTTCGGGTCACGGATTTGAACATTTAAAACCGTGGTCGGAATATAGCCCCGATGGTTCGGACTGGGATTGGATAAAGAACATAAAAACAGCACTCTCTGCCTTTGCCGACGGAGGTGGATTACTGCAGGATTATTGGGGTACCTATTCTCACGATCAGGGAATTGACGCTGGAACTGTGGTAGTTGCCGACCACAGGGTTGCTCCCGGTAAAAAGTTCTTTACCTGGGGAACCCATGAGAGTGGAAAACAATGGGATCATTTTTTAAGTGACGGGGATGGAGGGTATGTGGAATTACAACAACAGGCATACTTCTCAAATCTAGGGTATGGCTATGCTATTCTGGATCCGTTTGAGGTAAAAGAATTTTCCATATACTGGTATCCCGTTAAAAATACGGGTGGTTTTGTTAAAGCATCTAAAGAAGTGGTCATTAACTTCAGGAGGAAGGATGGCAGCAAAGTATTGCTGGATATTCAGCCTACAATGGACATTCCCGAAGCCAAATGGTTGGTCTATAAGAACAAGCAGTTGATGCATGAACAAAAAATGGATTTGGAAGTTGGTGAGGTTTATCACAAAGAGTTAAGTCTGTCATGGTCTGAAGATGATATCCTTTCTGTGAAAATTTTGGATGGAAACAACAGGGAGTTAATCAGCTATGCTACAGAAATTGACCCGGTGGAACCGATCGTTCATCGAATTGGTGAGAAAAGATTATCTGAATACAGCATCGACCAATTATATTCTAAAGCAATTTCCAATTACCATGATCCTTACGGAACCGATGCCAATGTATTTATAGAGGAGATCCTCTCGCGCGACTCACTGGAATCAAGGGCCAATCGTTTATTGGGAACCATCTCCGTAAAAAGGGGGCAATTCAATGAGGCCATCGGTTATTTGCAACGCTCGCTGGTTAACGACCATTTTGAAAATAGCTACAAATCACTCTTTTTAATGGGTTACTCGTCTATCCGGCTGGGACAGCTGGATAAGGCACACGAATATTTGGTGCAATCGAGCCGGAAAAGAAGTGAACTGGACCATTCATTGTTTTACCTTGCACAGGTTGAGGTGCTTAAAAAGGATTACAATGAAGCGCTCAGAGTATTAAGCCAGGCTCCACTCTCTAAACTAACTCATCCGGATCTATACAATCTGATGGCTTACCTCTTCCGGATTCTCGACGAGAAGGAGATGGCGTCAGAATACCTTCAGAAATCTTTTGAAATTGATCCGCTCAATTTTGTGGGGTACATTGAGAAGATGGAATGGGCTCTGCAAAAGGAAGATGCAGTTGACAAGATTAACTTCATATTCGACCGCAAAGACAAACTATTTGTTGGTTCACAGAATTATATTGAAGCAGCGATCTTTTATATGGATCTGGGTGATTTTGAGGAGGCACTGGTGGTCTTAAACCTTGCAGAGCAAAATTATCTGAACGCAGATGAAATCTATCCCATGCTCGATTATTACAAGGGATATTGCCTGTTACAAACAGGAGAAACGAGCCAGGCACTCAACTTTTATAAAAGGGCTTCAGAAACCGACCCAACTTATGTATTTCCCTACCGGACAACAAGTCTGAAAGTGCTGGAAAGTGTTATTTCTCATTATCCACTCGATGCAATTGCACAGATGTATTATGGTGACCTGTTGTTCTACCTCAGAAGGCATAATGAAGCAATTGCTGCCTGGGAAGGATCCATTCAGCTGGAACCGGAACAATACAGGGTGAACCGAAACCTTGCCATTGGTAAATATGCCCATGAAAAGAACTACGATGCCGCCACCGAATTGTTGGAGAGATCTTTTAAACAGTCAAATAGAAATCTTCGAATTTACAGTGAGTTGGAGCAGATGTACATTCTTCAAAAAGAGTTCGACAGGCTTGAAGGACTATATGACAACAACACTGATATTCTAAAGCAAAAAGGTGATCTGGCCCGGAATGCCGTAGATTTGTATATACAATTGAATAGATTTGAGGATGCACAAGAGCTATTAGAATCAACCTATTTTAGTGCTGCTGAAAAATCATTGGGCAAACCAGTGAGGCACACCCGCCATGTGGAGGCATTTCTTGGTGAGGGAGAGGAGCTCCTGTCTCAAAAGAGATATAAACAGGCCATTGCAGCATTAAACAAAGCCTGCGAATATCCCGATTATCTGAACGAGGCAAAAGTGAATCAACCAGTGACAACTCGTACAGATTTCTATCTGGCAATGGCCTATCAAAAGGACAAGCAAAATGAGAAGGCGGAACAATTTTTCCAGAAAGCCATTGAGCAGCGAATAAATCCTGTTTCAGTGGCCACCATTTATAAAGCCAGGGCATTGAAGGAAACAGGCAGAAACAAAGAGGCTGAAAATATGGTAACGGAGATGATCGGGAGGCTTTCAAACGATGAGGCTGGGAATAATACGGCGAAGGGTGATTATCTGAGATCATTGGCTTACGGGTTCCAGGGAGCAAAGGATGAAGCGGAAAGATTCAGAAAGTTGGCCCTGGATAAAGACTATAATGTGGCCATAAAGGCCATGGTGGAGTCTGCCTATATTCCGGAGCAAAAATATACAATTGAATAGTGCAATACAGATAAAATGGAAATGAAACTTTATCGCATATTTATCCTGGCAGTTATTGTTTTTGTAACCCCGCAAAGTGCTACTGCACAACAATGGCAAGGGAGGTGGATCACTGCATTTGAGAATCAGAATGCCACCAATACCTGGATCGCTTACCATAAAACCCTTGAAATCTCTGAGATTCCGGAGGAGGCCATGGCCAGAATAGCCGTGGATTCCAAATACTGGTTATGGATCAATGGGGAACTTGTGGTTTTTGAAGGACAGCTTAAAAGGGGCCCCACACCCGATGATACCTATTATGATGAAGTAAATATCGCACCCTTCCTTAGATCAGGCGAGAACAAAGTTTCAATTCTTGCCTGGTATTTCGGCAAAGATGGGTTCTCACATAAAAGCAGTGGGGGAGCAGGCCTGATCTTTGAATGCCTGACTCCCGAATTTGAATTAATCTCAGACCCCAGTTGGTTTGCATCCATGCATCCTGCATTTGGATATACCGGTCCACCTCACCCTAATTTCAGGTTGCCGGAATCCAACATCCGTTTTGATGCCAGGAAAGGTAACCTGGATTTTACGGGCAAAGATTTCGTCTTTACTCCGGAGAACGAAGCATCGGGAAACTGGCGTCCTGCAAAGTTATTGGGAAGGCCTCCCATGGCACCATGGAATCAATTGGTCAAGCGACCGGTGCCTTTGTGGAAAGATTATGGCCTGACCGAATATGTGGATGCGCCTGCAATGCCCTTTATAAGTACCGGGGACACAATTGTATGCAAACTTCCATATAATGCACAGGTTACCCCATATTTTGAGGTTGAGGCACCGGAAGGGGAGACCATTCATCTGCTTACCGATCATTACGCAGGAGGCGGACCTGTGAATGTGCGGGGTGAGTATGTGACCAGGCATGGAGTACAGGCGTATGAAAACCTGGGTTGGATGAATGGCCACAAGGTCTTCTATGTAATTCCAGGGGGCATCAAGGTTCAGAGTTTAAAATACAGAGAAACCGGATACAATGCGGAATTTACAGGGGATTTTTCATGCAACGATCCGTTTTTTAATGAACTGTGGAAAAAGGCAGTCAGAACCCTCTATATCACCATGCGGGACACCTATATGGATTGTCCGGACCGGGAACGCTCACAATGGTGGGGTGATATGGTGGTGGAGAGTGGAGAAGCTTTCTATGCCTTAAGTCCCGAGAGTCGACACCTCACACGGAAGGGAATTCTTGAACTTATCAACTGGCAAAGAGAAGACAGCACCATCTTTTCTCCCATACCCACCGGCAACTGGGATAAGGAATTGCCGGGTCAGATGCTATCCAGTGTTGGATATTTTGGTTTCTGGAACTACTACTGGAACAGTGGTGATCTGGAGACCATAGAGCTGGTGTATGAAGGAGTGGGGAAATACCTGGGCATCTGGAAACTGGATGAAAGGGGTGTGCTTAAGCATCGGGAAGGGGGATGGTACTGGGGTGATTGGGGTGTAAATGCAGATAAAGCACTTCTTATCAACGAGTGGTATTACCTGGCTTTGGAAGGCTACCTCAGGATGTCTGAGCTATTGGGTAAACTTGATGAGCTTGAAAATACCAAAAAGAAGATGGCTGACTTTAAAGTAGCCTTTAATGCGGCTTACTGGACGGGGAATCAGTATCGTTCCGATCAGTACACGGGGGAGATTGATGATCGGTCACAAGCACTGGCCGTTGTGGCAGGCCTGGCTGACAAGGATAAATACGGACAAATATATAAACTGCTACAAACGCAGATGTATGCAAGTCCCTATATGGAGAAATATGTGATTGAAGCGCTCTTTTTAATGGGACAACCCGAATATGGGCTTGAAAGATTAAAGATGCGGTTTAAACCAATGATCGAGCACCCAGAGATTACAACCCTCTGGGAAGGCTGGGGAATAGGAAGGCACGGCTATGGAGGAGGTTCAACCAACCATGCCTGGAGCGGAGGAGGGTTAACCATTCTTTCCCAGTATGTGGCCGGCGTCTACCCACTGGAGGCTGCTTATAAGAGCTTCTCTGTAAAGCCAACCCTGGGCCAGCTTAACCAGGTATCTGTAAGTATACCATCCGTTCAGGGATTAATCAAATTGGACATAGAGAAATCTGCACAATCCATCACTTATCAAATTCTGGTACCTGAGGGTAGCCGGGCGGTGGTCCACATCCAGGAAGGGTACAAGCAGGTTTCCATCAATGGAGAAAAGGTTGTGAAAAATGGCCGTGCCATTAAAGGCTCCGGTTTTCAGCCGGTTGACTCAAAAGAGCTGAAAAAGGGAATCGCAATCCCTTCGGGTGAATTTACTATTATTGCAAACTGATTATCCATTAGATAGTGTTGATTGAATGAAGATTTTTTTCGGGATAGCAATTTCTCTGCTTTTATTCTATACGGAGACCCAGGGCCAGACCTGGTTAAAGCTTGATGATCCCAAGCCAGACGAAATGGTGGAAGTATTCAAACATAATCTTCCGGATGAAAATGCCAGAAAAATCCACGGACGGACCTATTTCAATCCCTATCCTGAATTGATGAGCACCAGTTTTTTAAAACACGGCAGCTATCCACAGGGATGGTGTACACCCTTAAAGACACCATAAAAAGTATTCAGATCTTTTATGATTTATACAGAGACAGACTGATTGTTTTTTCCAAGCATGCGAAGGCAATGGTTGAGCTTGAAGAGGAGTTCATTACCCATTTTCAACTCAGGGTTAAAGGCAACAATACCACCTACAGGTTTATCAATACCAATTTCATCAAAGGTTTTCCAGAATCACTTTGGCCTGGATTTCACCAGGTGGTGTATGATAGCCCCGGGCTCTGTTTTTATAAAAAGCATATTAAAACCTTCTCCCGGAAGCCAATAGGGGGAACGTATGTGGCTGTGTTTAAAAAGAAAGAACAGTTGATTTACAGGCATGAAGATCAGTACATCCACTTGAGAAAAAAGAAAGACTTGTTGATGCAGTATCCGGGATCGGAGAATGAAATTAAGAAATACCTTCGGGGATCTAGATTCAAACTCAAAAATGCCAGTGATATGGACCTTAGGGCTCTGGGTGTTTATCTTAACCAATTGGGAAAATGAGATTCAGGAAAGTTCTCATATGGATGATTATCATGGTTTCGGTATGGACACATTCGATTTCTCAGGAACGGCTGATCAATTTTCGATGTGACACCATCCCGTTCTCTGCATTTGTCAATGCTTACAAACAGACTATCCGTCCACCCTGGATTATAGTAGATAACTACCTGGCCGGCCTGTTGAAGCTGGTTGACAAATGCAGAGAACGG
>PVMS01035056.1_pt1 | contig 10915 bp, 10 predicted proteins | sample 1853461 | NCBI WGS metagenome assembly PVMS01 (sample SAMN08582032, study PRJNA380276) | Marine sediment metagenome, whole genome shotgun sequencing project. | isolation source: ocean sediment barecode stripped | collected 2017
GACTTTTCGAGAAAACTCCTATAACCCTTTGTTTTACTTTGTGCCCGGGGCCGGACTTGAACCGGCACTGCTTTTCATAAAACGGATTTTAAGTCCGCAGCGTCTACAAATTCCGCCACCCGGGCTTGCGGAGAAAAAATGGAGGCTAGGGTCGGAATCGAACCGGCGTCCACGGCTTTGCAGGCCGCTGCATAACCACTCTGCCACCTAGCCTTCGGTTGCAGGCGTCGCAGTATACAGCCCTGCGGAGCAGAATCAATTTGCAGCATCCGAGGCGATATCCGGGCGCGCTTCTCGCATAATGTGCCCATGAGACCTGTATGCCGATTAATGACCTTGGGAACTTGCTGGGTGCTCGCAGCATGCTCGGAAGTTGCCCCGGTCGTACCTTTCGAGCCAGAGACGCTCGCCCTGCCCGCTCAGGTACCCAGTACGGCGCCACGATTATCTGGCGGCGGCGAGGAGGTGGTTCTGAGCTGGCTTGAACCGAGCGAGTTCGGCACGAACCTCAATTACTCTCGATTTGACAACGGCGCCTGGTCCGAAGCCGCTACGGTCGTCACGATCGCACATATGTTCATTAACTGGGCCGACCTGCCATCCGTCGTGCCGATGGGCGGCGATCGGCTCGTGGCTCACTGGCTGCAAATGGCGGATGACATGCCGTATGCCTATGACGCGGTATCCGTGCAGTCTGGCGACGCTGGAACCACCTGGTCTGATCCGCTCCGCGTTCACACAGACGGTACCCCGACAGAGCACGGCTTCGTATCAATCTTTGCGGATGGCCCGGGCAGCGGTTTTGTCTGGCTGGATGGCCGCAAGATGATCAACGAAGTTACTGATGATCCGATCGCAAGCGGCATGACATTAAGAGCAGCTTTTATAGACGAGAACGGGACCTTGCACAGCGAGCAGCTAGTCGACGAGCTGATTTGTGACTGTTGCCAAACCGATGTTGCAATTGCTGCGTCCGGCCCGGTGGCCGTTTACCGGGATCGCACCATCGATGAAATTCGGGACATATACGTAACGAGATTTGTTGATGGTGAGTGGTCACCGGGGCGACGCGTTGCGGACGACGGCTGGCGCATAAGTGGCTGTCCGGTCAATGGACCATCGATAGACGCCAAAGGCAATGGCGTTGTTGCCGCCTGGTTTACGGGCGCCAATGGTCGCCCGGTCATTAAATTAAGTTTCTCAGACGATGGCGGCCAGACATTCGCCGCACCTTTCGAAGTTATCGACGGCACTGTGCTCGGCCGGGTTGGCGTTGTCTTACTGGATAACGGCGATGTCGCAGTCAGTTGGCTTCAAGTTAGCGGCGGCGGTGTCGGTGAGGTACATATTCGCCAGATTCAGTCTGACGGGCGTCGCGGACCCGACCACACCGTCAGCTATGGAGTGGGTTCGTTTTCTGTGCCACAGCTTGCACGAACAAACAATGACCTGATTGTTGCATGGACGGAGTCCGAAGATTACGTCGATCAGGTATTCAGCGTGCGAATTCCGATTGCATCACTTCTTGACGGGGCAGATTAACCCTTACGGGGTCCAGGCGTAACCGATCTTCCCATCTGGCTCAAACCAGGGACAAAATTAGTTATTTGCAGCCCCGGAAAGCAAAAAAGTCGCTCAATGAGCGACTTTTTCGGGTTTTGGAGCGGGTGATGAGGATTGAACTCACGACCCTCACGTTGGCAACGTGATGCTCTACCGCTGAGCTACACCCGCATATTTGGCCCGCGATAATTCGCGGAGGGGCGAGAGTTTACGTTCTCAGGCCTCACTGTCAAGGTTGATGTACGGCCAGGCGGCCCGCAGGTAGGCGACCATTGACCATATCGTCATGCCCGCCGCGGCCACGAGCATTACGAAGCCTATGCCGTAGATATCAAACCCCAGGAATTCATTCTGGTAAACCATGAAGCCAATACCGAACATCTGCAGTGTGGTCTTTATCTTTCCGGACAGCGAAACCTGCACATTGGCACGCTCGCCAATGGTGGCCATCCATTCTCTGAGCGCCGAGATCGTGATTTCACGGCCGATAATGATCATCGCAACGATGTCCACTCGCCAGAGTGGATCGCCCTGGACCAGCATGACCAGAACGATGGCGACCATCAATTTGTCCGCAACCGGGTCCAGAAACTCGCCAAATTTCGACATTTGCTGATAGCGGCGCGCAACCCAGCCGTCCAACATATCGGTAATAGCCGCCACCCCAAACAAGATCGCCGCAATGGGTCGCGCGTGTTCCATCGAGCTGTAAAACAGGACGACGACCAGCGGAATCGCTGCGATTCGGAACAGAGTCAGGATGATTGCAATGTTCAGTTTCAAGGGCCGGGTCACTTTTTATTAGTTTTGTCCGTCCAGATGCAGGTCATTGTATATCGATTCGGCCAGCGATCGGCTGATTCCGTGCACTTTGACCAGGTCGTCAACCCCGGCCCCGATAACTCCCTGCAGACCACCAAACTGGCGCAACAGTTCGCGGCGCTTTTTGGGACCCAGGCCGGGTATCTGTTCGAGCCTCGATGTGTTGCGGGCTTTTGCCCGCCGCTGCCGGTGCCCGGTGATCGCGAATCGATGCGCCTCATCCCGTATTTGTTGAATCAGAAGTAACGCCGGCGAGTCAGATGTCATTTGAATTGCCGCTTTCTCGCCCGGCAAGAACAGGCGTTCTGCGCCCGGCTTGCGAGCACGCCCCTTGGCAACGCCGACAACCTTCAGCCAATCGAGCTCCAACTCGCCGAGCACGGACATCGCTTCCGCCAATTGCCCTTTACCGCCATCGACAAACAAGACATCCGGCATCGGAACTTCACCTTTCTTCACCCGTGTGTAGCGGCGCCGTAGCGCTTCGGCCATCGCGGCGTAATCATCGCCCGCGGAGTCCGGACTCAGATTAAAGCGGCGATAATCGCTCTTGAGCGGGCCGGCCGAATTGAATACGACGCAGGACGCGACGGTTGCTTCCCCCGACGTATGACTTACATCGAAACACTCGAGCCGCTCCGGCGGCTCATCGAGCTGCAGTGCTTCGGCTAGAGCAGAGAATTGGTGCCGAATCGTTGCGTTGCTCGCCACCTGCAGATTGAGACCCTGCTCGGCATTGGTCCTCGCCATCTGTAACCAGCGTAATCGATCGCCTCGCACCCGGTTCTTGATCGAGATCTTGCGCCCCATGCGCTCGCTGAGCTCCTGTTCGAGTAAACGGCCATCCTCAATCTCACAATCGAGGATAATCTCTGCGGGCGCGTCCCGACCCAGGTAATACTGCGACACAAATCCATTGAGTATTTTTTGCTGACTCGCCTCCCCGGCAAATTTCGGAAAATGATCACGACTGCCAATCACGGCTCCATTGCGAATGAACAAGACCGTCACACAATGCATCGCACCATTGGTCGTAAAACCAAGAATGTCCAGATCCTTGCGGGCCGATCGTGATATTAACTGCCGGGCTTCGACTTCCTTGAGCCGCGAAATCTGATCCCGAAAACGCGCTGCCTGTTCGTACTGCCGTTCAGCGGCCGCCTGATCCATGCGCTTCACGAAAGTGTCGATGACGCTCCGATTCTTGCCGTCCAGAAAATCGATAGCAGCACCGACGTCTTTGGCGTATTGCTCCTGGCTGATCAATTCAACGCAGGGTGCTGTGCATCGTTTAATCTGATATTGCAGGCAAGGCCGGGTGCGGTTGCCGAAATAACTGTCCTGGCACTGTCGGACCAGAAACAGCTTCTGCAACTCGTTGAGTGTTTGCCGTACGGCACTCGTGCTCGGGTACGGACCGAAGTAGCGACCCTTGCCTTTGCGTGGCCCGCGATGAAATTGCAGACGTGGATAGCGGTGATTGGTCGATACATAAATGTACGGGTAACTTTTGTCGTCGCGCAGAATTACGTTGAAGCGCGGCTTGTGCTGCTTGATCAGGTTGTATTCGAGGATCAGCGCTTCGGCTTCAGTATTGGTCACTGTTACTTCGACGTTGGCGACGAGCTCCATCATCGCCGTCGTTTTCACCGAATCGTGACTGCGATGAAAATAGCTCGATACGCGTTTCTTCAGATCGCGCGCCTTGCCGACATAAATAACTTTGTGCTTCGCATTGAGCATGCGATAGACGCCCGGTCGGTGCGTCAGACTGCGTAAAAAAGACTTCTCGTCAAATGTCCGTGCGTCGCTCACTTTGCTATTTATCCAGCAACTCCCGCGCCTGCGCAAATATCCCTTCGAACATCTCGGTAGTCAGCCGCCGGGTGTTCGTGTTGTAGCGACTGCAGTGATAGGAATCGAGCAAAGTCACATTGCCAAGATCGTGAACGGCCGCGTGCGCAAATTTGTAATCGGCTTGCCGCATAGCCAGGGCTTTGATAATTGCCCGGTGCGCGATGCCTCCCAGAGCGAGCACGACAGACGACTCAGGCAAACCCTGCAGTTCGTTGCCAAGAAACGAATTGCAGGTATTGATTTCAGCACCGACCGGTTTGTTGTCAGGAGGCAGACACTTCACTGCATTTGTGATTCGACATTCGCTCAATCGCAAGTCGTCGCCTGCAGCAAGAGATTCCTGGTGCGACGAGAAGCCGAACTTGTGCAACATCTGGTAAAGCAGGATTCCTGCATGGTCGCCCGTAAATGGGCGCCCTGTCCTGTTTGCACCGTGCATTCCCGGCGCCAGGCCGACGATCAGAAAGCGCGACTCCGCGTCACCGAACGGTGGTACCGGTTTGCAATAGTAGTCCGGATAACGCTCGTTCACCTCGTCGAGGAACAACGCGAGCCGCGGACAGGCGCGGCAATTCTTGTCAAAAATACTTGTGTCCATCGATGTCGGGCGCTGCATGGCGCTTTGCGCAAAAGCCGTGCATTGTACCGACATGCCGCTAATCCTGCTCAATAAGCCGCACCAGGTACTCAGTCAGTTCCGCGACGACGATGGTCGACGCACCCTGGCCGAGTTCGTCGCGCACAAGGATGTCTACCCGGCCGGCCGGCTCGATTACGATAGCGAAGGGCTCCTCCTGTTGACCGACGACGGCAAGCTCCAGGCGAAGATTAGTCAGCCGCGCAACAGACTTGTAAAGACCTATTGGGCGCAGGTTGAGGGTGTGGTCACAGCAGCGCAGTTGAATGAAATAGAAACCGGGGTCGAACTCAAGGATGGACGTGCGACGGCCCGCTTCGCCAGGATCGTCGGAGAGCCCGCCGGGTTGTGGGAGCGAGATCCCCCGATTCGTTATCGCAAAAGCGTGCCGGACACGTGGATAGAAGTCGGTATTACAGAAGGACGGAACCGGCAAGTGCGTCGCATGACCGCCGCGGTCGGTCTACCAACACTGCGATTGATCAGACGCTCTGTCGGTCCGTGGACGCTCGATGGACTTCATCCCGGTCATCTCAGGGAGATCGACAACGACGATGCCTGGGCCCAAATCAGGGCCGCGAAGAACTAGCTCTGACGATTCACCTTCGCCGTCGCCTGATGCAGCCCTGCAATGCGCATCGCCACTTCCATCGCCTGTTCGTAATTAAGCCGCGGATCGACTGTCGACTTGTAGGCGCGAGCGAGATCACCATCAGTTAATCCACGCGCGCCGCCAGTGCACTCTGTGACGTTTTCTCCGGTTAGCTCGAGGTGTACACCGCCAAGATGACTGCCCATTGACTCATGCACGCGAAATGCTGATTCGAGTTCAGAAACAACATTGTCGAAGCGCCGCGTTTTGGTGCCATCCGCCGTACTTTCCGTGTTGCCATGCATCGGATCGCAGACCCACAACACCGGTGAACCGGTTTCTTTCACCGCGGTGATTAATTCCGGTAGCGATTCCTCGATAGTCTTCGCACCGAATCGGTGGATCAGTGTTAGCCGACCTGGTTCGTTATTCGGGTTCAGTGCTGCAATCAGTTCCTGCAACCATTCGGCCGTCATGCCCGGGCCAATCTTGACGCCCATCGGGTTTGCTATACCGCGGAAGTACTCAATGTGCGCCCCATCCATTGCGGCTGTGCGCATACCAATCCACGGAAAATGCGTCGCAGGTTGTACCAGCGTTCGCGGCGATCCAGATACCGGGTTTGTGATTGCTCGTAAAGCAGGTGCAGGCCTTCATGGGCTGCATAAATGTCAGCCCGCTGGGTTTTGTGCACAGCCTCGCCTGAAATTGTCTCGAGGAAGTCGAGCGAGTTGGAGATTGACCTGACGATCTCGTGATAGTCGTCGGCCATAGCCGAGTGCCCCACCCAGCCGAGATCCCAGTATTCGGGGTGATGCAAGTCAGCAAAGCCGCCATCAATCAGAGAACGCACGAAATTCAAAGTTAGTGCGGCACGTTCGTAGCCACGCAGGATCATTTGCGGATCCGGAATACGGTCAGCAGCGGTAAATGGACTGCGATTGACGAGGTCGCCGCGAAAACTCGGCAATGACGTGCCATCGCGTGTTTCGGTATCGGCGGATCGTGGTTTCGCATACTGGCCTGCCATCCGTCCAACACGAACTACGGGCTTTTTCAGCCCGTAGAGCATCACCAGGCTCATCTGTAACAGGATCTTGAGCTTGGCTACAATGTTCTCGGAGGTGCACTCCTCAAAGGTCTCGGCACAATCGCCACCCTGTAGCACAAATGCCTCGCCGCGCTGGGCCTTGGCAATGTGATCTTTGAGCGCGTCGATCTCCCACGAGGTCACGAGTGGCGGCAAGCGACTCAAATCGGCCACGGCGCTATCCAGCTTGGCCTTGTCCGGGTAACTTGCCTGCTGGGCGGCCTGCATACTCTGCCAGCTTGCAGGGTGCCAATCGGCCTTGGAAATCGTTCTACTCACATCAAATCCTGTGTTCGGCGACAAAAATACGGGCGCCGGGCCCGTCAGAACGGCGAATCATGCCATGTTGCACTGCAAAGGCGCAAAAGTTTCTTAAGTAATCAGTAGCTTAGCGCTGTGTGGAAAGGACGCTGGGAGATAGGCACAATGCGCGCCAGCGGAGAATAAATCTATGAACAAAATACTCGACAGTCTTGGCCTGAAAGCCGTCAATCCAGGAACATGGTACGGCGATGAAAGCAGTGAGGACACCACGACCGAATTAATTGAGTCAGTGAATCCGGCAACAGGCGAAGTCATAGCCAGCGTACGCAGCACGAACGCTGAGGAATTCGAAACCCTTATCCAGAAAGCGCAAGAGTCTTTCCTGGTTTGGCGCACAATACCGGCGCCCGTTCGGGGCAACGCCGTGCGCCTGATCGGCAACGCGTTGCGAGACAACAAAGGCGCGTTGGGCAGCCTCGTCGCACTCGAAAATGGCAAGATCAAAGCCGAAGGCGACGGCGAAGTTCAGGAGATGATCGACATTGCCGACTTTGCTGTCGGTCAGTCGCGCATGCTCTATGGCAACACTATGCACTCGGAACGGCCGCAGCATCGGATGTACGAACAGTGGCATCCGCTCGGACTGGTCGGCACGATCACAGCCTTTAATTTCCCGGTCGCTGTCTGGGCGTGGAACTCTTGCATCGCGGCAATTTGCGGCAACGTGAACATATGGAAACCGTCATCAAATGTCGCGTTGTGCGGTGTCGCCGTACAGAAAATCGTCAATGAAGCACTCGCCGATATGGACTTGCCGCCGGTGTTCTTCCTGTTTAATGACGACTCCAGCCACAAGCTGTCGAAGAGTTTTGTCGAAGATAAGCGCGTTAATCTCATTTCGTTCACGGGGTCTTGCGGCGTCGGCAAGAGAATAGGCGGACAAGTCACGGCACGTATGGGCAAACTGTTGCTCGAACTTGGCGGCAACAACGCGATTATCGTTGATGAACAGGCCAATCTCGATCTGGCCGTACCGTCTATCGTCTTCGGCTCGGTTGGTACTGCCGGTCAACGCTGTACGACCACACGGCGCGTGCTTGTGCACGAGTCTCGCTTCGAGGAACTGAAGAACACACTCGTCAACGCCTATGGCCAGGTTCGTATCGGCGACCCGCTGGACCCGAATACGCTGATGGGCCCATTGATTAACGAATCCGCCATAGAGCAAGTCGAAGCCGCTTGCGCAGCCGTTCGCGATTCAGGTGGCGAGATCTTGTGTGGCGGGGAACGCATTGACGGTCCCGGCTACTTCATTTCACCAGCTATCGCCGTAGCCCAGAACGATTGGGACATCGTCCAGGAAGAGACTTTTGGTCCGATTCTGTACCTGATTCCATTTGATACGCTGGACGATGCGATCGCTATGCAGAACGGAGTTGTGCAAGGTCTGTCGTCCTCGATCTTCACAGATAATCTGCAGAATGCCGAGTACTTCCTGTCGAACGCGGGATCGGACTGTGGCATCGCCAACGTCAATATCGGTACCTCCGGCGCAGAGATCGGCGGCGCCTTCGGCGGTGAGAAAGAAACCGGCGGTGGCCGTGAAGCGGGATCGGACTCCTGGAAGGCCTACATGCGCAGGCAGACCAACACGATCAATTGGGGCAGCGAGTTACCGCTGGCACAGGGGCTGAACTTCGATTTGTAGGAGCGCCCCTCGGAGCACCGTTGGAGCACCGTTGGAGCGCCGTTGGAGCGCCTCTTGAGGCGCGAATGGAATCACAGCTTCTCGAATCGGTTTTCAGCGCGATTCTTGCGAACCCCCCCTGCAGCGAAGATCTGTCCGCTCATGGCGATGTAAACGCCAGGCGCTGCAACCTGTGCTGCTGCGACTGCCATACCAACGTTGAATATGGCATCGGTCGACTTGAAACGTGCGGGGCTCAGTGCCCCTGTAAGCACAATGGTCTTGTCTGGCAGGTCCGCCAGTGCGTCGGCCGTCTCAGGCATCGTGTCCGTACCGTGAGTGATGACATAGCGATCAGCTGAATCGCTGGTGATGTAGTCGCGCAAAATTGTGCGATCTTCATCGGTCATATCAATACTGTCTTTTTGCAGCAACGGCACGATGTCATAGTCAAGTTCGACAAGGCCCTCGGTCAAAATGTACTTGATCTGGGAGTCGCCAATCTCGAACTGGCTCAGGGCGTCAAAGTAGATCTTGTCGATCGTGCCGCCGGTTGTTATGAAGCGAATAAACATGTGAGCAATGCTATCATCTGCTCATGAAATCCATAGCCGTCATTACCTCTCTCGTTCTGGGTTTTCTCACCAGCGTCAGCCAGGCCGAAGACAGCGTCGTCGTCCTTGAGATCAAGGGTGGCATCGGCGTAGCAACCGCCGACTATGTCACCAGTGGCATCGAACATGCTGAAGAAATCAACGCTGAATTAGTCATCATCGACATGGATACGCCGGGCGGCCTCATGGGGCCAATGCGCGACATTATCCAGGTCATTCTCGGCTCCAGCGTCCCTGTCGCTACTTACGTCACACCCGAAGGCGCACGAGCCGACAGTGCGGGGACCTATATCCTGCTCGCCAGCCATATCGCCGCGATGTCGCCAACAACTCACCTCGGTGCTGCCACTCCGGTCTCTCTTACGGGTGACAGCGTCACTCCCGAACGGCCGTCCGAGGAAGAAGAGACTGACGAGGAAGAAGACGAGTCGGCCGAAGAGTCGGTAAGCGAGTCAAAGCCCTCCCCCGGCACATCGATGGAACGCAAGGTTCTGAACGATGCTGTCGCTTACATCCGCGGGCTTGCAGAACGGCACGGTCGAAACGCTGATTGGGCCGAGGACGCAGTCAGGGATGCCGCAACACTCACTGCCAAAGAAGCGCTGGAAGAAAATGTCATTGAGTTTATTGCCGCCGATCACGCCGAGTTACTGGAGCTGGTAAACGGGCTGGAACTTGAAGTCGACAACGAGACGGTCACTCTCGCGACGAACGCAGTAACGATTGAGCAGTACGAACCCAATTTGCGCATCAAAATATTGTCTGCGATTGCGAACCCCGAGATCGTATTACTACTCGGCATGATCGGTCTCTATGGGCTCATGTACGAGGGCTGGAATCCGGGCGCGATCGTACCCGGGGTCGTCGGCATTATTTGCTTGTTGCTCGCCGCTTATGCATTACAGGTTTTACCCGTTAATTACGCCGGACTGGCCCTGATCATCGTTGGACTCGCCTTGATGACCGCGGAGGCGTTCGCCCCGAGTTTCGGGGCACTTGGGCTAGGTGGCATTGCTGCGTTCATTTTCGGCGCAATAATGATGTTTGACAGCGGTATTCCCGGGTTCGGCATTTCGCTGACCTTCGTGATCAGCGTGGCAATCCTGGCCGCCCTGTTCATCGTATGGCTGGCCACTTTTGTACTGCGTTTGCGTCGTCGCGGTGCTGTGTCGGGTCGCGCCTCGATTGTTGGCGGAGTCGGTACCGCGGAGATGGACTTTAGCGGTGAAGGGAAAATCTGGCTTGAGGGTGAGTCCTGGACGGCGCGCAGCAATGTTCCAATAGAAAAGAACCAGAAAGTCATCGTAAGAAATCTTGTCGGGCTGGTCCTGGAAGTCGAACCAACTCGTAAAACCTAGCTATATCTTAATTGAGGACACACTAATGCCTTATGCAACAGCTGGAATCATCGCGGCACTCGCGATCGTCATTATCTACAACACGATCAAGATCCTCAAAGAATACGAACGTGGCGTCATTTTCTTTCTCGGCCGATTTCAGACGGTCAAAGGTCCTGGGCTGATCATCCTGATTCCCGGACTGCAAAAAATGACGAAGGTCGATTTGCGCGTTATCGTCATGGACGTACCGACACAGGATGTCATTTCACGCGACAACGTCTCGGTTAAGGTCAATGCCGTCATCTATTTTCGCATCGTCGATCCTGAGAAAGCTGTCATACGGGTCGCCAATGTCTTCGAGGCGACGAGCCAGCTCTCACAAACGACGCTGCGATCCGTCCTGGGTCAGCACGAACTCGACGACATGCTTGCTGAGCGCGAAAAACTAA
>PVMS01073795.1_pt1 | contig 10915 bp, 11 predicted proteins | sample 1853461 | NCBI WGS metagenome assembly PVMS01 (sample SAMN08582032, study PRJNA380276) | Marine sediment metagenome, whole genome shotgun sequencing project. | isolation source: ocean sediment barecode stripped | collected 2017
AATTGTCTAATGAAATAAATGAAATTATTGATGGCAAATATTTGTTTGATGTAAAATTTAGAACTGTTGATCTTGATGGCATAGTAGAAAATTTATGGGAAATGACTGAAAAAAGATTCACGACGTTAAAACATTTGATCACCACAAAGCCATGGGATTTTTTCATGTTTGTTGAGATAGGTGTTGATAGATTACATCATATGTTTTGGAAATATTATGACAAAAGTCATCCTAGGTATGAGTATAACGAAAAATATAAAAATGTAATTCCAGATTATTACAAATTCATAGATGGAAAAATCGGAGAACTGTTAAATCTAATCGATGATGACGTTTATGTCATCACTGTTTCTGATCATGGTATAACTAGTATGAAAGGTGCATTTTGTATCAACGAATGGCTGATAAAAGAAGGTTACTTGGTATTGAAAAATTATCCAAAGGAAATTACAGATATCAATCATTGTGATGTAGATTGGGAAAAAACAAAGGCATGGGGTTGGGGAGGATACTATGCAAGGGTTTTCTTCAATGTAATAGATAGAGAAGAAAAGGGAACAATACCTCTTGAAAAGTTAGAAGAAGAAAAAAATACACTAAGGAAAAAAATTCTAAAAATAAGAGGCCCGTCAGGAGAATCACTGGACAACAAAGTTCTTTATCCAGAAGAAATTTACGATGAAGTTAATGGTTCAAAATCCGATATGCTAGTATATTTTGACAACCTATATTGGCGGTCAGCAGGGACATTAGGACACAATAGATTGTATTTATCTGAAAATGATACTGGTCCTGATGACGCGGTTCATTGGTGGGACGGAATGTTTTCTATATATAACAAAACCAAGCCTATCGAAGGAAAAAGATTAGAAAATTTAAGTATCTATGACGTTGCCCCAATCATTCTAAAAACAATGTCAATTAATATTCCAAAAGGAATGAAAGGACGTGTGCCACAAGAAATATCAGATTGGACTGATACTTAGAATTTTAATTCAAGCACACTAAAAAAATAAGGGAATAAGATATGAATATTGTTGCAATTGGACATCTATTAGAACAAACAGTTATTTCTTGCGGAGGCATATTACTTAAAAATATTGAAAATGGTGGGAAGAGTAATCTAATAATATTAAGAGATAAAAAAGTTTCAAACGAAAATAAAAAAATAAATGGATTCCATGAAAAATTTAAAGTTACAATTCAGAGTACAGAAAATTTTGATTTCTCAAATGTAACACAAAGAAATGTTGTTTTGATTAAAAAATTGATTGACAATAATTCTCCAGAGACAATTATCATTCCCTTTAACAGATCAAATTCAAAAAAAAATAGAATTATTAGTCAATCATCAATTTTGGCGGGAAGAAATATCAAAAACATATTGATGTATGAAAAAAAATGAGAATTGTTCATATTTGCCTACGATATTTGAGAATACAAAAAATGTTTATGAGAGAAAAATCGAATGGCTTAATTGCATAACCAAATCAAAAATATTTTTTGCCAAAGACCAAGAAAATTTTAATAAAAAAAATAAAAAATATGAAATAAATTTAAAAAAATTTGAACCGTTGCAAAGTCAAAGATTGGTGTTAAACTAGAATTGCATCTTCAAAAAAACATGCAAAAGAGAGAGAAAATGAGAATTGTCTGCATAGGGGCGCATCCTGATGATGTAGAATTGGGGATGGGGGGTACAATAGCACACCATGTAAAAAATAATGATGATGTTTCAATAATATTATGTACTTTAGGAGGAGTTTCAGGAGATCCTGAAAAAAGAAAAAGAGAGACCATTAACGCATCTAAAATTTTAGGAGTAAAGGATTTACGAATATTGAATTATCCAGTTTCAAAACTTAATAAGCCAGAAGCTAAATTTTCAAGAATTTTAAAATCAGAATTGGATGAAATAAAACCAGATAGAATGTATACGCATAGTCCCAAAGATTTCCACCAAGTTCACGTTGGAGTTTCAAAGTCTGCTATAAAAGCATCAGAAAACATTGGTCAGATTTTATTTTTTGAAACCATATCCTCTACAATGCCAGAGTTTTTTCCAAACGCATACTGCGACATAACAAAATTCATTAAACAAAAAATTGAAAGCCTAAAAGCTCATCAATCACAAAGACACAGATTTTACCTAAAACCAAACGTAGTCAAATCAATTGCAAATACTCGTTATGTATGGGGAAAAATAGGACCAAATTCAAGAGGGTATGCTGAGTCATTTTATATTCACAGGTTCATATGTTAAAAATTAAATTTACCATCAGCTAAAAAAGATCAATAAACTATGATCTGAATTTTAATAGTTTTGTTGTTTAGTAATTTGTAATATTTTATTATGACAAAATAATTTGCAATATTTTATTATGACAAAATAATTTGTAATCAATAGGAAATATGCATAAGAAAATAATTACATGAAAAAATATGTAAATAAATTATTTTTGAATGATTTCAATATTTTTAAATATCACTATAATTACTGCAACTTGGGCAATAGAGATTGTTAAGACAATATTCAATAGATCTACCATTTTCAATGGTTCAACCTCTGAAAGAACAATTGAAAATGTCAGATGAACAAATACGAGAAAGGCTATCAATATTAGTAAAAAAAGCTGTAAAAGATCTAATCGAAACAAATGATTCTGCAGTGTTTACACAAGAAGAAGCAAAAGAATTAGAAGAAGATCTGAAAGGCTTAGGATATATCTAAGGATAGTTTTATCTAATCCCTTTATTTTCTAAATATAAAATGAGTAAGGTTGTTTTAATTGGTCTTGATGCAGCCATTCCTAGTTTAGTTAGAAAATATATCAAAATGGGAAAACTGCCAACACTTCAAAAAATTGCACAAGAAGGAACCTCAGCAGAACTAATTCCTGTTTTTCCGACACATACAGCAAGTAATTGGAATTCAGTTTCAACAGGAGCATGGCCAAAGACCCATGGTATTACGGATATGGTTATTCATTTTCCAGGAACCCCTCTTACCGAAATTGAAAGTGGTTTTTATTCGAATTTTTGTAAGGCAGAGCAAATTTGGAAAACTGCTGAAAAACATGGCAAGAAATCAATATTGATGAAATATATCGCATCTTGGCCACCAAATATCCAAAATGTATTACAGGTAGAAGGATTTGGGGCTCCCGGTGGCCCCGGAGCTAGGCCATGGGGCTCTAGTCCATCAACCATTAGCAACAGTTCTTGTTATGCAAATGAAGAAATAGAAAATGGAAAACTGATTTCTTTTAAAAAGGCAGATCTTTCCTTATGGAATTTATCAACTGATTTCAACTCAAAAATAACTCCAAAAGAAACCGAGTTAAGGTTGGGAGGAGAAGTAGTTTACAGTGTTTTGTTAATTGGAAAAGAATCTTCAAAATACGACACAGCAATTATTGCAAAAAATAAAGACATGAGCAATGGATTTCAACTTAGAAAGGGTGAGGTATCAGAATGGATGAATGATGAGTTTAAAAAAGATGGAGAAAAAATTTTGGCATCCTTTCGTTTAAGATTGATGGACATAGGTGGAGAGAAGGAAAAATTTAAGATTTATGTAACTCAGATTTTTCCTCATTCAGGTTGGACATATCCAGAAAGTTTAGCAAGTGAACTAATAGAAGAATGTGGACCATTTTTGGAATCGATTAGTCATTTTCCCTACGCGTTTGGATGGGTGGATGAAAATGCATATGTTGATGATATGAATTATCAAGCAAAATGGCTTGGAAAAGCAACGCAGTATTTGATGAAAAAAAATAATTGGGATTTGTATATGACACAATGGCATGGAATTGACAATACTGAACATGCTTTTCTAAGATTTGACGATTCAACTCTAACCAGTCATGAAAAAATAATAGGTGAAGAAGTTACTCTATCATCATACCAAATTGCTGATCAATATGTGAAGGACATTATTGATGGGGTAAAGCAGTCAATGAAAAGCGATGATGTACATACGATAATACTATCCGATCATGGCCAAGTAATGGGTAAACGTCGCTTTTTTATCAATGCATATCTTTACGAAAAGGGATTTATAAAACTCAAAAGAAACTCCCTGACAAACAAAATTGAAATAGATTGGAAAAAAACTCGTGCTTTTGCTCAAGGAATGGTTTCAGTTTATCTTAATGTCAAAGGAAGAGAGCCAGAAGGAGTTGTGGACCCGGGTAAAGAGTATGAAAATTTAACAAGAGAAATCATAGATTTGTTATATGACATTAAAGACCCACAAACCAACCAGCGACCAATAATCTTGGCATTAAGTAATCAGGATGGAGAATTTATAGGCTTATCAGGTGACAGGGTAGGAGATATCATAGTTGCAGCAAACCCTGTTTATGCGTTGGATAACAGGATTAAATTTGACGGGAATTTGTTTATGAATTTAAAAACAGGGTTGCCTGATGGTAGTATTCATGGTGCACAGCTCCCAGCGTTGGACATGAAAGAATATGGAATGATAAAATCTTTATTTATTGCCCAAGGTCCAAAAATTAAACAAGATTTTGTTTTAGAGAGAGCAGTAAATATAATAGATATTGCCCCCACAATTTCTAAGTTGTTAGGTATTCCTCCCCCAAAAAATTGTGAAGGAGTAATTATAAAAGAAATTTTCAATTAATTAAAAGACTCTATTAATGAAGTTTTGAAACTCTAAAATGAGTTATTCCATATTAAGCGCATTTCTCGAATGAGGGGTGTCAGATTCGTCTCGAAGGAATTGTGAATCATCAAACCTCTTAAGAAATACCATTTTTTTCCTACGTTCAACAATAAAGAGGATTACTCCAGCTATTATGATCGCCATAATTATTACGTATGCGAATGGAATGCCTGCATAGTATAACAATAGAGATGGACCACTAGGGACATTATAATTTACATTTAGATTTTGAGAAAAAGAATTGTCGTTATCACCTTCCCAAGAGATTTCAATAGAGGTGTTTTGAAGGCCAGTGTCAACTTCAGGGTCTAGAGAAACAAAATAGGTGGTGGTAAAAGACGCTCCAGGAAGAACATTACCTATACTTTCTTCATCACCAAGAGTTGTAATTAGAGAGCTTTTTACTCCAGGGATTGTATTTCCTCCAAGTAGTTTTGTTTGGACATTTTCTGCTATCTCAGACCCTGTGTTTTGAAGAGTTATTCTAAATGGTACGTTTACAGCACCTCTAAATAATTGTGAATAATCTACATCGAGTGTTTTGAATACAGCTTTGGGATTGACAGTAAAGTCAAAATCAAGTTTAGAAAAAGATTCGCCATCTTTTGATAATAATATTGCAGCCTTGTATTCATTTGGCTCTAAATTTCTGTCCAAGTCTATGAAATAGTGACCTATGATTTTTTCAGAGGAACTGATTTTACCAAAAAATTCTGTATCCGAACCACCCCAAGAAGGAGAAAATCCTGGTGGCAGAACTAGTTCTGATCTAACATCATAAACATTCACTCCCATATTCAATAATTCTATGTTCAATTCAGAAGCTGTATCTCCTGCATAAAGAGGAGGGTTAACCATGGTTACCGAACTTATTTTTATTGGGTTATCTGTTACTCTGATATCAAAAGTAGATGAAGATGAATAGTTGTTTTCTCCATCACTATAATACAAATTTAGAACGACCTCATGTAATCCAAGGCTTGCCAATTCATCAATATCTACTTGAAAATCAACTTCTCTACTTAGTTCTACACCTAATTGTCCAAGTCTTGATATTTGGGATTCGCTTTCAGCTTTAAATGGAGATAGCATCAATAATTCGGCGGAGATATCATAAAGGTAAGAATTTCCTGTGTTTTTCAGACGAAAGGAAATAGGAATTTTTGTCTCACTTGGGCTAACATTCGCCTCATTTGAATCAATATCAGAGATATTCATCGCAACTACTTTCAAATCAGGAGCAGCATAGCTTCCAATGTTTACATTAGCTTCAAGGGAATTGGACCCTGAGTTTTGAGATCTAAAGTTAAATATTATTTCGTAAGAGCCTGGCTTGAAGCCATTAACATCCCAAAAAAAAGTTACTTCTTCTCCAAATTCTATCACATCTATCTTAATACTGACTGGTCCCTTTATTTGCAAGTGGTCGGGAACGGTTAACCATATCAACAGGTTCTTATCATCAACTATTGCCGAATTTTTTAGTGTTGTTCCAATAGTGAAAGTTTCTTTTTCTAAAATATTTCCCGGGATTATAACATCCGTTACAATTAGACTGTTCACGGTTCCCACACTCAAATTAAAATCAAATGTTGTTGTTTCTGGAGGATTATTAGAAGTTGCAACTATATCAATAGAGTAGGAGCCAGGTTCACTTGCAAGCAATGTCCAGCTTCCAGATCTTATACTACTCTTTGTCGCATCAAGTTCTGCCACAATTGGAGTTAAAATACTAATTTCACTTGGAACATTAAGATACAAAAACAAATCACTGTGTCTTGCGGGAGTACTTACTGAAACAGAAATAGTAAAAGGTTCATAAGGACTAGGGTTTTCTGAAACACTGATCTTTTCAAATATTATAATCGGGTCATCAGAAGAACTACTGATTGCATTAGCTTGAATAAAGTTTGAAAATAACATTAATGTAATAATAGAAAAAACTAATACTTTGGTAATTATCATTTAAAATAAGACCGTGGCTTTTTTGGTAAAAACGTTTGCTTTCATCAGGAAAATTTTTGAATGTATTTAGATTTTTCAATTGAATTTAAAAAGAATAAATTTTTTTTCTTGTAATTTTTTTTTGTTACAAAAGCTATTCCAGTTAATAGATTTAAAAGAAGTCATTAAGAAAGTAAAAGGACAGTGAAGCAAGATGAAATTATGTCAATAAGAAAGGTTCCCAGTGCATCACCATTTTTTGATGATTCTGACATAAAAATAATTCAAGGAGATGTAGAAAAAATTTTAAAATCAAAACGCATGGTATTAGGACCGTACACAAAACAATTTGAGCAAAAATTCAGTGAATATATTGGAACTAGATATGGCATTGCAGTCAGCAGTGCAACGGCAGCTTTGGAGATCATTCTAAGATATTGTAATGTTAAAGAACATGAAGTGATTGTTCCAACTAATACTTTCATTGCTTGTCCAAATACGGTACTATATGCAGGAGGTATTCCTGTTTTCGCAGATATGGATCCTGAAAGTTTTTGTTTAGACCTAGATGACGTTAAGAAAAAAATTACAAACAAGACAAAAGCCATAATGCTGGTCCACATAGCTGGTTTGCCTGAACCACATTTACTCGAATTAATTGATCTCTGCAAGGAGAAAGGGATTAAAATTATTGAGGATTGTTCTCATGCTCATGGAGCCACATTTAATGGTAAAAAAGTAGGATCATTTGGAATCGCAGGATGTTTTAGTCTTTTTGCCACAAAGATCCTTTCTACTGGAACTGGTGGCATTATAACAACAAATGATTCTGAATTAGCCAAATTTGCAGAGGAGTTAAGACATCAAGGAGGAATTGGTGGGGAAGGGCAGATAGAGGTCTTTGATAAATTTGGATATGATTGGATGATAAATGAGATAACTGCCGCATTAGGTTCAAATCAACTTTCCAAATTAGAAAACCAATTAAAAAAACGAATCGAGTTGGCAGAGATGTATAGAAAAAAATTAAAGGATTATGAATTGATTAAACCCATTATTGAATATCCCAATTCCAAGAACGTGTATTGGAAATTCATAACTGTTTTAGATAATAAAGTAAACAGAAACAAAGTCCGAGAATTGTTGCGACGCGATTACTTCATTGATGCAGGAATTTTATATCCTACTTTGTGTCATCTTCAGCCTATCTATCAGAACATGGGACATTCAGAGGGAGAATTACCAATAGCAGAAAGTGTAATGAAAAACCAATTAACCCTTCCCATCAATCCCTATATGACTGAAGATGATGTCCAGTATGTTGTGAAGTCTTTAGAAGAAGTAATAACAAAATGTCAGGAACCATAGCCACTATTCACCAACCAGAATTTATTCCTTATCTAGGGTTTTTCAACAAAGTTCGTTTGAGTGATATTTTGATAATAGGAGATGCTGTTCAATATAGAAAAGAGGGATTTCAAAACAGAGTTAAAATCAAATTTTCAAAGGGAGGATCTTGGTTAACTGTACCAATTACGTATAATTTTGGTCAATTAATTAATTCAGTAAAAATTGGAGAATCAGAAATGGAACCTTGGTATGAGAAACATTTAGGAATTTTACATTCTTGTTATGGAAAGACGAAATTTTTCAATGAATATATTGAAAAATTTGAATCTATCTACAAAAAAAAATACGAATTTTTGGCAGATCTGAATATAGATTTCATAAAAACAATATTAGAGATCCTAGGATATGAAATTCCGATTAAAAGAATGTCACAAATGAACCTAACAAAAGGAAAGAATGAAGGAATCATTGAAATTTGTAAGGAAGTTGGAGCAGATTCGTATTTGTCGGGAATGGGAGGAAAGAAATACAACGATGAACCGCTCCTTAACCTAAATGGGATTAAATTACTTTATAATAAATATGAACATCCAAAATATCATCAACAGTTTATGAATTTAGGATTTATTTCAGGTTTATCAACACTAGATTTAATATTCAATGAAGGACCAGAATCAAAAACAATATTAGAATCTGGTTTTCAGGAGTTCTAGGAATTTTTAAAATATTCAATTCATGGTAATTGGTAATATGTCTACATCAATAGAAACAGAAATAAAATCCAAAACGACCCAGATTTTCTCTTCCTTTCCTGTAAGACTGATGCTCAGTGCTGCATTTTTTACTTTTATTTTTTTGGAATTTAATTTTTTAGAACCACTGGAAGAAGAAACTTTGTTGAATCTTCTCAAGTTTTTTCAAGTTGCCAGTTATTATGTAGATGGGGATCTTTATATTGGAAATATCCATGCAGGCTATGAATTTATTATTCCTGAAACAACTCACATTCTTTTTTTAATTTTCTTTCCTTCAGTCATGTTAGCAACTGGAGCCAATTTGGTAATTCGATTAAAATTTGTTTTTTATGGGGTCCTCTGTTTTGTTGCATTCATTGGTTTTCAATTAATGTTGATTTTAATAATGCAGGCAGGAGATTTAGAGAGATTTATTAGTAGTTTTCAGATCAATGTTATCTTTTCAGCAATAATAGGTGCGGCCTTTATTGAATTAGCAGTATTACGAATTATTGCCTTACCGAAAGGAGAAAAAATAAAGCCGACGATAAAAAGAAGTTATAAAGTTGAATATGCATATTTCATTATTTTATTATCTCTTGCAGGTTTGATAATCTATGGATTATTCACTTTATTAGACGTGAAAGAAGATTCAGTAGTTTCAACCTATATTGCTATCAGCTTTTCAAATTTACTTGTATTCAAAATGTATCTTTCATATTTTGGATGGGAATTAAGAAAACCACTATGGACAAAATTCAAGAAAAAGAATAATCGTAAAAAATCTCACTGTAAGCTTCTTACTTCCTGCATACAATGAAGAGAAAACAATAAAAAAATTGTTCCGTAGCATCGATAATGCTGCCGCGAAATATCTTGGAGAGGTTGAAATAATTTTAGTAAACGATGGTTCCACCGATAGAACTGAACAATTTGCCAAGGAGGAAATGATTCTCATGAAATATTGTAGAGGATTTATTTACACTATAAAAAATTCCGGTAAAGGATTTGCTCTGGATTATGGTTTAAAAAAAGTTAAAGGAGAAATAGTTATTCGAGTTGATACAGATTCTGTAGTAGATGAAAACATAATAAGACATATTGCTAAGCACTATGATGATCCCACAGTGGGTTCTGTTGCTGGAATGTTATTTCCACTAAGAGAAGAAACTATATGGCAAAAATGTATGATGTTCTTAGTATGTCAAAATATTTTTTTAAGAAAAGAACACAATTTAACTGATTCTATTTTAGTTCAACCAGGAGCCTTTTCAACGTTTAGAACTTCAGTTCTAAGAGAGTCGGGAAGCTGGAATGATAATCAATTCGGAGAAGATGGGGATATTACCCTGCGATTGGGAAGGTTGGGATACCGACATATCTTTGAAGAAAACGCAAGAGCTTATTCAGATGTGCCCAGTAATTTTCAAGAACTCAGAGAGCAGAGACTACGGTGGTCAATTGCATTTTTTCATTCAAGGGCAAAAAATATGAACTTGATAAAGGAATTCAGAGGTCCAAGATCATTTATGTTAGCGCTTAATCTCATAGAACATGGTGGAGGATATGCTAAGACATTATTTTATCCGTTTCTGGCAGTATCCTTGATAATTGGTGATAGTTTTTCTTTAACGAGTGCTGTTTCTCTTTTAGGAATTCCAACCCAGCTTGTCGCTATTGATTTGATTGTTTTTGGTTTGCTATACGCTATCTATTTTCGTTATATGTACCGCTTTAGAAAATTGTACTTGGTCAAACTCATGCCTTTTATGAGAGTCTACTTTTTTATTCTATCCAATGTTATTAAACCTGAAGCATTAGAAATACTCCTTCTCTTTTCTTCAAAATATAAATATCATACAGCGGAAACTCAAAAACATTTAATAAAATTACTTAAACAAAAAACAGGAAACTCAAAAACATTTAATAAAATTACTTAAACAAAAAAACCCGTTAGAAAATTTATTTTGTTTTATTTCTCAAAACATTCAAAGCAGAACCAGTTTTGAACCACTCAATTTGGGAATTGTTGTAAGAATGATCAAGTGAGATTTTTTCTTTGGTTCCATCATTATGAGAAAGTATGCAGGTAACAGGTTTTTGCGGTACTAGATACTTTAATTCTACAAGGCTGATTTTGTCATCTTCTTGAATTTTATCATAATCATCAGGATTGTTAAAGGTGAGTGCCAAG
>PVMS01073300.1_pt1 | contig 10914 bp, 9 predicted proteins | sample 1853461 | NCBI WGS metagenome assembly PVMS01 (sample SAMN08582032, study PRJNA380276) | Marine sediment metagenome, whole genome shotgun sequencing project. | isolation source: ocean sediment barecode stripped | collected 2017
CTCCCGTGCCAGCTGCGCCACCTCGACATCCGTCGTATACAGGGAATGTGGGGCAATGGATGGTATCACTCTAGGATGACCCTTCCATCTTTTGATGAACTCTTCGGTCCCAGCGAGCGCCTCATCGGTGGTCTTATAATCGGGTGATGGGAAGCCGATGATAGTTGGAGCTAAAACTCCCCGAAGCCCCGCCTCGTCGACGGCTCGGGCGATGTCGTCCTCGAAGTAGTACATGTCGGTGAATGTAGTGGTGCCGCTGCGGGCCATCTCGATGCAGGCCAGCATGGCCCCCCAGTAGCAAAACTCCGGATCGACGTTTTTTGCCTCGGCGGGGAAGATGAAATCGTTCAGCCACTCCATGAGTTTCAAGTCATCGGCGAGGCCGCGCAAAAGGATCATGGGCACGTGGCCGTGGGTGTTCACCAACCCGGGAATGACTAGATGGCCTCGGGCATCTAGAGTCTCCCGGGCCTCGGGGAGCGGCTCCCCCGCTTCCAATACCGCCTCGATTTCCGAACCGCGAACCGCGACCGAGGCTCCTTCCAGAACCCGCATCTCGGGGTCCACGGTGACCACGGTGCCCCCTTTTACAAGCAGATCCACCGGAGCTGTTTGAAGCAAGGTTAACAACAGTAAATTTATGATCATGCTAAACTGTCCTCATCGTGAGATTCTGTTTACTCACCTTGGTTTTAGCCGCTTTTCTTCAACCAGACGACACCCGGGCAACCCGCCCCAGCTTCAACGGCAGGGGCAATGGAAGCCTTAAGGTGATCGCCGTCCCCGAGAAAGTACCTCTCGATTTCTATGTTGTCCAGTTTATTCGTTTTTCTCCCAACGGAGGCACCTTTTCGGTAACCCGATCCGGGAAACAGGCAGAACCCAATAGCGCGGGAGTCGGCGAAGATTATATCGAGCTTTCCCGTGGAATTCGCTTTAGAATCGAATCCGGTGATGTTGGTTTTGAGGTCGGCGACACCTTCAGCTTCGTCACTTATTCCGATGCCGAGGAACTGGACAAGCTCTTCAACCGCTGGGTCAATCAGTACGTCAAGTGGATCATATCTCGAGAAGAGAAGGACCGATTCGCGGAGATTCAAGCTCCGGAGGGAAAGCTGGGTTTCATGGAATCTTTCTGGAAGCGACGGGATCCGGATCCTTCCACTACCGAGAACGAAGCTCGCGAAGAGCACCAGCGTCGGTTTACTTACGTGGTTCAGCACTTCGGAGCTGGAATCCCCGGCTGGGCCACCGATCAAGGCAAGATTTACATTCTTCTAGGCCCGCCCAGCGCCATTCAGAGAAACCCCTCCGGACGCACCGCTTTCGAGCGCCCCTCGGAGGTATGGACTTACAACAATCCACCCAACCCCAAGCTCCCGGCGTCGATGGACATCGGCTTTGTGGATTTCACCGCCACCGGCCGCTTCGAGATCGTGAACGCTTCCAACCTCGACATACTCGCTCCGTTGAGAACCAACCAAGGCTATGCAATGAGTGAGCTGGAAGCCATCGGCCTCCTTCGCGCCGGAGGCACACTGCTCGACCAAACCACCGGTATGGGCACACCCGTCCGGCCCACTCAGATGGTGATGGACCAGTTCGATTTCCAGCGCGAGCTCCAAGAAGTGGCGAAGATCCCCGAATTGAACCGTCCTTCCTTGACGGAAGTCACCGAAACACGGATCGACTTCCCTTCATTGCCGGGCGCCGTAGAGGCCACGTTTTTCCGCGTCAACGAAGAATCTGCATTCGTCCCCGTCACACTGTCCATCCCTTACGCTCGATTGACGCCTCAGCCGGAAGACGGAGATTACCTCTACCAGGCGGACGTTTTGATTCAAATAAAAGACGATTCGGGTCACGAGCAGCCTTCCATAGAGGATCGCTTGGAAGTTCGCGCTTCTGCTTCCGAGCTGGAAAGCTACCGCGGGAGTGAGCTGCTGTACGAAACTTCCCTCTTGTTGCCTCCGGGAAGCTACGCCGTCGAAGTGCTTTTCCGCGACAACCCCAGTGGAACTTTGGGCCGCACAACGGGCTCGATCGAGATACCATCCCTCTCCAAGCCCGGATTGGGGCTATCCAGTTTGTTGGTAGTCCAAGCCGCGGTGGAGACCGCCCCGCCACCTCCCGAAGCACCGAGACCTCCCTTCCAATTCGGAAACCTTCGACTGATACCCAACGTGAGTAAACGTTTTGATGCCGGCTCCACACTGACCGCTTACATTCAAGCCCACGGTTTTCAAATCGAGCCCGAAAGCGACCGTGCCAACCTCCGCCTCGACTGGTTCATCCTGAAAGAAGGAAGGCTTTACTCGAAAGTGGCTGCCTCCTATCATCACCCGGCCGGCCGCACCCAAATCGCGCTCAGTAGCGAGATTTCACTTCAAGGTTTTCCGCCGGGCGATTACTCTCTTCGGGCCAGAGTTACCGACCAGGTCACCGAGACCCTTGCCGAGCAGGAAGCGGTGTTTTCCGTCACCTCCCGTTGAACAAGCGTGTTGTCTATGTACAGACCTAGCAAAATCATCGATTCTCACATCCATTTGGTGACCGCCGGAACCCACCGGGCGAGGCGCGAGCTTATGGCTCAGTTGGATCCTTCACTGGTCAAGGCCTACCACGAACGCTGGGAGGAGAGTCTGACCGCCAGACAAGAGCAAGGCCCCGAGCCCGATCCCGCCGAAGTCGACACGGTTGCCGGAAAATGGTCGGAGGAGCTCGATGCGGCGGATATCGAACGAGCCGTTTTTTTTACTTCCAATGAAACTCCCGAAGAGATCATTCGGTTCGTTTCATTAAATCCGGAACGGTTCACCGGCTACACGACGTTTAATCCGACGCTCAAAGACAAGGCGAGCCTGCTCAAGACTCAGATAGAACAAAGCGGCCTAAAGGGCGTGAAGCTCTATCCCATGTCACGCCACTTTCACGTCGATGATCCGGATTGCTTCCCCGTGTATGAGGTTTGTCAAGAAAAAGACATCCCGGTAATCATCCATTTTGGCCTGTCCATCAACGCCACCCACAACCTCGCGTACGGCAATCCGTTGGACCTAGCAACCCCGGCTCTCCGGTTTCCCAGCATCAAATGGATCATTCCTCACTTCGGCACCGGATTTTTTCGCGAGCTCCTTCTGCTTGCTGCTCAGTACAAGAACCTCTATATCGACACGTCCTCCTCGAACAACTGGATTCAGTATTCGCCTTACACCCTCACGCTCAAAGATTTGTTCAAGCGATCGTTTGATACGGTAGGCGCAAAGCGAATACTCTTCGGGACCGATTCCAGTTTTTTCCCGAGGGGCTACCGGACGAACATACTGGAAGACCAATTGGCGGTATGCAATGAATTGAACATGTCACGAGAAGACATGGATTGTATTTTCTATCGCAACGTCAAGACCATTATAGATAATTCCCCGGCGTAACAATCCCCGGCGTCCGCCGGGGATTCTCCTGGCGTGTCGAATCGAATTTTCGATTCGAACACGTGCATAAGAGCGCTCTTGGCAGCGGAGTATCAACCATTTCCTCGAACCGTTGTCAATCGAAATGGTTGATAGTGTCAATTAGCTCCCGCAGTCTCCCAAAGTTCTTCCGATTAAAATTCAAGCGTATCGGAGACAACGAGCTCAACCGCGCGTCGTCTCTCTCCTCGGGAAGAATGGAGCTCGACTCGATGAGACCGGAGCGGAGTATATCTTCGAATGATTGATTAAGCCTCTCGAGCTCCGCTCCGGTTAGCGCACGGCGCAGCCGAATCATGAGCTGATCCCCCACGTAGCGCGAGGAGTGATAGAGGCGATAGAAGTGCAACACTTCTTCGCAGGCTTCTTCCACCGTTTGCGCCACCCGAAAAAGCGCTTGGTCGGCAGCGGATATGAGCTCGCCTCCGATTAGCTTTTCTGTGATAAAGCGGGTCAAGTGCTTGAAATAGCCGGTCTCACGGTTTTCCACCATGACCACCGGCATCGGTGTTTGCTTGCCGGTTTGAAGAAGGGTGAGCACCTCGAAGCCTTCATCCATCGTCCCGAACCCACCCGGAAAAAGCACCACCGCGGAAGACTCTTTGAGAAAAAACAGCTTCCGGGTGAAAAAGTAACGAAAGGTCAGAAGCTTCCGATCACCTCGAATGGTGGGGTTGGCCTGCTGCTCGAAAGGAAGGCGGATATTGACCCCGAAGCTCATCTTCCGGCCGGCCCCTTCGTGGGCGGCTCCCATGATCCCGCTCCCGGCTCCGGTCACCACCATCCACCCGGATGAGGCCATTTTGCGGCCCAGCTCCACCGCCCGCAGGTAGTCTGGATGCTGCGGGCTAGAGCGCGCGGAGCCGAAGACAGTGACTTTGCGTACTCTTCGATAAGGTGTGAAAACTTTGAAGGCGTACCGCATTTCCTTTAGAGCCGCGTTGACAATCTTCAGGTCGACTCGTTTTGCCTTCTCGAGGGCGAGCCTCAACGCCGAAATGGCGATTTGCAGGACGTATTCGCTGTCCTCGCCCGGGCAGTGACTCTCTATCAATTCGGCCAGCTTGGCGTCGAGCTCGACGTCGCCGGTGGAGTAACGGGATCGCCTTTTTGCCGTCATATCAGGAAGTATCGTAACAAAAATAAGCCGGCGATCAGATGCACCGCCCAATGAAGGCTTCGGGCCTTCCCGTCGGCAAGGTAGAGCAACGAGGTCGAGATGAATCCGAAGGAGATCCCCTCGGTGATGCTGGTGGTCAGAGGCATCATCACCAGAGTCAGAAAAGCGGGGATGGCATGCCGCGGCTCAGCCCAGTCTATTCGGCCGATGCTCTGCATCATGAACACACCGATCATGATGAGCACCGGAGCCAAGATGGGGTAGAGCACCAAACCACTCCCTGGATCGACTCCCCCTCCCACCAGACGAACCAAAGGGTAAAAGAAAACGGAAGCGGCCAGCAGAAACGCGGTCACCACCGAGGAAAGGCCGGTCCGGCCTCCCGCAGCCACCCCTGCGGCGCTCTCCACATAACTGGTCACGGTGGAAGCTCCCATGCCCGCTCCCAGTACGGTGCCTACGGCGTCGGAAAGCAGCGCTTGCCGGGCCCGTGGAAGGCGATCCCCGACCAACAAGCCGGCCCGCTCTCCAACACCAATCAGCGTCCCAACGGTGTCAAAGAGATCCACGAATAAAAAGACAAAGACCACAGCCCAGAAATCGCCATGCTGAAAAAGCTCCCGGAAGTCCCAGGCCAGAACGGTAGGCGCCATCGACGGCGGAAGCGCCACCACACCCTGGAACTGAGACTGTCCGGTCACCACCGCAACCAGCGCCGTTGCCAGCATACCGATGACCAGCGCCGCCGGAACACGCTTGACAACCAGCACCGACATCACCGCCAGGCCGAACAGGGTGATGGCGACCGGCAAGGTCCCGAGATCTCCGAGTCCAATAAATGTTCCGGGATTCGCCACCAGAATCCCACCCCATCGGAGGCCCACCAGCGCGATGAGAAGACCAATGCCCACCCCAACGCTCGTCTTCAAGTGGGCCGGAAACACGTCGATAATGCGGGCCCGGAGCCCCCAGAAGGAGGCAACGACGAACACGGCTCCAGAGACAAAGACCGCAGCCAGGGCTGCTTCCCACGAATAACCCAATCCCCCGGCGGCGACGGGACCACAAACGGTCAGGGCAAAAAAGAAGTTGTGTCCCATCCCGGGAGCCAGGGCGATGGGATAGTTGGCGTGGAGCGCCATCCACAGCGTCGCCGCGGCTGAGGCTAGACAGGTGGCCACCATCACCGAGCCTTCATCCATCCCCGCACCGGCCAGAACCGCAGGATTGACCAGAACGATGTAGCACATCGCCAGGTAGGTGGTGGCGCCGGCCAGAACCTCCCGGCGTACGGTGCTGCCTGCAGCGGCAATTCGGAACCGCCTTTCCAGTATTCCGGTTTCTTTGGAAATCATCTCGGTTGTGCTAGTATTCCCAGATCAGGCGTCCGTGCGCGCAGAACGCGCAGTGGCACGGGAACTGTCCGGTCCGACGGCGCCGCTAATTCGACCATATTTGTAGGAGGTTTTCATTGGCTCACAGTCTCTCTGCGGTGAAGCGCATACGCCAAAACGAGAAGCGCAGGTCCAGAAATCGCTCTCATCGCTCGCAATTGCGAACTGAAATCAAAAAAATCCGGTTGGCGCTCGAAGAGAGCGACGTCGAGACCGCGCGCGCCATGCTCCCTGGGATCGCGTCGCTCATCGATCGCATGGTGAAAAAAGGCATCCTCCACGGAAACACCGGATCTCGTTATATGTCTCGCCTGGCAGGCCAACTCTCCGCTATCGCTTCGAGCTAGCTCCTCCACATAGCGATAGAATCAAACCTTCCAGGACAAGCCTGGCAGGCACGGCCGTAGTCTTTAAGTTACGGTCACAACGGGCTAGAGCATCCAGGCCTCGTGCCAGATCCCCTTTTCCGAACCGGCGGGACTGACGCACCAGCTTCTCCACCAGCCAGCCTGGAACACCAAGGACGGAAGCTATCTCTGCGGCTCTCATCTTCCGAGAATCCAGCTCCTTGGCCGATAAAAGCTGACCAACGATCCGGTCGAGAAGAGCCAGAATGGGCAAAGCGGGCTCCCCCTCATCCAAGAGCCGGCCGAGCTGCTTGAGCGCGCTGGCAGCATTCCGGTCGGCCACCGCGTCGGTCAGCTTGAATATGCTCTGGGCCTTGCCCTTACCCAGCAAAATCGACATTTGTTCGACGTCCAGGCTTTTCCCGGGATCGTAGAGCGAAATCTTCTCCAACTCGCTCAACTGCCTGCGCAGGTCGGATCCGAACTCCATGGCCAGGTAGCGAACTTCTTCCCGACCCAGCCCCAGCTTCAGACGCTTGGCCTCACGGGTTATCCACCCCTCGACCTGACGATCTTTAAGGGGATCGCATCGGACCACCGTCGCTTTAGCCGCCAGCGATTTCCAGACCTTCCGTCTCGCATCCGGGGCCTTCTCCAACGCCAATACCAGCACCGCTTGAGGTGATGGATTCTCGATGTATCCCACGAGCGCATCCGTATCCGCCCCCGCAATCAACTTTCCGGCCCGTCGGACAAAGACGCCGCGGCGCTGGGCCATCATGGGAAACAAGTTGCATGCAACAACAACCGACTCGGCCGAAACGATCTGCCCGTCGAACTTGTCGAAGTTGAACTGACGATCGGCATCACCCAGCGCCACCGCCAAGATTTCTTTGCCGGCAAGCTCGCGAAGATAATCCTGCTCTCCGGTCAAGATGTAGGCGGGAGCCAACTTACCGGAAGCCAGGTGGCCCGCCAGTTCGGAGTAGGTCAGTGTCACGGGACCCAATCGGTATTAGAAAGCTTCGAGGATGCGACTTACCAGAGTCTTCGAGAACTCTTCCGCCATCCGGGTAAACGCCATCCCCGACTGGTCGAAGAACTGCTCCGGATCCTCTCCAATTTCGTATTCTTCACGGAAGCTGAATGTGGTGTCCGACCAAATGACCTGCTGATCGATCAGGTCGGTGAACACCACTTCCGCCCGTATGATGATGGTATAGCGCGAAGCCTGGTTGGCGGTTTGTTGATCCTCACCTCCTTGGAGCACCGCCGGCTGCAAGATCAACGCGGTGAGCTTTCCGTTTAATACCGCGTCGGCGCCGACCAGGTCGGGACGAATGATGTACTTGCCCCGGGAATTGAACTCTTCCACTACTTTGTAGGTGAAGAGCTCTTCGACCTCGGGCTGGGAAGTCAGGTTCAGGAACTGCGGAATGGCGACCACTTTGATGTGGTCGGGAAGGAAATCTCCCTTACCCGCCAAAGAGTAACCACAGCCCATCGAGGCGACGACGAGTCCAATCGAGACCAACCAGGCTTTCCATTTCATTGTTCTTCTCGCTCGCTTACCACTATGTTTGCCAAACGCCGGGGCACGACGATCACACGTTCTACATTTTTATCTGCGGTCAGCGCCTGTACTTTATCATCCGCGAGCGCCAGGCGCCGAAAATCCTCTTCACCGAGGTCGGCCGGTATCGAAAGTCGGCTACGGACCTTTCCATTGACCTGCACCACCACGGTAACGGTTTCCTGGGCGGCGATTTCCGGATCGTAGGAAGGCCAGGAAGATTTGATCAGAGGTTTCCTGTGTCCCAGTATTTCCCACATCTCTTCGGCCACGTGCGGTGCGAAAGGGCTAATCAAGGTGACGATGATTTCCGTCGCCTCCCGGAGCACTTTCCAGGTCTCGGCGCGCTCAATAGGCGGACGCGGATCCAATTTGCGATAGACCTCGTTGGTGAGCTCCATGACGGCGGCGATGGCGGTGTTCAAGTGCAACCTCTCCTCGATGTCGTGGGTGACCCGCATGATCGTCTGGTGAGTCTTGCGCCGAAGAGCCACTTCGGAATCGTTCCAGTTTTCATCTCCTTCGATGACGCCGGCCGTCTTGAGTGAGCCCCCCTCCTGATCCACCAGGCGCCATACTCTCTGGATGAAACGCGCCGGCCCTTCCAATCTCTGGCTCGTCCAATCGATTTCCTTCTCCGGCGGCGCCTCGAATAAAACGTAGAGCCGGAGTGTGTCGGCTCCGTATTGACCCACCACTTCGTCGGGCTCGACGACGTTGCCCCTTGATTTGGACATGGCGGCCCCGTCCTTCAGCACCATGCCTTGGGAGAGCAGTTGCACCGCCGGCTCGTCGATTTCCACCAACCCGAGGTCCCGCATCATCTTGGTCCAGAACCTGGAGTAGATGAGATGCAGAATCGCATGCTCGATTCCACCGACGTACAGGTCTATGGGGAACCAGTACTTGACCTTCTCCGGATCGAACGGCGCGGTGTCATTCTTGGAATCGGTGTAGCGGTAGAAATACCAAGAAGAGTCGACGAAGGTGTCCATGGTGTCGGTCTCGCGCTTGGCATCGCCGCCGCAGGAGGGACACCGGGTGTTCACGAACTCGGGCATAGATTGGAGTGGAGACTCGCCCTTACCGGTGATCTCGACCAGCTCCGGAAGCACCACCGGAAGGTCTTCTTCCGGCACCGGTACAACCCCGCAACCGTCACAGTGGATCATCGGGATCGGTGTTCCCCAGTAACGTTGACGCGAAATGCCCCAGTCTCTGAGCCGGTAGGTGACGGTTTTTTTCCCAAACCCCTCTTCCTCGGCATAGCGGGTCATGGTTGCGATCGCTTCCCGGCAAGGCAACCCGGTAAACTCGCCCGATTCAACCAAAGTTCCGTATTCGGAAAACGCCGCTTCCAAGGTTCCCGACCGGAGCTCGTCGTCCGAAGGCTGAATGACCACCGGAATGGGAAGGTCGAACTTGCGCGCGAACTCGAAATCCCGCTGGTCGTGGGCGGGAACCGCCATGATGGCGCCGGTGCCGTACTCCATGAGCACGAAGCTCGAGATCCAGATAGGCACTTTTTCTTTTGTAAAGGGATTCACCGCGTGCCGGCCGGTAAACATACCGGTTTTATCCAGCTCACCTGAACGCCTCGCTTCCCGCGCTTCCGCTTTCGCTTTGTCGATATAGACGGCAAGCTCGGGATTAGCGGCGGCATAGGTCGCGGCAAGAGGGTGCTCGGGAGCAAGCACCACGAACGATGCACCGTAAATCGTGTCGATGCGGGTTGTGAAAATCCGGATGGGCTCCTCTTCACGGCCGGACTCGGACGGCTCGAGAGGAAAGTCAACTTCCGCTCCCTCCGACTTTCCGATCCAGTTGCGCTGCATGGTGAGGACCCGTTCCGGCCATCGATCGATTTGTTCCATGCCGGAGAGGAGCTCTTCGGCGTAGGCGGTCGTTTTGAGGAACCACTGTTCCAAATCCCGCTCCACCACCTCCGAGTCACATCTCCAGCACTTGCCTTCCAACACTTGCTCGTTGGCAAGAACCGTCATGCAGCCCGGGCACCAATTCACTGCGGATTTCTTCCGGTAAGCAAGCCCTTTCTTCCACATCTTAACGAAGAACCATTGGTTCCAACGGTAATAGGAAGGGTCGCAACTGGCGATCTCACGCTCCCACGCGTAGGAAAAGCCCATGCGATTCAACTGCTCCTTCATGTGGGAGATGTTGGAGCGCGTCCAGGCCTCGGGGTGGGCGCCGTGATTGAGAGCCGCGTTTTCCGCCGGCAGCCCTAGTGCATCCCAGCCGATGGGGTGCAGAACGTTGAACCCCCGCATCGCCTTGAAACGCGCCACCACGTCGACAATGGAGTAGTTGCGCACATGGCCCATGTGCACCTTGCCGGAAGGGTAAGGAAGCATTTCCAAGCAATAGTATTTGGGCTTTTTGGGGTCCTCGCCGACCTCGAATACTCGGGCATCCGACCACCGTTTTTGCCACTTGGTCTCAATTGTCTCGAAATCATAGGGTCTGGACATGATTCTCCTCGAAAACCCATGATACTAGCACAACTTGTTTATCCTCGGAGGTGCGCCATCCAGACCGGTCAACCCGTCCCAACCAGGGGACAAATCTCATCCATTGGAAACATCCATAAGTCACATTCCCACAAGCTGTTAACTCCTTAACAGCCTCTGGCATCAACCTTGCGTAATATAAAGCTGGTGGGTGCGCAGGCAATATCATCCAGCTAAATACTTCAAACGGTTTGAGCACCCACCGGAAGCCATAAACAAGCTTCATTGAGAGGAAACAAGTCGGGGGTCGGAGGCGTGGGTGTCGGCCGCGGGCGTGGCGGCAATTGTGGTCGAGACCCCGCCGGACCCCCCATCATCGTCGACCGGCGTTACAGCATGTTCAACTAGAAACTTCATCGCACCGGTAGATGATAAATCGGCGGCTCATAAGAGCCGCCGATTCCTTTTTTAAAAGTGATCCGGAGAAAGTCTATCACCGGGTCTTCTCCGCTACTTCCTCAAGACCATCCACCGCCGACGCA
>PVMS01096197.1_pt1 | contig 10913 bp, 10 predicted proteins | sample 1853461 | NCBI WGS metagenome assembly PVMS01 (sample SAMN08582032, study PRJNA380276) | Marine sediment metagenome, whole genome shotgun sequencing project. | isolation source: ocean sediment barecode stripped | collected 2017
AGTCGTGGTTGTGGTCATGATCGGACATAGCCATGACCCTATACGCACCAGTTTCGTTGGAGAAGTCGCCAACGCTTCGCAAGAGCAGCTTGACTGGCTCGGACACCTGTACCGACCCCGGAGTTCGCCTTGCGAACTCCCAAGGAACTCACCCTTGGTGAGTTCCCCCTTACCCCCGGCTGGTGCCGGCGGTACCTTCCCGCCGGAGGGGGGACTGATGCGAAGCGCTTCCCGGCTGGCGCCCGCGGTACTCCCCCCGGACGGGGGACTGATGGGTCACTCCACTTCTGGGGACCAGCGATACTCTTCCGGCACCGAATTCGCGCCCTCCCAGACGACCCGGCGGAAGTAGTCGGGGTCGGTGTTGCCTTCTGAGTTGAGCAGGAGTATCTGCGAGTCGGGCCCAAGCCCGATGTACTCCTTGAGTTCGTGGAACTCGGCGTAGTCGGCGATGAACATCAGTGCACCTAGAGTCACTGCTCCTGATTCGCCGGAGACGATGAACGGGTCGTCTGCCAGCGGTACCCCGTAGACTCGCATTCCTTTTGCCGCGACATAGTCGGGGCAGGCGACGAACGCATCGACGGTGTCCCAAAGCACATCCCAGGCAATGGGGCTGGGCTCACCACAGGCGAGTCCGGCCATGATCGTTTGCAGGTCGCCACCGACATCGTGCGGTTGGCCGTCACCGATGCGGGCCGAGTGCAACAGGCACTGCGCTTCCGCCGGCTCAACGACGACCGTGGTGGGTCGGTCCGCACCGAAGCGGGAGCTGTAGAAGCCGGTGGTGGCAGCCGCCAACGCTCCTACCCCTGCCTGGATGAAGACATGGGTCGGTTTGAGGATCCCCGTCCCTGCAAGCTGGTCCTGGGCCTCCGACAACATGGTTGTGTAACCCTGCATGACCCAGCTGGGAATGTCGGTGTATCCCTCCCACGATGTGTCGGAGATGACCTGCCACCCGTTGGCCTCGGCATCGACGCTTGCCTGGCGGACTGCGTCGTCGTAAGTGCCATCGACTACGCGGACCTCAGCTCCGTAGTCTTCGATGGCTCTAATGCGGGCAATCGAAGTGTCCTTATGGACGTAGATGATGGCTGTGCAATTCAGCTTCGAAGCACCCCACGCAACTCCCCGGCCGTGGTTGCCGTCGGTGGCGGTGGCGAAAGTGATGTTGCCCAACTTGGCCTTGGTTGTTTCGCTCACCAAGTCATCGAAGGAAAGATCTTGGCCATCGAGACCGAGTTCCGCCTTGATGAACCGGTAGATGGCGAAGGACCCGCCGAGCACTTTGAACGAGTTGAGGTTGAGCCGGACCGACTCGTCCTTCACCCAGATGCCACCGACGCTCAGCATCGACGCCAGGTTGGGAAGACTGCGAAGCGGGCTCGGGCGATAGCCGGGTATCTGCCGGTGGAAGCTGCGGGCATCCTCGAAGACGCCGGCCGGGAATACGGTGTTCACAGCATCGCTGCGTGCGATGTCTTTGGCGCGAGGGTTAGCCGTCCATTCGATGGGTTTGGATGAAGCACTCATGCTGCGAAGGCTACAGGGTCATCCGCAGCGAGTAGACACCGCGGCCGGCGGAGCCGCGAGGAAATCCTCGATCTCGACGCTTGACGTGATCCAACTCGACTCCCCGTCCCGTCCGGTGGCGAACACGATGCCGATCAGTCGATCGTCGTTGTCATAGGCGCCCGCGCCTGAGTCTCCAGGGGCAGTTTCGGCATCGAGCTCGTAGCCTCGCCGGCTATGCAGCCCGGTGCCGAGAACCTCCTCGATAGTCAGCCTGACCACAGTCTTGACCTCGAATGGAACGGTTCCTGAGGTTGCGCCGCCAACAATCAGGCCCTCGGCGCCAGCGCCGACTGCAGACATCTCGATATCGGGAACCCCATTGGGTGGCAACCGTAGGACGGCCAGGTCCAGATTTAGGTCCACAGCCGTCACAACGGCGCTCACCACGCGGCCGTTGCCCACAGATGCGGTGATGGTGTCAGCCCGGGCGATCAAGTGAGCCACGGTGAGCACGAGGCCGTCGCCAACCGCCACGCCCGAACCAGTCTGGTCGGAGGCGAAACCACAGCCCGTAGTTTCGATGCGGACGGCTCGTTGTTCCGGGTTTTGCCACGGTGCGGTGGGCGCAGGGCGAGTGAGATCGTTTGAGCCACAGCCGGCCGACACGATGATCAATGTCGTCGCGACCACTACTGAGGCTATGCGCATCGGCCGTATGAGATGCCCTCCCCCACTGAGTACGTCGAAGAATCGGTTGTTGTATGGTTGCAAAGGTAACGTGTCACACGCAGGGAGAGGGCAGTGAGCGACACGGGTTCGGAACCCGACGTCACGTCGGCTGCCGAGGAGCTTCTGGAAGACCTTACCGCCCTTCACGGGCAGACCGGTCCGTTGGAGATCCCCGGCGGGGTCACCGGCCTGTTGTATCGACTGCGGCGGGCGATCGAGGCGGTGACTTCCGTCACTGGAAGCATCTCCTGGGTTCTGGCCTGGGTGGTCTTCGCGCTTGGACTCTTCAATGTAGTCACCCGCTATGTGGCGAGGTTCATCGAACGTGACATCATCGTCGGCGAGATCTTTGACCTCCAGTGGATGGTATTCGGCGCCCTGTTTCTCCTTGGGTTCAACTACGGGGTTCGCGAAGGAGTCAATCCCCGCATCGATTTTTGGTGGGCAGATTTCTCCAACAGACGCAAAGCCATCATCGATCTGCTCGCCCACGTCTTTCTTTTCTTGCCGTTCCTGATCATGGCGATAAAGGTCCTTTGGGGGTACGCAATGGCCGGTATGGGTCGATCCTTTGATGGCACGTGGTCGACATGGAAAGTGTGGGAGATCTGGGAGCAGTCGACCGACGCTGGGGGACTTCCCCGGGGTCCCATCAAGCTCTTGATGCTTGTCGGGTTCATCTTGATGGCAAGCCAGGTTGTAGCCGAGATTATCAAGCAGATATTTGTTCTGATTGGCCGTGAGGATCTCGCCGGCGTGGCTGTTCACGAAGCACCGCAAAGGGTCGAGTAGATGGACCTCGGCGTCGTCCTCTCAATTCTGATGTTCGTCGTCTTCCTGGCATTGATCCTTATTGGATACAACGTGGCTTTCTCGTTCGCCTCCACCGCACTGTTGTTCTCATTCATCGGCGACCTCACAGGGACGTTCGAGCCAAGTTCCCTAAACGTGTTGCCGGGCCGGTGGTTTGGGAGCGTTTCTGACCCCACCCTGCTGGCAGTGCCCTTCTTCGTCTTGATGGGAGCCATCCTCGAGCGATCGGGCCTGGCAGAGCGACTACTCGATGCGATCGGGATGGTCCTCGGGCCGCTCAAAGGAGGGGTCGCCGCCGCGGTCGTCCTGGTCGGCACCCTGCTCGCGGCCGCCACCGGTGTGGTCGCCGCCACCGTCATCGTGATGGGCCTGCTCTCACTGCCCACGATGATCCGTCTTGGCTATGACCACAAGCTGGCAACCGGTGTCATTATCGCGTCGGGAACACTGGCTCAGCTGCTGCCCCCGAGCCTGGTATTGATACTTCTGGCCTCACAGATGGGCGTCGGCATCCTCGGGCTATTCGCTGGTGCGTTGATCCCGGGTCTCATGCTCAGCGCCATGTACGTCGCCTATGCGCTTGGTATTTCGTACCTCCGCCCCGGGGTGGGCCCTGCAATGCCCGAAGAGGAGCGATTGCTGAAAGGGAAGGTATTGGCACTCGAGGTGCTCTTTTCCGTGGTGCCAATAATCCTGCTGATCCTTGCGGTCCTGGTCTCTATCTTCCAGGGTATCGCGACGCCTTCGGAATCTGGAGCGGTTGGTGTTCTTGGTGCCCTGGTCCTCGCCGTGCTTTCCTACCAGTTCGACAAGATTCTCATATGGGCGGGTGCAACTCACATAACCCCGCGGTGGCGTCTCACCCCTAAGGCATTGAAGGAAGCTGCGAGATCCACCGCCAATATCAGCATCCTGGTGATGACCCTTCTCTTCGCGTCATCCTTCTTCTCCCTCATGTTCCTACAACTCGGCGGGTCGGACGCAACCGCCGATTTCCTGTCCAGTATCGGCGGGGGCAAAACCGGTTTTGTGCTGGTGGCGATGATTGCCGTGTTCTTGCTTGGCATCAATCTGGAGTTCCTCGAGATTACTTTCATCGTTGTCCCCATCTTCCTGCCGGCGATGGATGCGCTTGGTTTCACGAACCAGGAGAAGATCTGGTTCACCGTGATGATGGCGGTGAACTTAAATATGGCGTTCATCTCGCCGCCCGTCGGCTTCTCCCTGTTCTATTTGCAGAGCGTCGCGCCGCCTGAGGTCAAGACCGCGGACATCCATAAGGGAGCTCTGCCATTCATGGTGTTACAGGGGATAGCTCTCTTACTTTTGGGATTCTTCCCGGGGATCGTCGAAGCATCTTTCAATCTTTTTGTGCCAGCTAGATGACATCAGTCACCGCAAGATGCTAGAAAGAGTGACGTACTGGAGGAGGAGCGTCACATGAATGTGCAGGAGGGCAACGACATGAACGGAAAACCATCTCCCGAGAAAACTCTGATTGACGAGGAAACCAAGCGTCCCGGTTTTGACAGACGCCAGTTCATCAAGTCTGGTGTCGGCGTTGCCGGTTTCGCAGCCATGGGGACACTCCTGGCGGCGTGTGATTCGAGCGACGATACGGTAGCCACCACGCTGGCGGAGGACACGACTGAGGTGACGGAAGTCATCCTGTCCCAGTCTGATCTGCCGGAACTTGACTGGCAGATGACAACTAGTTGGCCTGGTTCTCTGATCGGAACGATCGGGGCCGGAGCCCAGATCTTTACCGAAGAGCTGGCAAAGATGACAGGCGGCAAGTTCAAGATAACTCCCCGGGTTGCCGGCGAGATCGTTGGTGGTCTCGAAGTCCTGCCGACGGTACGTGACGGCGGCGTAGAAGCCGGGCACACAGCCTCCTATTACTACGTTGGTATCAACTCGGCCACGCAGTTTGGAACGGCCGTACCGTTTGGTCTCACGTCCCGCCAGCAAAATGCATGGCTCTATGAGGCCGGCGGCCTCGAAGTGATGCGGGAGCTCTATGCGGACGAATTCGGAATCATCCAATTCCCGGCCGGTAACACGGGCGTGCAAATGGGTGGCTGGTTCACGAAAGAGATCAATTCGGTGGCCGACCTACAGGGCCTCAAGATGAGGATTCCCGGCCTGGCCGGTCGTTCGTTCAACAACCTGGGCGCGGAGCAGGTGACGGTTGCCGGCGGCGACATCATCACCTCCATTGAAACCGGGGCTATCGATGCAGCCGAGTGGGTGGGGCCCTACGACGACCTCATTCTGGGATTAGGTGAGCTTGGCACAAAGGTGTTTAACTATCACCCAGGCTGGTGGGAGCCGGGTTCCACGTTGGAGGTACAACTGCCGCTCAGGCTGTGGAACGAGTTGCCTGAGGAGTACCAAGCGGCCGTGGAGAACGCTGCTAAAGCGGCCAATATCGGCACGATGGCGAAGTACGACGTGCTCAACTCGGAGGCTTTGAACCGGGTCAAAGAGGTCGCCGAGATCAGGGAGTTCCCCGAGGACGTCCTGACCGCATTCAAGACCGACTTTGAGGGTGTGCTCGACGAGGAAGCTGCCAGCAATGCACGATTTGGCGAGATCCTTGGTCCGTGGCGCGAGTTCCGCGACGCAGTGCAAGAGTGGCATTCTCTGGCCGAGGCGTCGATGCTGCGAGCCGCCCTGCTCTAGGGAAGCGCTCGGTCAGGAAACCGTACGAAAGTGGGGTGGGCCGCAGGGCCTGCCCCACTCTTCTTTGGTCGTCGCGATCGCCAGAGCTTACGAGTCGGCTTGACGCGCCGTCGCCATGCGGTTCATCGCTTGTTCGGAGCTGCGCGATACCGTGTAACGGTGGGCGCCTACCTGCCAATCGGCGGCGAGCATGGTCCCACCGACCGCTTCCATCGCGGCATCAGGCGGTAACTCTTCCTGCAACTCTGTGGCGACCTGCCGGATCTTGCTTGCCTTCAGTAGCAGAACGCCGTCGTCGGTCTGGGCCACTACCCGGTACTCAGTGGTTGCAGTGACCGCGACTCCAGCCGCCGCGGCGCCGATAGCGATGCGTGTCGGCCAGTCTTCCATGCCGCCAATTGGCGCGAACAGGACCACGGCTGCGAACACGGTCCCGCCGTAGGGCACCATCCAGCGATGACGAGTCCACATGTAGGCGGCGTCGCGCACGACAGTGCCGGCACCCACAACGCGGCTGACGCTCCGCAAGAGAAAGGCGCGGCGCACGTCAGCGGTCGTCGAGCTTACGGAGCATCGCCGCCCATACTCCTAGTCGACGGCCAGTGCTGTTGCCAGAGCGATTTCGACCATCTCGTTGAAGGTGCTCTGCCGCTCTTCGGCGCTTGTCTCGTCGTGGGTGAGGATATGGTCGCTAACAGTGAGGATCGCCAGCGCCCGGGCTCCGTATTCAGCAGCGAGGCCATACAGGCCGGCGGTCTCCATCTCTACAGCTAGAACTCCGAGCTTCTCGTTGCGCTCGATCCAGGTGTCCTCGGAGTGATAGAAGACATCCGAGGTGTAAACGTTGCCGACATGGACGGTCTTTCCCTTCGCCGCGGCGGCGTCGGTGGCAGCTCGCAGCAGGCTGTAGTCGGCGATGGCGGCGAAGTCGTAACCGGCGTACCGGCCGCGATTGACATTGGAGTCGGTGCTGGCACCCATAGCGATGACGATGTCGCGGACACTGAGGTGGCGCTGGAGTGCACCACAACTGCCGATGCGGATGAGTTTCTTGACACCGTATTGCTGCACCAGCTCAGTGCAGTAGATGCTGGCCGAGGGAATTCCCATTCCGGTGCCCATTACCGAGATCCTTTGACCTTGATACATGCCGGTGTAACCAAGGATGTTGCGGACCGAGGTCACGAGTTTGGCGTCGGTGAGTTGTTCCTCAGCTATGTACTTCGCCCGGAGTGGGTCGCCCGGCAACAGCACTGTGTCTGCAAAATCGCCGGCTTCGGCGGAGATATGGGGGGTAGGCATGTGGGGCTCCTTCTCACAAGCGGCGCCGGTTGTCCCACACGAGCCGCGCTGCTGCTAACTGTGTTTTCCAGGGTAGCGCCCGGCCCAATCGGTTGGGCCATTCGGTCTCAGCGGAGTGAGGGGCGGGTTGGCTCGGTGGGCGTGACTGCTCCCTCCGGCCCGGTGAACAGTTGCCCCCGCTCGGCCCACATAACGAAGCCCAAAGCGAGCAAACCGAACAACAAGAGCGCCACGACCAGAGGAGTCACGGTGTCCTGATACTGGCGATCGATGATGGACCCCAGGAACGCCCCACCCGCCAGAGAGATCGTGCCAATGACAGCAGACGCGGTCCCGGCGATGTGGCCCAGGGGCAGCATGGCGATGGTGTTGAAGTTGGGTATCAGCAGAGCATGGAGGCTCAGCATCGCGCCCAGGCCAACGATGAACACGAGGAACGATGGGTTGCCGTCTGCCGCGTCCGCGACAAGCCAGAGTGTTGCGGCACCCACGACGTAGGCGATCAACACGATGTGGACCATCCGTTTGGACCCGATGCGCTCGATGAGCGTGGCGTTGAGCAGGATCGCGAGACCCATGCCGGCGGCTAGGCCACCGAAGATGATCGGGAATTGTGCGCCGTGGTCGTAGATCTCGCCAAAGATCCTCTCGGAGCTCGCGAGGTAGGAGCTGAAGACGGCAAAGGTCATGGTCATCGCCATCATGTACCCGAGTGACTCCCGGTTGGTGAGGACTTCACGCACCGCGGCGGTGATTGCTTTCCTGTCTATCTCGAGGCGATTGGCCGGATCGAGCGTCTCGGGCAGCACCCGCGCCCAGATCGCCATGACGGCGACCATCACCAGACCGAAGGCGAAGACAGATTGCCACGGAAGAATGGTCAGCAGGGCGGAACCAAGAGATGGGGCGAAGATGGGCACCATGATGAACACGGCCATGATGTACGACATGGCTCGTGACATCTGTTCGCCCTGAAAAGAGTCGCGAACGATTGAAACGGCCACCACACGGGGCCCGGCCGCCCCGACTCCCCAGATGAACCGGCTGAGCAGAACCAGCTCGAGCGACGGAGCAAGGGTCGCCCCGAGAGCGCCCAGGCCGTAGATCGCAAACCCGATGTAGAGAACCGGCTTCCGTCCGAACCGGTCCGCCATAGGCCCGTAGAAGAACTGCGCCAGCGCCATGCCGAGCAGGAACATCGTCACAACCTGCGCCACCCGGGTCGAGTCGGCCTCAAGCCCAAAGTGCTCCCGCATCTCATCGAACGCCGGCAGCATCAGATCAATAGCCAGCGCCCCCATCGCCATAATCATCGACAACAAAGCAGTGAAATGCCCGCGACTAAGCGGAGGCCGACTGGGTGAGGAAGGAGAGGTCACCCGCCCACGCTAGCTGCGCCGTGTCCCCTTCTGGCAGCAACGCAAGCGGCGGTCATCAGTCCCCCCTTCGGGGGGAAAGTACCGTAGCGGCGGAGCCGCTGGGGTAGGGGGGTCTGAGCAGGTGTCCGGAACGCGTATTGACGACCTGCGCGACCCCGTCAATAGGCCATCGTCACCGTACGGTGGTGCTCACCGATCTTGTCCGCGTCCGGGCCCAGCACCGCGCTCTCCCACAGGAAGTAGTCGAGCGCAGGCGTCGTGACATCGGCACCCCGGGCCTGCAGAGCCTCCGCCAGTCGATCACCGCAGTACACCGTCGCCCACCGGATGCTGAGCTCCCACGGTGACTCCTTTGGCACCAGGGCCCGCGAGTCGATGGTGGCTGCGAGTTCCGGCGAGTACTCCATAACACCGTGATATCGAAACACACGGGGGAGCATGTAGTCGGGATAGACCGGCAGCCGCTCGAGCCCGGCGAACGGGACACTGCCTCCTGCCGACATCATTGCGGTAGCCAGGCGTGCCAGCTTGTGAAACGGGAGGCGCCCCGCTGGTGATATCGGAGCGTCGTCGAAGCCGGGGACGGTCTCGACCAGCAGCTCGACGATGCGCTCGGCATCGTGCCCACCAGTCTTCACCAGATTGATGGCGGTACCTTCCCAATGCTTCCGTAACGCTTCGACCACCTGTTGCAGTTGTTTCCACCGTTCATCGAGGAGCTGCAACGTGCCGTCGCCTGCGAAGAACTCAGCCGGGCTCAGCTCGGAGAAGATGTCGAGGTCAAGTTGTCCGTCAACAATCTGACGGCTGAAACACGAGAAGATGCCGGGAGCGTCGTCGAGGGTATGGCCGTTGTAATCGGTGGTCCACATCTCGTCGCCATCGGGTGGCCAGATGCAAGCGAGCACTGAAACTGCCACGACGCAGACGTCGTACCACGAGGCGTCATCGAGGCCCTGAGGGAGACCCTCGTAGTCCCACGAAGGGAGCATAAATGTGTTCCCCGACCATTTGTCGGCGAGGCGTTCGATTGCGTCCTGCGAGATGGTCACACCCCACTCGGCGGGCGGTGGAACCGAACGAATATCTACGTCCAAAGCCAATTCTCCCTATCTGTCGGAATGGAACCTGAGAATGTCGGTACTCTTCGGATGAACCACTCAGTGCCAAATGCCGCCGCGAAGATTGCTGGTGGCAGTTGCAGGAACCACGAATCCGGGGTGACCTGGCTGGCGTGAGCCACAAGCGCCTCTCTTTTCACATCGATCCATTCCGAGACATCGACCGCGGTGGTGATATCGAGATCCGGGGTACCGATCTCGTGCAACCCGGGATCGTCTGCGAGGGCAGCCATCTCCGCTTCGTCGCCATCTTCAACCATCTGCATCATTTCCATGACGCGATCCCTATTGATTGTTGCCTCCAACACCGCCGGGGTGCTCGCCAACTGAGCAGCCCTGTGGCCCACCCGGTGGACCTGGATGTGGTCGGGGTGGCCATAGCCTCCATGGGAGTCGTACACGGTCAGGGCATCGGCGCTCTCTTCGATGAGGATATTCGCCAGGCGTTGGGCTGCTTGCTCAACATCCGCCTGCCAGAAGCAGTCCGGGTCGGCGTTGTCCGCAGTTCCCATCATCCCTGAGTCGCCATAATCGAGCATCTCGGTCCGAGCGATCCCGAGGATGTCTGTCGCTGCCAGCAGCTCGCGTCGGCGGACCTCCGCCAATGTTTGACCATTGAGCAAGAACCCATCGGGGACCTCACCGCGGGCACCATCAGTGGCGGTGACGACAACTACCCGGTTACCGGTCGCAGCCGCCCGGGCCATGGTGCCTCCCATCGAGATGGACTCGTCATCGGGGTGGGCGTGGAAAGCTACAAGAGTTGGCATAGGGACCTGTTCTAGCAGGGATCAACGTTTTGGTTTAGGCGAGGCCGGCGAGGCGTTCCTCGAGGAAGGCCCTGGTATCGCTGTTGTTGGTGAGGTCGATGGCCCGGCGGAACGCAAGCGTGGCTTCGTCAAAGCGACCGAGGCGGCGCAGCATTTCGGCTCGTGCCGAGTGGAACCACGGGTACCCGTCGAGATCGTTGGCGAGGGCCTCCATGCTGGCGAGGCCGGCTTCGGTGCCATTCGCCATGGCAACGGCCACTGCACGATTGAGCGCAACGACGGGGCCGGGTCGCATGCTGAGAAGACGGTCGTAGAGCGCGAGTATCTGTTCCCAGTCGGTGTCCTCAAAACTGGGGGCTTCCGCATGCAACGCTGCGATGGCGGCCTGGGCTTGATACTGGCCGGGTCGTTCCAATCGGATGGCGCGATCGAGTCGTGCCGCAGCCTCGTCGATCTCGGCGCGGTGCCAGCGGGCACGGTCCTGGTTCTCCAGCAGGATTACCGTGCCGTCTTTGCTACGGACGTCGCGGCGAGCGTGGTTGAAGCTCATTAGAGCCGTCAGGCCCAGCGCTTCTGGCTCGTCCGGCATCAGATTG
>PVMS01181619.1_pt1 | contig 10913 bp, 7 predicted proteins | sample 1853461 | NCBI WGS metagenome assembly PVMS01 (sample SAMN08582032, study PRJNA380276) | Marine sediment metagenome, whole genome shotgun sequencing project. | isolation source: ocean sediment barecode stripped | collected 2017
AGAAGGAAAAGGAAGAAAAAAAGGAAGAGCAACCCCCCCCTTCGGAGGAGAAAGAGTAGGCATCTGGAATCGTCAACTGCTACGGGTTTGTTTCTGCCCTTATATTCTGACTTCCTTAGTCCTGAGTGTCCCGCCATAGTTTCTGCCCACCAACGGTGGGCCAACGACGGCGGAAGCAAAGTCGAAGGCTCGAAAGGCAGCCTTTTATTCTGAGCGGGCCCATAGGCCGAGTCGAAGGACAGCCTAAAACCCAATTAATGTGTCACTAACAGTCTTCTGGTGACTGTAAGAAATTGAGCATCTACAGTCACCCTGACTGTAAGAAATTGAGCATCTACAGTCACCCCTTTCAGTCTTTAGCCCTGATGAAACATCTCTCAAGAGCAGACTTGCCCCTTCATCGGCCAATTTATTTTTCCCGCGACCCTTCTTTGAAGCCGTTTGTTTAAGCGGCCTTCTGGATCATGGCTTCCCGGGTTTCCTCAACTTCCGTGCTTTCAATATACTCGTCGAAACTCATGAGCCGGTCGATAACGCCGCCGGGAATGATCTCGATAATTCGGTTTACCACGGTATTCAAGAACTCGTGGTCATGGGAGGTGAAAAGAATCACCTCCTGGAAATTGAGCAGGCTTTTATTTAAGGACGTGATCGATTCCAGGTCGAGGTGGTTGGTGGGTTCATCCAGCATCAGGACATTAGATTCGGAAAGCATCATCCTTGAGAGCATGCAGCGAACCTTTTCCCCACCGGAGAGCACTCTGATCTTTTTAAGAGCCTCTTCTCCGGAAAAGAGCATGCGTCCCAGGAAGGCCCGGGCAAAGTTCTCGCCCTCTGTGGGGGGAGCAAACTGCAGGAACCAATCGACAAGGTTTCGGTCGCCGTTGAAATAGGCGCTGTGTTCCTTGGGAAAATAGGAGTGGGTAATGGTAAGTCCCCAAGTGAAAGTGCCGCTGTCCGGTTCCATCTCCCCGGCAAGGATTTGAAAAAGAGTGGTCTTGGCAAGGCTGTTTCCGCCCACAAAGGCAATCTTATCCCCGCTGTTCACCATAAAACTCACGTTGTCCAGAACCTTTTCACCATCGATGGTCTTGGTGAGTCCATCCACTTCCAGAATCACTTTACCGCAGGGTCGTTCCGGCTTAAAGCAAATAAACGGGTATTTTCTTGATGACACCGGCATGTCCTCAATGGTGAGTTTCTCTAAGAGTTTCTTTCGGGAAGTGGCCTGCTTCGATTTGGAGGCGTTTGAACTGAACCGCTGGATAAACGCCTTCAGTTCATTGGTCCGGTCAGTAATCTTCTTGTTTTTCGCCTGGTTCTGTCGAAAGTGCAACTGACTGGCCTGATACCAGAAATCGTAGTTCCCCTGGTATACCGAGATCTTACCAAAATCGATATCTGCAATGTGGGTGCACACCTGGTTCATGAAATGACGGTCGTGTGATACCACGATGACCGTATTCTGGAACCTGTAGAGAAATTCCTCAAGCCAGGTAATCGTCTTGATGTCGAGGTTGTTAGTCGGCTCGTCCAGGAGCAGGACGTCCGGGTTTCCGAACAGGGCCCGGGCAAGGAGCACGCGTACCTTTTGCCCGCCCTCGAGTTCCTTCATCTTTTTCTGATGCATCTCATCGGGAATTAGCACCCTTTTTAAAAGAACCGCCGCTTCAGACTCTGCCTCATAGCCGTTCATCTCACCGAATTCGACCTCAAGCTCACTGGACTTGATTCCGTCCTCTTCGGAGAAATCGGGCTTTGCATAAAGAGAATCCCTCTCCATCATAACGCTGTACAGCTTTTCATGGCCCATGATCACAGTGTTTAAAACCGTCTCCTCGTCAAAGGCAAAGTGGTCCTGTCTTAAAGCCGCGATCCGCTCCCTGGACCCCACAGAAACGGTTCCCGAATCCGGTTCGATATCCCTGGAAAGAATTTTCAGGAATGTGGACTTTCCTGCGCCGTTGGCAACGATGAGTCCGTAAAAGTTGCCCGGTGTAAACTTTATATTGACGTCTTTGAACAGAACCCTCTTGCCGTAGGCGAGGGTGATATTGTTTGCGCGAATCATAGTTGTTTTGTTTCCTTTCCATTAGATAAAAAAAACCACAGGAACTGATCCCGTGGCTGAATAGATCATTATATATCATTTATTGAAGTGAAAGGAAATCTTTTTTTTCAAGGTTCAAGTAATTGTATTTCCGTTTGGGACAGGACCAGGCTATGCTATTGATATTCCAACAATATCCTCCAGGTAATAAGTGTTTTGAAGCCTTAAAAAGTTATTTTCAGGGGTAAAATTACCCCAGTAAGGAACTCCTGGTTCACGAGGCTCGCACCGTTTTTGCTGCCAACAAGCTTTCGACCTTCTATCTTTGTTCACTGGCAATCTTTTCAAGATATGCCGGTGCCTTTGCCTTGGTTATTTTGGATAATTTCCGCATCAGGTCGAATGGCACCAGGTTGATACCGAAAGTATCTTTAATCTCATCAAGCATTGAAATCCAGAGTTGGGCGGTCATTTCAGCATCAGCAAGTGCTCTGTGAAATGTCCCATCGGTATAAATTCCACAGTAGCGGACCAGTGTCCCAAGTTGATGATTTGGTAAATTTGGATACACCCTTCGTGCCGCCAGCATGGAGCAAGCCATGTTGCTATTTCTTGATTTTCCGATAAACCCAAGTTCTGAATCAAGAAATCTTCTGTCAAAAGATGCGTTATGGGCGACAAGAGGATGATCACTTATAAATTCTGCAAACTTTTCTATCACCTCTTCACAGGGCGGAGCTGCCTTTACCATGTCGTTATTGATACCCGTGTATGATTCGATAAAGGAACTGATCCTGAATCCCGGATTCATCAAGCTTTGAAAACGATCAGTGACCATGTTGTTTTCTATGAGTACAGCACCGATTTCGATAGCCCTGTCACCGTATTGTGGTGAGAGACCGGTTGTCTCGAAATCAAGAACTATGACAGGAAAGTTGTTCATAGGGTTGATAACAAATGGGGTTTGCCTCTTATTGTTTTGCTGGATTTCCCACAATGAAATAAACTGTCCCCGCAATTCCCGATCCCTTAGTCCCCTAGGTGCGTATTTTGCGCTGACGGTCCTTTATTGCCCTAATTTTGTGCCCCTTCTTCTTGTGGGGTGGCAATCTCCACCCAGTAAGCTCACCATCGCTTCCGAATATTTTGCGGGGATGAAGCCTTTTGCGGCATTTCGAGCAACGATAAATTTGATCTCCATCAGGAACAACATCTTGTTGATCACACCATGCGTCCATATTCTCTCTCACAGAAGGCGATCTGTTTTAAAATAAGAAACACGCCGACCCTAAAAAGTTCATTTAGGGCCTGAAAACGCGATGATAGGCCCCATATTGGACTCAATTTGTATCCTCTCTCCTACCATCTCAATCCGTTACCATGGCCCGACCCCGGGCTCGATTCAGCTATAGATCCCGCAACGGCTTAAAAAGATATTCCAGACCGTTTATTTTAATTTCATAAACCATGCGTAACATGTCACCTAGTTCTCCGGTTGGAAATCCTTTTTGGGAAAACCAAACCACATAGGGCTCAGGTAGGTCGATTAAACGCCGATCCTTATACTTGCCAAACGGCATCCGCATCTTGGCCAATTTAAGCAAGACCCCCGGATCCGGTATGCACTCGTTTTTTCCGTTCATTTCAGTCAAAATAATCGCAGCCACATGGAATGTCAAGTTGACCGCCAGGCGGTAACCAATCGGATTTTTATTGAATTCGGGCCGGTACGTGTGCTGAGGATATTAGTGAGAAAAAGTGTCGTAGATGTCGATGGCCATGTAAGTTCAAACAGCAGGGATGTCCGGCACAAGAAGATGAGAATCGTATTTGCCGCCTGAATAGATCACATGGTCTCCCATATTTACGGTATTTAAATGTCCATACGTGGCCACCTCTCCCCAGTACATACCGATATCACTGCCCTGCACCACGACCCGCAGCTTCTCACCAGGTTCGAACAAGGTGCTTGAGGGCCAGATTTCGATCTCCACCGGAACGATTTCACCGGTTTTAAGTTTTATTTCTCTCTGGTGCTTCAGGATAGGCTGGTAAGGCGTGGATCTCTCCTCATCCAATTCACGATGGGAAACGCGTATCCAACCGAGAGCGACTGGACCATCCTCATGGGTCCAGCAGAACGCGAAAGGGACAGTTTCTCCGGAACGATCGATTTTGTGTATCGCTACAAACAAATCCATGTCTTCGCTACCGACCGCCTGTACCCAAAGTCTCAATTTCATATGCCCTATCAACTCGGTCATCTTGTCAAACTCGAATTCAAACTGAGCATTCTGAGTTTTATCACCTACATTGCTCGCGCTATAGCGAACTTGGGCTTCCTCCCTGAACGGGGCGTCGCTCATCTTTCCGTCACTCGCGTTTAAAAACAATTTCGTGTACTGGGTACGAGCCAGCGGCCATTCGTTTTCGTGCCTGAAACTTCCGACATTGTATCGACGTCTGATCTCCAGCATAACCTTTGGCCAGTTATTTACTCCGCTATCGATACCCATCAGGAAGCTGTCGAAAAACTGTCTCTGTTTCTCCAGATTTTCTTGTTCGTGAAAAGTGGCCCACTTCTTTCGCCCGTGAACCATGAGCCACTTGTCCTTGGAAGCGATTTTCTTGAAACCTTCGAGTGTCCCACGCGAATGTAGGGCATGGTCCGACCAACTCGCTACGATAAAGGCCGGTACCGTTATCTTTGATAGATCTGCATTTTTGCTGGCCCAGTAATCATCAAAAAGCGGATGCCTAAGAGCCATTCCCACAAAATCTTCTACACGTGTCGTCGTACGGCACCACCCGAGATCCCGCAACCGGGTCGTGAACGCCGTCTCAGGGATGCCACCGTGGAAGCAAAACTCACGGTAAAAATCGCTCACTCCTTCCCAGGGGTTGATCGCCGCCAGATGGGGTGGATTCATCGCTGCTACTTTCCACTGGACCCAAGCCAGATAGGAGACACCATACATCCCAACTTTGCCGTTACTCCAGCTTCGGGTGCCCGCCCACTCGATCAGTTCAGCGCAATCTCTTGCTTCTTGATCAGTCCAGAATGTGAGATCTCCTTCAGAAACCCAGGCACCACGCGGATCGGCATTGATAATGACATAGCCCTTGGTACACCAATAAATAGGGTCAGCTCCTTCAAAGGCGGTGTATTCAGAGAGATCGTGTCTTACGTCGGAGTTGGGCGGGTACACCCGTCCATGCTTTCCATAGGGGCCCCAAGAAACAAGAACAGGGTATTTCCCCTCCTTTTTAGGACGAAAGATATCAATGAAAATCTTTACACCGTCACTCATTTCCACAGCTACATCGCGTTCAATAAGCATTCCCTTTACTTCTTCTGTCCTGGGGTTAAATCCCGGGTATCCGCCGGAACTAGGGGGTTTCCCTTGCCAGAAAAGCATTTCAAATTTTTGCTCAGTCATCACATATCTCCTTTCTGAACGGAGGCTCTCAAGGTCAGTCTGGACCGGGTCCTGAGGCTATGAAATTATGCATTTAATGGATTAAGCCATAATTTTTAATGCGACATAAGGCGCAATATTTAAAACGATTATTGCAATCTTGTATTGTCCTAAATATTGAAAATAAGCTCTGCCCAGATCTTTTTCATCTATTCCAAATAATTTGGAGTGAAATTTTGTAATAGACCCACGCGTTACAATCAACATGAGAGTGGAAAAAATAAGTATGGCGATATTGATAGCGGATGCCCAACCAAGAAGTTCTGTAAGTGCTTCTATTGTCATCATTTCATTTCTCCTTATTTTGGGTGTTAATCTGAATAAGAGTTTACTGGATGCAATGATTAAAGAAAGCAAAAGCAGAGAATCTAAAAATGACATAAAGACTCGCCAGCATTTATCGGAACGATCTTTTGCCAGATCCACTCGGTACGGATTTAAACGAACGAGATGGCGAAGTTTATGGCGCATGGAAATACAAGATTATCTTATCGCGGCGATTCAAAACATTACTGTCTTAATCAACCAGCCGAAATCCAGATTGCCAAAGAGCGACATAATAGAATGTCAAAAAGGCGGCTACCAGGGCCGCAGATGGACCAGGAATAGAGCTATTGAGTGGTTAATGTCGTTTTACTCTACTTCGACAGAATGCCCCGCTCCGTCGAAGATCCCGCATGGCGGGGGAAGGGCGGGGATGAATGGTTCCTTTTAAGTTCCCCTCCCTTGATGGGAGGTGCTGACTGTAGATGCTTAATCTTTTACAGTCAGCCGCTGACTGTAGATGCTTAATCTTTTACAGTCAGCCGGGGAGGGTGGAAAAAACAGGTATCACCCCCACCTTAATCCTCCCCCATCAAGGGGGAGGAGAGAGTTTAGGAGTTGAATGAGATGCCCCGCGCGGGAGCGCGGGGAGGCTTCACTCCCCGTTATTTTTATCTTTTAACCCAATTTAAGCTTTCTTGAATTCCGGTTGTATATTTTTTTGGAATTCATTGAAAAAAAACGGCTTTAGGCAACAACCCGTCAAGACCTGACCCCGTTGTTATTCAATCAAGGTTGGTGTTCACCCTTTGCTATCGATTCCAATTCATAAAGCCTGTCTTGCAAAGATTTGATCTGATCCTTCAAATTTTCCACCTCCGCAACACCCCAGTCTTGAATTTCGCGTCCCAGAGTCTCCATCGGAACCAAGGGCTCATATAGTTTTTCCCTAACATTGAGGTTCAAGATATCCCACCTGCTATAACTTCCCGTCAGGTTGATGATAGATTTTGCCATGGCATTTAGTTTTAAATCGATATCACCATATACAATCGTTTCTTTATCGATTTCAGGTCCAGCAACGATTTCACCAAAAGGATTTATGATACAGCTCCCTCCAAAGGTCTGATCAAAGACATGGTTGTCATAAAAGTCCTTTGGGACTTTATCTTCAGGGATATAGGTACTGGAAAGAACAGACCAAAGTCCTCCTGAAGCACAAACCGCTTGAGTCATTACGGGAATCAACTTGATCAATTCCCCAGCGCCCCCTTTAAACCCTGGCCAAAGGGAACAGTTTACCTGCGCTCCTTGGACGATTAAATTGTGTTTTAGGAGGGGCTGATAATGTTCACCGCAGATTAATCCGCTTATCTTGCCGAGTTCAGAGTCATGGACTCTAAGATTTTGACCCCCGTCCCCTCTCGTATGGTACAGAAGTTCATTGATAGTATTACATATTTTGCGATGGGCTCCCATGACCTCGCCTTGGGAATTGATATATAGAATGGAATTGTACATCCGTCCTTCATAGGTTTTATCCCGCTCGTTTATTCCGATGGCGACACAGGCATTTCCTCGCTTTGCTGCTTCACACAATGCGTCTGTCTCTTTACTGGGGACTTCGATGGAGTGCCGCAGGTATTCTGCCCATATATCGGCCCACTCAGGACCTTTATTCATACTCAAAGACCAATAGGGAAAACCTGGAAGCCACGTCTCAGAGAACACGATCAATCTTGCTCCGTTGGCCGCTGCCTCGTCAATAAGCTGGACGGCCTTTTCGAGGGATGCCTCAGAATCAAAGTAGGCTGGTTTGTCTTTATAGACAGGTGCAGCCTGCACCGCAGCCGCCTTAAAAACTTTATACGCTTCTACCATGTCGACCTCCTTTACGTTCCCTATTCCTCAATCAAACTCACACCTCAGGCCCTTGATTATGACCCCGACGATTTTTCTTTTTTAAATTAAAATCTCTTTTAGAATCTTTCCCGGACTGTAGTGACATATACCTACCAACAATAAGCGCAATAATAATCGCCATATAAATGCCGCCCGTGGCTGCTTCGAATACCGCGAGCCGTTTGCTAAGAATTGATAGGGGCGCAACGTCTCCGAAGCCCACAGTAGTAAGGGTGACGAAACTGAAATAAAGTAAATCTGAAGTTTCAGATGTTCCTGAAAAAGAATGGGGAGAAATACCCTCAAGGACAACATAGATACCAGCCCACATGATTCCAATCAAAAGATAAATAGATATAGCGCAATATATCAAGTTAGCTGTTATCACTCTCTGGGAAAGAAGATTTCTCACCAATAGGACTATGATATAAAAATATAAAAGTGTACCAAAACTATATGCGACCACCATCAAATAGCGATTTGTAAAAAACATGTTTATGCCATCAAGTATCACAAACGGTGCACAGATAAAGAGAATAATAATCGCTCGATTCCTATCTTTGTTTAGGGCATAGAAACTGGCTAAAGGGATCATTGCTATAAGCAAGGTAGCAAAAAAGTAACCACTTTTTCCTATGGGTCGGATAAATGGGTTGACTAACATTACTGCCATGATCGCAAAAATAATGTAGATAAATCGGTTTGACATTTTCAACTGCCCAATATCATCGAATGTTTGAATAAGCTAAAATTTCGTGGCCCTCACGAATCAATGTGTCCAGTATCTCTGTTTGATTTCAAGTTGTGATTTACTAAGAATATTCAACTTTGGTTAATATTACAGATATCCTTATTGGCGGTTGAAAAGTCAAGTTAATCCTAAATTTATCTCACTGTGAAGCTTTTTCAAAGATGATGTTTTATATTACGATGAGGTTGGTTGGCTCGTATACCTTCTGGTGACTGTAAGAAATTGAGCCTCTACAGTCACCCAGTGACTGTAAGAAATTGAGCCTCTACAGTCACCCAGTGACTGTAAGAAATTGAGCCTCTACAGTCACCCCCTACAGTCTATAGGCGCGACCCTCATTGGCGCCCCGCTATCATGAGTCAAGACCAGACCTGCCCGCCGTCTGTCTGGCGGGATGTCTTCTAAATAGAAACTTAAAATCTTAAGGGCGTTCCGCTTTATATGCCCCGGATTTCTGTGATTCAGTGCCAATTTTTTGGCACCTGAAACCTTACTTTCATAAATTCACATTATTTTATCCCATATGTTTAATCAGCGAAAAAAATCACATTTAAAGGATTTCATTTGTTATAGAGGAGGTGTGGGGCCCTTTGGCTCCTCAATTAAGATTAAAGTAAAACACTTTACATATGCTAAGTCAAAAATGTAAAAATAAAAATTGTTCTAACATGAAAAAACGTATGCCTTTTTGCGAGAGGGGCCCTGTCCGGGCCTGCCATATCGTCCCACAAGCTATCCTACCGCCAGAACGACCAAGATGTTGAGTGATGTCATGCACACCTATAGTGTTTTTGTGGGCGGCGCCCGCCGCCCGCTCTCACTTCCCCGTGGTAATCCCCAATACGCCACAAGCCATCGGTTGCCACAGCATATATAGCCAGGCAAACGAACCTGTCGCATCATCCGGTAGCCACAGAGGAGGCCCCCAGTATCCGGCATATTACTTGCATCATGCAAATTGAAGATTTTCCTTATGGACAGATTACACGCATGGTGCCGCCGCGAAGTGGACTTAGAGTTATTCCAAGACTGGTTTGAGCCGTTGGGCCCGGGTTAATAGAGCGATAAGCTCATCTTGTACCCTGGTTCCTGTTGCTGAATTTTGTCAGTTTTGATCGTTTTCTTCTTGTTTTTGGCCCTTTTTCCCAGGACGAGGAGTTTTCTGATTGGTGCGATCGGTGGATGGCCGCTTCCGAGCAAATATCACATGGTAGAGCGCCAGGTAAATAACGTGACTGGCGGAAGTGCGGTCGGAGTACCTGCGCAGCAGGTTTGATAAGGAAGTCGAGGGGTAGAATGGCAGTTTGGATACATTGAGTATACAAATGGATACACCCTTATTTTTTTGAAACGCATGGGGAAATCTCGGTAGTGTCAATTATAGCTCACGAATATTGGGGAAAATCAACGCATGATATTTGATCGATCAGATTCGAATCAATCACACTTCATGCAAGCACTTGTTCCTATGGTGGATTTGTTTGCTGTGCTTGCGATCGTGTTCATGATTCATTCGGATGAAGAAATCACTACCACCAAAAGGGAGAGTGATAAAAAGATACGAGAGGTTGTTGCAGAGGTCAAAGAGGCAAGAAAAAGGATAGAAGCGATTGACGAAGCAGAACGGGCCAGAATGGCTCGCAGAGAAAAGCTGGCAAAAAAGTCGACTAAAACGCTAGAACAAATAAAAAAAGAGCGAGAGAGAAAAGCGCAAGAGTTATTGTCCCGATTCAACGAAATGTTTGCGGCTCAACAAAGTCAAGCCGCTACGGAATATGAAGACGCCCTAGCTAAACTTGAATACGAGCACGATGAAGAACTGGAGAAGGAAGCGATTTCTCTGGAAAAAGAGAAGCAGGCTGAACTGGAAAAGACAAAAGCAGAGCTGGAAACAGACCTTGAAATTAAGAAATCGGAGCTGATCAAGAAAGAGCAGGAAATCAGAGAGCAAGCCAAACGTGAAGTCGCGAGATTGGAAAAGGAAAAAGAGATCGCATTAGAAATAGCCGAGCAAGAACGATTGTACGCATTGGTCCAACAGGAAGCAGAACTCGGAAAACAAAGGCAACTGGAGGTTGCCAAGACAGAGCAGGAGCTCAAAGGGCAAGCCAAACGTGAAGCCGCGAAATTTAAAGAGGAAAAAGAGCTCGCCTTAGCAAAAGCCGAGCAAGAACGATTTGACGCATTGGCCCAACAGGAAGCAGAACTCGGAAAACAAAGGCAACTGGAGGTTGCCAAGACAAAGCAGGAGCTCAAAGAGCAAGCCGAACGAGAAGCCGCGAAATTGAAAGAGGAAAAAGAACTCGCCTTAGCAAATGCCGACCAAGACCGACGTGACGCCTTAGCAAATGCCGACCAAGACCGACGTGACACCTTAGCAAAAGCCGACCAAGACCGACGTGACGCCTTAGCAAAAGCCGACCAAGAACGAGCTGACGCCTTAGCAAAAGCCGACCAAGACCGAGCT
>PVMS01056976.1_pt1 | contig 10909 bp, 12 predicted proteins | sample 1853461 | NCBI WGS metagenome assembly PVMS01 (sample SAMN08582032, study PRJNA380276) | Marine sediment metagenome, whole genome shotgun sequencing project. | isolation source: ocean sediment barecode stripped | collected 2017
CAGCTCAAAGAGTATTATTTGCGAAAGGATATTAAATATTTTTAAAATTATTTTGCAGAATAAAAAATAGTTGTATTTTTGCATCCGCGTTGATCAAATAGAAATATTTTGGAAATGCAAAATGGTCCGTTCGTCTAGGGGTTAGGACGCCAGGTTTTCATCCTGGTAACAGGGGTTCGATTCCCCTACGGACTACTTTTTTTCATAAACGGCTAACCTTAAAAAGTTAAGCCGTTTTTTAATTTACCAGGGTGCATTTATTTTCTACCACTTAAGCTGATAACAAATAATTAATATTATTTCTGGTAACTATTTAGTTGTTTTCACTATTGAGTTAAAAATGAGCATTTTTTTTTGTTTTTTTCATTTATTTAAGATTGGGTATAACTATTTGCAACAATTAGGGTTTAAAACATTTTATCATAATGCAGAAGATAACCAGGCTTTGTATTTTTTTGTGACATTTAAGTAAACTGTTAATAAATTTCTTTTTTAAACAACACTTTGTAATTATCTTTATAAAGAATTTTAAAATATATGTTATGTCAAAAATAGATATTTACAATATGAAATTACATGAAAACCAACAAATTAATGATTATACATCAGTATTTAGAGTTCCTGGAGGGTGGTTATATAGAAACACTTTTTGGAATGAAGAAAGTAGAACTTCTGTGAGTACATCTTTTGTCCCTTACAATGATGAATTTAAATCTTCAAAGATTCCTATATATTGATTTTTTTTAGTTAAGGTAATGTTGTTGTATTGGTTACATGAACAAACAAAGCTTTGAAGCAACTAATTTAAGTATAGACTATTTTTCTATTATTGTAGAAGGACATCATGATGTAAATAGGCCAGAAACTAACATAAATAACCATAGCCTTTTATGTATATTTTAATTATAATTTATTTGAATTCATATTGTAAAAATTATTATAAAAAAAATATCTTACTGGTTTTGTAATATTACTACATATTTCCTACATTTGCAGCCCTAAACAATATTTATGATATATTATTATATTGATTACAGGGTAACAATATAATAATAGTATTAGAAGAAGAGAATAAAATATAATATTAACAAGTTAGTGGAAGGGTCCTTTACGGACTACAAAATTTAATAAAAAATTCAAAATGGCAAATCACAAGTCAGCATTAAAGAGAATTAGAAGTAATCGCGTTAAGCAAATTAGAAATAAATATCAGCATAAAACAACTCGTAATGCTGTAAGAGATTTACGTGCCATGACTGAAAAGAAAGAAGCTGAAGAGTTATTTCCAAAAGTAGTTTCAATGCTTGATAAATTAGCTAAGAGCAATATTATCCACAAAAATAAAGCGAGTAATTTAAAATCAAAATTAGCGAAACATGTAGCTACGTTGTAATTTTATTACATAAAATATTTTAAAATGCATCCTAAATTTAGGATGCATTTTTTATTTCATACGTTCAAAAGGACTTTTTATATATGAAATATATTGTCTATTACTCCAAAACAGATGTAACTTAAATATTGAGAAACAAGTATCATATCCTAATTTGTTGAATTCAATTTATCAAATTATTAGTTACCATTCATAGATTCTATTGGCATCTAACCTGATAAAAATAAAAAGTAATACGGTAAATCCCCAAAGTGCTGAACCGCCATAACTAAAAAAAGGTAACGGAATTCCAATGGTTGGAAGCAATCCAATAACCATTCCAATATTTATAGCAAAATGTGTAAAAAATATGGCTGTAATACTATATCCATACACCCTACTAAATTTTGATTTTTGACGTTCGGAAATTTGAATAATTCGCAATAAAAAGAGAATGAACAAAATAATGACCAAAACACTTCCGATAAACCCCCATTCTTCTCCAACAGTTGAAAAAATATAGTCGGTTTGTTGTTCTGGAACAAAATCACCTTGAGTGCGTTCGCCTTCTAAAAAACCCTTTCCTGTGATACCACCGGAGGCGATTGTTGTAACAGATTGATTTGTATTGTATCCAATATTTTTAATATCAACAGTTTTTCCAAGTAAAATATTAAATCTATCGCGGTGACGTTGTTCAAATACTTGATTAAACATAAAATCAACACTAAAAATAAAAAGTGCCGTTATTAAATAAAGTCCAATTATTTTGAGCCCCCCTTTTTTTAGGGCTCTTTTTCTATAAAAATAAAAGTATAAAAGAATTATAGAAAACAAGATTAATGAGCCCACTAGCGTATATAAATATCCAAAATATAATGTAATAATAAATAGAGTTAAAGCGATAAAGCCTACTGTGATATAATAAAAAGGCAATCCTTCTCTATATAACACAAAGATAAAAGCTGTATAAACTAAAGCCGAACCGGGATCCGGTTGCAAGGTGATTAAAATTGCAGGGAAAAATAAGATAAGTAATGCTTGTATTTGGGTGTTCAGTTTTTTTAAATTGAATAATTTATCACTTATTAATTTGGCAATAGCTAGTGCTGTTGCTGCTTTTACAAATTCAGATGGTTGAATGCTAAAGCCACCGAAATCGTACCAGGAAGTTGCTCCATTTATATTTTTACCTAAAACGAAAAGCCCGAGAAGTGATACTAAACTGATTAAATATATAATTGAAGCAAATTTTTCATAAAATTTAGCTTCAAAAAGTAATATTAGTAGCATAAGAGGGACGCAAAGTCCGATCCAAATAAGTTGTTTACCATATTCTGTAGAAAAATTAACTAGGTCAAGTTGATTTTCAGTAATAGTTGCCGAATAAATATTAATCCATCCTAAAAAAATTAAAATGAAATAAAAGAGAACCAATACCCAGTCAATTCCATAAAATATATTTTTTTTTCTACTCCTCAATTTTTAAAGTTTTTTTTAATTGTTTGTCGTATTCATCTTGTATGCTTCCATTAAACATACGTTCTTCTTCCCAGGGACGACTGGTGTCACCATTTAAATATTTTTCAATCATCAAACTTGCAATTGGACCAGCCCATCGAGATCCCCAATAGCCATTTTCAACAAATACCGAAATTGCAATTTTCGGATTATCTTTTGGTGCAAAAGCAATAAAAATGGAATGATCTTGCCCGTGGGGGTTCTCCGAAGTTCCTGTTTTACCGCAAATCTCAATTCCTTTAACTTTTGACCAACTTGCTGTACCTCTTGGATGTTCAAATACGTTAAATAGTCCTTCAATTACAGGTTCAAAATGCTTTCTATCAATAGTAGTTTGCTTCGGGGTCATATATTTGGGATCTAAGTCTTTCCCTTTTATACTTTTAACAATATGTGGTATAAAGTAATGACCTCTGTTCGCAACCGTGGCCGTCATATTGGCCAGTTGAATGGGTGTGGTTAATACTTCACCTTGACCAATAGCATTAGAAATTGTATAGGTTGCCGTCCACCTTGTTTCGGGGTACCATTTGTTATAAAGTTCACCGTCAGGAATTAGTCCTGGTTGGCCAACAGTTAAATCATTGTTTAAATAATTACCAAGACCAAAACTTTTAACATGTTTACTCCAGGTATCCATTCCTTTTTCAGAAGTGGGATATTTTTCGATTACTTTTCTATATGCATTTGAGAAATAGCTGTTACAAGAACGATAAATAGCTTTATTTAGCTGTACCGGGCTACCATATGTATTACAATGGCATTCCATATAAGCATCTTTTTTGGCTCCATATCTATAACCACCAAAACATGTAATTGTTGTGCTGGTAGTTATAACATTTTCCTGCAAAGCAGCTAATGCAATCATCACTTTAAACGAAGATCCGGGAGGGTATTGTGCTTGTAATCCACGATCTAATAATGGTCTCGCAATGGTGTCATAGAACATTTTTGTGAAATTTTTTGAACGTTCTCTACCTACCATTAAATTAGGGTCATAAGTAGGTGTAGAAATAAGTGCTAAAATTTCACCGGTAGATGGTTCAATTGCAACAATTCCTCCTCTTTTATTAACCATAAGCGCTTCACCATATTGCTGTAATTGACTGTCTATTGTTAAAACGATATCATTTCCGGGAATTGGAAGGGTATCATAAATTCCACTTTTGTAGGGGCCTATTTCTTTGTTGAACCTATCACGTTGAATAAATTTTACTCCTTTGGTACCACGTAATGTTTCTTCATATTTTTTTTCAACTCCGGCAGTACCAATTAATTCACCTAATTGATAATAGGGATTTTTCTCAATCATTTGTTCATTTACTTCACTTATATAGCCCAATACATTTGGAGCTGAACTTATTGGATATTCTCTTAAGGATCTTTTTTGAATGTAGAACCCTTTAAACTTATGCATCTTTTCTTGTAGGTAAGCATAATCTGTTTTGGATAATTGTTGTAAAAAAGTTGAGGGAATTCTTGATGAATAGTGTTTAGCTCTATTGAACTTTTTTATAAATTCTTCTTTCGATATTTTAAGCAAATCACAAAATTCAATAGTGTCCAGAGGTTTAACTTCACGCGGTATAATCATTATATCATAAGATAGCTGATTAGCTACTAACAATACGCCATTTCTATCGTAAATATAGCCTCTTTCCGGATAATCATACGAAACTTTTACAGCCGAATTATTAAATGTAGGTATGTTGTAGGAATTGTCTAAAACCTGTAAATAAAAAAGGCGAATTATATAAACAATTCCTATAAGAATGATTAAAAAGGATAATAAACCAGTTCTCTTCATTTATTTCTTTTTAGTAAATAATGCCATGCCTAAAAGTACCAATATTATTGTAAAAATACTAGTAAGAATACATTTAGAAAAAATAGTTGCATAAGCTTTAAAGCTAAAATACTCTAAACTAAAAACTATAAAATGATGTATGATTGTTAAAGTTGAAATAAATATTAATGCTTTACTAAATGAAGTAGCCCTTATATTAAAAAGCAAATAATCAAAATCTGATTTTCGTAAAACGGCTTTTAAAATAGGAAGTCTGATAAATGCAATAAACAAAGTAGCACTTGCATTAATACCACCTGAATCTGAAAAAAAATCGATAGAAAAACCGAGTAAAAAGCTTAGTAGTAAGAATGGACCTACGTTTTTTCGAATAGGAAATAAAAACACCCAAACTATATAAACTAATGGATTCAAATGTCCAAATAAGTTTATATGATTTAAAACCAATACTTGTAAAAGCACTAAACCAACGAAACTTATTGTATTTTTAAGTATCAGACTATTCATTTACGGAGTTTGTTCTAAATTGAGTTGTTCCTTTTTTTGCAGATTTTTTACAACCTGTACATAGCCAAGAGAACTCATATCATTAAATAATGTAACATTAATTTCCATGTATTGATTATTTTCGAATTTGAAATCCTTTATAACACCTACATTTATGCCTTCAGGAAATATTGCTGATTTACCCCCTGAAAAAATAGTATCTCCAACTTTAATTATTGCCTGTCTGGGTATGTCCGTAATTTGTAAAATGTTATGGTCTTTTCCATCCCAAAACAATGTACCAAAATGATTGCTGTCCTTTAAGCGTATATTAATTTTTGAATTGTTATTTAAAATTGAAAGTACCGTGGCATAATTTGATGAAACATTTTTAATAACACCAATAATACCATTGCTGTTAATTATTCCTAAATCGGGAACCAAACCGTATTTAGTGCCTTTATTTATGGTTAAAAAGTTATTTCTTTTGGTAAAATTATTGTTAATCACCTTCGCAACTGAATATTCATATTTTTGAAAATACTTTGATGTATCAATTACTGTATAACTATCTTCATTATATTTAATTTCTTTTCTTTCCAATAAGTTTTTTAAATGAGTATTTTCTTCAATTAAAAGTTGATTTTCAGTTTTTAAATGAAAAAATTCATTGATTGAATTTATTTGATTGTAGACACTTCCACTAATAGTATTAGCAGAATTAACAAATTTACTTTTATGAAAAGAATGGTGTTGGATTGTAAAAAAAATAGCTAAAATTTCTAGCATGATAAACAGCAGAAAGTATCTAAATTTTTTAATAAAATAAATTATTTGCTGCATACATTAACTATAGAAAGTTATACTATTTCATCAATACATCCCTGTATTTATCCAAATCTTTCAATGCAATCCCAGTTCCTCTGACAACAGCTCTTAAGGGGTCTTCTGCGACATATACCGGTAGATCTGTTTTTCTTGATAAACGCTTGTCCAATCCGCGGAGCATAGATCCACCGCCAGCTAAATAAATTCCTGTGTTGTAAATATCGGCGGCCAATTCAGGGGGTGTTTTCGATAATGTTTCCATAACAGCATCTTCAACACGCAAAATTGATTTATCTAACGCTTTTGAAATTTCTCTAAATGAAACTTGTACTTGTTTAGGTTTTCCGCTTAACAAATCGCGTCCTTGAACCAACATATCTTCTGGAGGAGTTTCTAAATCTTCAATGGCAGCACCTACTTGAATTTTTATTTTTTCAGCAGTACGTTCACCAACATATAAATTATGTTGTGTTCTCATATGATAAGAAATATCAGAGGTAAATACATCTCCTGCAACTTTAACCGATTTGTCACAAACTATACCACCTAATGCTATAACTGCAATTTCAGTAGTACCACCACCTATATCAATAATTATATTTCCCTTGGGTTGCATAATATCAATCCCAATACCTATTGCTGCAGCCATTGGTTCCTGAATTAAGTAAATTTCTTTAGCATTCATATGTTCTGCCGAGTCAATTACCGCACGCTTTTCAACTTCTGTAATACCTGAAGGAATACAAATAACCATTCGTAAAGAAGGAGTGAAAAATTTCTTTTTAATGCTCGGAATGTTTTTGATAAATTCTTTTATCATTTGTTCTGAAGCTTCAAAATCTGCAATTACGCCGTCCTTTAAGGGCCTAATTGTTTTTATATTTTCGTGAGTTTTCCCTTGCATTAAACTGGCCTTTTTACCGGTCGCAATTATTTTTCCAGTAGTTCTATCTCTTGCCACTATTGAAGGGGCATCAACAATTACTTTGCCATCATGAATTATAAGTGTGTTTGCAGTACCTAAGTCAATGGCAATGTCTTCTGTCATAAAGTCGAAAAACCCCATATATATTGTTATTTTTTAAATTTTTAATTCGAAACCTTACAAAGTTACTAAAATTAGTGTTTAAAATGACGTGTTCCGGTAAATATCATTGACATTTTATGTTCATTGCAATAATCGATTGATAATTGATCTTTAATGGAACCGCCAGGTTGAATTACAGCATTAATGCCGGCATCCTTTGCAATCTCAACACAATCGGGAAACGGGAAAAATGCATCGCTAGCCATTACGGCCGCATTTAAATCGAAATTGAAATGATTAGCTTTTGAAATAGCCTGGTTTAATGCATCTACACGACTTGTTTGACCCGTGCCACTTGCACAAAGTTGTTTGTTTTTTACTAAAACAATGGTATTTGATTTGGTGTGTTTACAAATTTTTGATGCAAAAAATAAATCTTCTAATTCTCGGTTAGTTGGTTTTTCTAAAGTTGCATTATTAGTAACACTGGCATCATCAGTTTTGTTGTTCTTGTCTTGAAAAAGAACTCCATTTAAAGCTGTTCTATACTGAGTATTTGGGAATTCAACAATTTTTTGAATTAAAATGATTCTATTTTTTTTCCCCTTTAGGATGCTTAAAGCTTCAGATGAATAGCCAGGAGCAATTACAACCTCACAAAATAATTTATGAATTTCTGTTGCAGTAGCTACATCAATCTCTTTGTTTGATATTAAAACACCTCCAAATGCCGATGTTGGGTCACCTGCCAATGCATCTAAATAAGCCTGTTTTAATGTTTCTCTTTGAGCTAAACCACAGGCATTGTTATGCTTTAAAATTGCAAAAACAGGGGTATCATTTTTAAACTCTCCCATTAAATTAACGGCCGCATCAACATCCAATAAGTTGTTGTAAGAAAGTTCTTTTCCATGAAGTTTATCAAAAAGTTTTTCCAAATCTCCAAAAAAGTATCCTTTTTGGTGCGGGTTTTCACCATAACGCAGGGTTGAAACGGTATCAAAACTTTCTCTAAAAGCTACTTCACTTTTATTTAAATAGTTAAAAATAGCACTATCATAATGACTTGAAATTGCAAATGACTTAGCTGCAAAGGCTTTTCGTTGGTCAATCGATGTTTTACCATTTGAATCAGTCATAATTTGTAAAAACGCTTCGTATTGATTCATTGATGAAACACATATAACATCTTTAAAATTTTTTGCAGCAGCTCTGATCAATGAAATACCACCGATGTCTATTTTTTCAATAATATCTTGTTCAGGAGAACCGCTTGCCACTGTTTGTTCAAAAGGATATAAATCAACAATTACAATGTCAATTTCAGGAATTTTGTAGGCATCTAATTGAGACAAATCATTTTCATTTTCACGTCTCGCCAAAATACCACCAAAAACTTTTGGATGTAATGTTTTAACTCGCCCTCCTAAAATAGACGGATACGATGTTAAATCTTCAACAGAGATAACGTTAATTCCAAGTTCTTTAATAAATTTTTCAGTTCCACCTGTGGAATAAATTATGATACCAAGATCATTTAATTTTTGAATTATTGGTGCTAAGCCATCTTTGTGAAATACTGAAATTAGTGCTGTTTTTGCCTTTTTAAGTGTGTTCATACGTTGTATTGTTACTGTTTCGCAAAGCTAACAATTATCAGCTGTTTAAACAATACAAAAATGGTGTTTATTTGAAATATATTTTATAGAATTTGCGCTATTTTTTCACAAACAAATTCAAGTAATAATTCATCGTTTTGAGAAAAGGGGTTTACTGAGTGAGAATCAATATCTATTTGACCAATATTTTCACCATTTACAAAAATAGGGATTACAATTTCACTCCTTACTTTCCATCCGCACGATATATAATTGTCTTGAGCTGAAACATCAGGAACAACAAAATTTTGATTACTAACGGCAACTTGTCCACAAATTCCTTTGCCAAATGGAATTGTTGTGTGTTCTGTAGGTTCACCCGAAAATTCAGCCAATCTTAATTCTTTTTTAGCACCATTTTTAAAATAAAACCCTACCCAATCATAATAATCAATTTCATGTTTTAAATGATCACACAATGCCTGTAACTTTTCTGATACAGAATTTTTATTTTCTATAATTGCTGTTATGTTATTTTTTAGTTTAGTGATGTTCATATATAATTTGTAGTTTTATACAAAATTAAAATACTTTTTAAATGAAAAGTAATAAAACGGTTGTAATATTTTTATTGAAATTTTTTGGAACCTATTTACTTTTGTTTTTAATTTATGCTTATTATTTAAATAAAACCCAAAACTTGACAGGTGAATTTTCTTGTGCACCTATTACAGAAACTGTAGCAAAACAGACTCAATTTTTACTAAATACTTTTGGGTATGACGCTAGTATTGAGCAACATACGGAAGAAGTTTCAATTAAATTAATAGTAAATAATAAATTTGTTGCCAGTATTATTGAAGGGTGCAATTCAATAAGTATAATCATACTATTTATTTCGTTTATTGTTGCCTTTGCAAGTAATTTTAAAACTACTGCCTTGTATATTTTATTTGGCAGTTTGATCATCTATTTTTCGAATATTGTAAGAATTGCCATTATAACAATAGCTTTATTTGAATATCCTAAGTATCAATATATTTTGCATGATTTTATTTTCCCAAGTATTATTTATGGTATTACATTTTTGCTATGGTTTATATGGGTTCAAAAATTTTCAAGTCTTAAGAAATGAATAATATAACGCGATTTGCTTTAGTAGTATTATTGTTTTTGATTTTAGTCGTAATTCGTGCTGTTGCTATAGCATATTTTTATGACCCTTTAATTCATTATTTTAAGAATGATCATTTAAACATGTCATTACCTGAAATAGATTTTGGTAAATTTTATCTTTTTTTATTTTTTAGATATTGTTTAAATGCAGTCGTTTCATTGACAATTATTCATTTATCTTTTTCAAATTTAAAAGTATTGACTTTCGCGATTAAGTTTTATGTTATGGCATTTGTTATTTTAAGCGTTGTACTTTTAATGCTTCTAAAATTAAATTTATTCGATAGTTATTTACCAGTTTTTTATGTGAGAAGATTTTTAATCCACCCTTTGTTTTTGCTCATTTTATTACCAGCTTTTTATTATCAAAAAATGACGTATAAAATGGGAGATTTACTAAAGAAATAGTAACAATTGAACCACTGAATTGTGTATAGCTAAATTATGTAGGAAATGCCTGAAGAAATCCACTAATTTTATTAATTTTGGCGAGCGTGAAATTTTAAATTGTAGCGCATTTAAATTTAATTAATAATAAAACATAAGTATAGACTAAATTATGAAAAAATCATTTTTTTTATTGACAGTAATCTTTTCATTTGCTGTGATGTTCACGGCCTGCAAGGAATCAAAAAAAGAAGAGGTTAAAACTCAAAATAATGACATTCATGACCATGCCAAAGTAGAAATTGATTCAAAAGATGTTTATCAATGTCCGATGGATTGTGAAAAAGGAAAAACCTACGATAAGGTAGGTTCATGCCCGGTTTGTAAAATGGATTTAAAGGAAAAATCTTTAAAAGGCGATTTTGAACATGCAGAGGGATGCAAATGTAAGCAAGGTGGAGAATGTAAATGTGAGGACGGCAAATGTGAGTGTAAAGAAAAGGTTGCTGCTACAATGGATTGTGATAAATGTAAACCAGCTAAATGTACCCGTAAAGTTTAAACAATTTGTATCATTTTAATTGGAGACCGCTTAATAAAATTAAACGGTCTCCAATTAAAATGATACAAATTGTTTAAACTTTACTGGTACATTTAGCTGGTTTACATTTATCACAATCCATTGTAGCAGCAACCTTTTCTTTACA
>PVMS01008009.1_pt1 | contig 10908 bp, 10 predicted proteins | sample 1853461 | NCBI WGS metagenome assembly PVMS01 (sample SAMN08582032, study PRJNA380276) | Marine sediment metagenome, whole genome shotgun sequencing project. | isolation source: ocean sediment barecode stripped | collected 2017
CATACGAGCCGTTAAGTCGAAACCCGTCGCCGCCTTTGAAATCGACATCGACGAATCGCAGCTCTGCGTATGAATAACTGAGATCTGCCTGAATTTTCTCGGCAGTTTGCGCGATGGCAGCGCTTTGCACCAGCAGTCCCATCAAAACCAATAGCGTCTTCATCAAGTTCTCCTCAATATCATACGGGCCAATAGCTGACGAACCGGATTTCGTCAGAAACGGCGCGGAGTTTAACCACCGTCCGGCCAACCGTCTAATCTCATTCCCGGGTATCGCGCTGAATCGGCAATAGCTACTCCAACCATTTGTTTTGCTGCCGGTTTTTGGGAATTCCGAAGTGTCTCTGTTTGGCGTCAGGTGTCGCGATCTGTTAGCCGTATGCGCAAACGAAATTCGGGCTCGCTGTCTTTCCATGGAATGACAAAGCCGCAAGTCATTGGCAGGCCAGCACGTTTATACTGTCGCTCATGACGTTGATGACCTGGTGAGCAACCCTGAAATTTCGTAAATACATGGCCGTGTTACTGGTCCTGATCGCGATCGCTGCGATTGGCGTATACCTGTATCGCGATTCCATCGCCAGCAAAGTTGCTAACACCGTACTGAGAGAGTCCGATCTTGCCGTTGTCGGACTCTCGATTGACTCCATTGGCGCCGACAACATTTTCTTCGACGAGCTGGTACTGGAGCAGAGTAACGGTATGCGAATTCGCGTTACCGGAATCGCACTACCAATTAATGTTCGCAGGGCTCAGCGAGGCTTGCTCAGAGTAGACGGTCTTGAAATCGTTTCTGCCGGCGGCAGCGATCAACCGGCGCGTATCAGTGAAATTCTCGCATCCGTCCTGGAGCTGCCGCAGAACGTGCCCTACTCCACAGTGCAAGTCAGTCGTATCACCACCGACGGATTGCCAGCGTTAACGGACGTTTCCTGGGAGTCCACCGAGGCCGGGCAATTGCTGCATTTCAATATCGGCTCCTTTGCGATCGCTGCCGGCATTGAGCCGGGAGTCAGCGGCGGACATTACGTGTCGATTACGGCGACCACTTCCGATGACGTTGTTGCCGTGGCCTTAGCGCTAGTGGTTGACCGTGAGGAGTCCGGGTTCGTCATCAGCGGGCAGTCGACGACACGCATGGCACCCTTGCTGCCGGTCCTGCATACCGTTGGTATGTTGCCGGTCAAGATCACATCTTTCGATACCCTGTTGAGAGGTGAAGTTGACACGTCCATCCCGGATAACCCGCAAGAACCCATCAGGGTCGAGGCAATTCTGAAGTCGGACGGGGGAATTTCGTTTCAGTACAGACTCGACGACCAGTCGCAAATGCAGATTCAGGTCCTCACTTATTCGCCAACGACCACGATGGTTGAATATCCGTCACTGGATTGGCGGGCACAGGTTGAAAGTGGCGACATGAGAGTATCAACCGGGTCTGTTCAGGAGTTCCCGCTCAATGTGACCTCGCTCGACTGCCGGGCTGGCATCATTTGCACCTTGCAGGCCAATATCACCGCCACGGATATCTCATTGGCTGGGCTGGCGATCGCTTCGGCCGATATAGCTGCGCCGATTTCGGTAAGCGTCGCTCAGCAAACCCAGGTCAAAATTGGCGATAACATGACGGCGGTATTTCGCGAAGTAAGTAATGAAGAATTCGTTGCAGCGTCGATAGAGCTAACCGATTTCTCAGGCGCAACGATAGATATCGATGACGACGGGTGGCATGGGCATTCCGACACAGCGCATTTTCAGATCGACGGCGTCAACGCGCAGCCCGGTATAAGCGGTACATTGCGACTCGAATTGTCGGACGTCGCCATCAGCGAAAGTGGCGAGAAGATCACTAGCGCGTATTTCATAAACTCGGCAGGTACGCAGTTTACATTTGCTGACTTCTCCTGGTCGATGCCAGACGTGGAAGGTACATGGCAGCTTGCAGGCGACGAATTCTCGGCCACGGCCGACCTGTCGGCGACAGGTAACGCGATTCAAGGACATATGGAACTACGGCATAACATGGATACCAGCAAAGGCGCGATTGCGATACTCGATGCATCACTGGATTTTGCAGCGAGAAATTTGTCGAAAATGATGTCGCCTCCACCGAAAAACTGGGACGTCAGTGCCGGACGTGGGTCACTGGGTGCCAGCCTGAGCTGGTTCCTGGCCGACGACAGCTACCAGGTAAGTGGAAACGCACAGGTCGGATTGGACAGCATCGCCGGATACAAAGACGACATAGCACTAACCGGTTTAACGACTACTTTGAGTGCAATCATCGACACTCAAACCGGACATGACTTTCAGCCAACCACGCTCAGTCTCGACCTTCTGGATCTGGGCCTGCCGCTTAGCAAAATAGCGGCAGAGTTTCAGATCGGCGGAGATCTCTCATCCGTCCAGGTCGACTCGCTTTCAATGCAGGTTCTCGGCGGAACCATTCGCACAGACCCATTCAATTACTCGAAAGATGCCACAGCCACGTCGATCATGGTAAGACTTGATTCCATTCAGCTTGCATTAATGAAGTCACTGGCAGAATTCGACAGTATTGACATAGAGGGCAGCGTTTCCGGCGTGCTGCCGGCCAGCATCATCGGTGATCACATCATCGTCGATAAGGGCCGGCTCGAAAGCGACGATCCGGGAGGCGCCATTCGATACCGGGCGGGCAGTACCGGCACGGATGACTCGGAGCTTGGCCTGGTGACACGTGCACTGAGTAACTTTGAGTACGAAACTCTGACCTCGGACGTCACGTATACGGAAGATGGAGACTTGTTACTGAGCATGAGGTTGGAAGGCGTAAACCCGGATGTGGACCCGACGCAGCCGGTCATACTGAACCTCAACGTGGAAAACAACATACCGAAAATGCTGCGAAGCCTGCAGGCCACCCGCAGTATTCAGGAGATTCTTGAGAGACGGATGAACAAGGAATGACGAGACAAGCGACAACATTCGCGCAGGCGTGCTTTATCCCAGGCAAGCGATCGGGTACGCTGCCATCGGGCATATTTAAAGGTGCTGAACTACCATGATCAGACTACTGACAATTCCCCTTCTTTTGCTCTTCGTTGTGGGCTGCAACCCCACCGTCACGTTGGAAGCGCCAAAAGAACCCATAGAAATCAATCTGAACGTCAAGATCGAACACAATATTCGTGTCCAGGTAGACCAGGAACTGGAAGACCTGTTTGACGAAGAAAGTGACATATTTTGAGGGCCGCTGTCATGAAAAAACTTCTAATCACGATGTTCATGGTTTTTGCTGTGCAAAGCGCATGGGCTATTGATATTCATGCTGCCAAAGACCAGGGGCTGGTTGGCGAGTCGAGGTCCGGTTACCTGGCAGCCGTGAAGTCGCCGGCCAGTAACGACGTGAAAACACTCGTTGCTGACGTCAACAAGAAACGCAAAACGCAGTTCGAGAAGACCGCGCAGAAGACCGGCACGACGCTTGCGCAGGTGCAGAACCGGTTTTATGAGCTGGCGGTGCAGAAGACACACGCAGGGCATTACTACCAGGACGCTGGTGGGAAGTGGGTGAAGAAGTAAGGGTGCGCCGGCTTCTGTGGGAGCGCCTTCCAGCCGCGAATTATCTGATCGCGGCAAGATGCCGCTCCTGCGGGGAGCGGTGCAGATTTTGTTTCGCTTTTTGGCAAACGATATACGGCCTTCGTGCATCTAAGTTAATGATGTTTCTATGAAAGCAGTCACCGATTTTGGTGTAATCTGGTCAATTCCGAGCCCTGTGTAGGCCCTGCATGTCCCTGGTCACCGAACTAAAACGACGTAACGTGTTTCGTGTTGCAGCGGCCTACCTTGTGGTTGGCTGGTTGCTCACCGAAGTACTGACCACGATCCTGCCAACCCTGGGTGCACCGGCGTGGGCCGCGAAAGCCGTCATCCTGATTTTTGCTTTCGGCTTCATTCCGACGGTCATCCTGTCCTGGGTCTACGAACTGACGCCGGAGGGCATCAAGCGAGAAAGTGACCTCGAGCGGGATAGCGCGGTTGAGCGCACATCTATAAAGAAACTCGACTACATTACGATCGTAGCCGTGGTACTCGTCATTGTGTTTGTCGGATTTTTCAGCGCCCGCCAATTGCCGGACGACGTGGTCATGATCGAGAACAGTATCAGCGATCGGTCAGTGGCGGTCCTGCCGTTCGTCAACATGTCGAACGATGAAGATAACGACTATTTTTCCGACGGACTGACAGAAACGCTGCTGCACATGCTGGCCCAGGTTCCGGATCTCAAAGTCGCTGCCCGAACCTCAAGCTTTGCTTTCAAGGGAAAGAACATGGACATCCGCGAAATCGCGGAAGCGTTACAGGTTGCACACGTTCTGGAAGGCAGCGTGCAACAAGCGGGTGAAAAGGTACGTATAACGGTACAGCTGATCCGGGCGGCAGACGGTTTCCATGTCTGGTCGAAAATCTATGACAAGACGCTCGATGACATATTCGATATCCAGGATGAAATCGCGGCCAGTGTAGGCGGCGCGCTATCGGCAACGCTGCTCGGTACGGACGACGACAGCATGTTGGCGGGTATCGGCACCGAGAATCTGGATGCTTACGACCTGTATTTGCAAGCCCTCAAAGAACGGGCCACCTTTTCGTATGGCGGACTGTTGGCAGCCGAGGAACTGCTTAAAGGGGCGCTGACGATTGACCCGGATTTTCTGGATGCCAAAACCGAACTCGCCAGCAATTATCTGCAGCAGAATGAAACGGGGTTGATGGAACGCGACGACGCGTTTGCAGCGGCAATAGCGATCACTGACCAGGTTCTGGCCGTGAACCCGACTGACCCTGGTGCCCGGGCGATCCAGCTCTTCACAAAAGCCGCGCCGCTTCGACAGGAAGCCAGCGCAGACGCCCTGCTCGAGAATGCCAAGCAGCTTGAAAGCCTGATCGCCGAGCATCCCGACGAATACCAGGCACGCGTATTCCTGAGCCGCTTATGGCAGGGTCTGCAGCAACCCGAAAAGGCGCTGCAATTACAGCTCGATGCGCTGGAACGCGACCCCTACAACGCTCGCATACACTACGAGATCGGATCGATGTACCTGGAACTCGATCAACTTGAAGATGCACGCGCCGCTCTGAATAAATCGCTGGAAATTGAGCCCATGCAACCCAACGGCTATCTGCGACTTGCCCGGGCGGCGATGCAGTCGGGCGACGGCGTGGATTTTCTTCAACAACATCTCAAAGCGATGGGAGTCGATCCACGGGACCATGAAATTCCCGGACAAATTGCGGCTTTCCTGTACCAAATGGGCTTGATTGATGAAGGTGACGATTTTCGAAATCGCGTCATCGCAATCGCTCCAACCAGTCCGGTCGCGTATCGCATTGAGTTGCTACGGTCGATCAATATCGGTGATGAGGAAGCAAGCATCGCATCTGCAAAACGCGCATTCGAAGATGACGTCAGTAATCGGCAGTTTGCATACGGCGGCGCAGTTCTGTATTTGTTGAGAGTAGCGGCACAACGCGGAACAGTCGCAGAGGAAAGCGCATATCTCGACCAGCATGCACCAGGGATCCTCGATATCGGCGCAGAGTCCGTACCCGCCAAGTATCGAGTTGCGCAGCAAGTTGCTTTCGACGCCTGGTATGCGACCCTGCCACACGATGAATTAATCCGACGCCTTAAGAAAATGCTGGAGATCGCCGCACGCTTTGGCTTTGACCCGCTTGAAAACCCACGGGCGCATGTCGGTTTACTGGCGCTGCGCGGCGACATTGAGCAAGCCATCGAAGTCGCGCTTGCGGATGTGTTCACGCAACCGGTAACGATGAACCTGGGCTGGCGGGACGATTTCGTTCAGGCGCAATATGCCGAGTTCGTTACAGACCCACGTATCGTAGCAGCAATGCAAAACTGGGAGAACGAAGAAGCCGCACTACGCGACCGGTTGCATAACTTCCTGATGGACCTGAGCGCTGCATCGTAGGGGCGGCATCAATTATGGGGACAGTGACCTTAATTTGTGAGTCAAAGGCACTGCGGTAATTAAGGTCACTGTCCCCATAATTACCTGGTCTAGAAGCCCTCTACGCCTTTCATGTCCGGTAGTTTGTGGGCTATGCCCTTATGGCAGTCAATGCACGTCTTCTTGCCATCGGCCAGCGAAGTGGAGTGCTGATCCGATGCCCTGGTGCTTTGCGCGGTGAAGTCCATAAATTCGAGGTTGTGGCAGTTACGGCACTCCAGTGAATCGTTGGCTTCGAACCTGGCCCACTCCTTGTCGGCCATTGCCCTGCGGTGTTTGAGGAATTTTTCACGTGTGCTGATCGTCTGGAAAATTTTCCCCCAAACCTCCTTGGACGCCTGGGTCTTACGGGCAATTTTCTGGGTCCAGTTGTGTGGCACGTGGCAATCGGGGCAAGTCGCCCTGACGCCCGATCGATTCGAGAAATGGATCGTCTCCCGCAGCTCCTGGTAAACGTTGTTCTCCATTTCATGGCAACCAATGCAGAACTTTTCGGTGTTGGTCATTTCCAGCGCCGTGTTGAAGCCGCCCCAGAATACGATGCCGGCGATGAAGCCTCCGACAGTCAGCGCGCCAATGCTGTAGTGAACACTCGGGCGTCCGATATCCCGCCAGATCTTGCGAAAGTACTGGATCATGCTAGTCGTCCTGCTCGCTGGCGGCTCGTTCCTCCAGCAACTCATCCATGTCCTGGAACTCGTTTTCGAACACTTCGCGGATGGCTGTCTGGTTCACGTGGCACTGGTTGCAGAAATAACGCCGTGGTGAGACCTCTGCGAGGAAATTACCATCCCGATCCATGTAGTGCGTAACACTGATCATCGGTGCCTGGCTTTCTTCCGTGCGCCGCCTGGCGTGACAGGACATGCACTTGTTTACCTGCAGGTTCACTTCATAGCCGCGTATATCGTGTGGAATTAATGGCGGTTGCATCGGGTAGTTACGTTTGGTCCTGACATCACCATCGATGACCTGCGGGATCGGGCCGGGATTGCGTTCTTCGTCAATCGGTGTGCCACCACGCAGTGTCGCGATCTCATCGGCAGCTACCGCGCCAAGAAAAAGTGAGAAGGCCAGTACAAGAAGGGTAATCATGCTCGTTTTCTGTTTCATCATCAGCTCCCTTATGCCTTGATCACTTTGACTGCACATTTCTTGTAGTCGGTCTGCTTGGACAGTGGATCGGTAGCATCCAGCGTCACCTGGTTGACCAGCCTGGATGCATCGAACCAGGGCATGAACACAAGTCCCGCGGGTGGCCGGTTCCTGCCACGGGTTTCAACCCGGGTCCTGACCTCGCCTCGCCTGGAAATTATCTTGACGGAATCACCGCGGCGAAGACCGCGTTCCTGCGCATCGTCGGGATGAATATAGAGCAGAGCATTCGGCATCGCTCGCTGCAGCTCGGGCACTCGCCGCGTCATCGAACCGGAGTGCCAGTGCTCAAGGACCCTGCCGGTGCAGAGCCACAGGTCATACTCGTCGTCCGGGCTTTCTGCCGGCGGTTCGTAGGGAAGTGCGAAAATGATCGCCCTGCCATCCGGTTTGCCATAGAACTCAAAATCTTTTCCTGGCTTGACGTAAGGATCGTATCCCTCTCTGAAGCGCCAGCGCGTTTCCTTGCCATCGACAACCGGCCATCGAAGGCCTCGTGTCTGGTGATAAACCTCATAGGGCGCCAGGTCATGTGCATGGCCCCGGCCAAACTCCGCGTACTCCTCGAACAGGCTCTTCTGCACGTAATACCCGAAATATTCCGACTCATTGTTGCCGTGATCGGGACTGATCTCCGACAGTGGATAACGATTGGCTTTTCCGTTAGCGAACAGAACCTCGTACAGTGTCTTGCCGCGATGGGCCGGCGACGCATCCAACAGCTCCTTCGGCCACACCTCGTCCGTTGTGAATCGCTTGGAGAACTCTATGATCTGCCACATATCTGAACGTGACTCGCCTGGCGGTTCGATCATCTGGTACCAGCTTTGCGTACGACGCTCGGAGTTGCCGTAAACACCTTCCTTTTCGACCCACATGGCGGTGGGCAGGATGAGGTCGGCAGCCTCTGCAGTTACCGTTGGATAGGGATCCGAAACAACGATGAAATTGTCCGGGTTGCGATACCCCGGGTATCCCTCCTCGTTCAGATTGGCTGCAGCCTGCATGTTGTTATTACACTGAACCCAGTAAGCATTGATATCGCCGTCTTTAAGCTTTCGATTTTGCAGTGCGGCGTGGAAACCCGGTTTGCCAACGATCGTTCCCGCCGGCAGCTGCCAGATTTTTTCCGCGATCTTGCGGTGTGCTTCGTTCTTGACCACCATGTCTGCCGGCAAGCGGTGCGCAAAGGTACCGACTTCGCGGGCTGTGCCACAGGCGGACGGCTGGCCTGTAAGGCTGAACGGTCCGCTACCTGGCGTCGAGATCTTGCCGGTCAGAAGATGAATGTTGTAAATGAGGTTGTTACACCAGACGCCGCGTGTGTGCTGGTTGACGCCCATGGTCCAGTAGGACACGACCTTGCGATCCGGGTCGGCGTAGAGTTCTGCAAGTGCACGCAGCTTCTCGACGGATACTCCGCTGAGCTTCGATACGGTATCCTCGTCATAGTCGCTGACAAACTCAGCGTACTCATCAAAGCTCATGGGTTGCGAGCCACCGCTGTTCGGATTGGCCGCCGCCTGTTGCAGCGGATGTTCGTCGCGAAGCCCATATCCAATATCTGTGTCACCACGCCTGAAATTCGTGTGTTTGCTGACGAAGTCCTGATTAACGCGGTCTGTCTTGATGATGTAGTTGGCAATGTAATTCAGAATGGCAAGATCGGTCTGTGGCGTGAACACCAGGCCCATATCTGCCAGGTCGAAACAGCGATGCTCAAACGTCGACAGTACCGCCACTTTCACATGCGACGCGCTGAGCCGCCGGTCGGTGATCCGCGTCCACAGGACGGGGTGCATCTCCGCCATGTTGGAGCCCCACAACACGAAGGCGTCGGTCTCTTCTATGTCGTCGTAGCAACCCATCGGCTCGTCGATGCCGAACGTGCGCATGAAGCCGCCCACGGCGGATGCCATGCAATGCCGGGCGTTAGGCTCCAGATTGTTCGAACGGAAACCGGCTTTCATCAGTTTAAGGGCAGCGTAACCTTCCATTGTGGTCCACTGGCCGGAACCGAACATACCGACCGCTGTCGGCCCCTTTTCCTTCAAGGTGGCCTTGAATTTTTCGGCCATCACGTCGAAGGCTTCGTCCCAGCTCACGGGGGTGAAATCGCCTTCCTTGTGATACACACCGTCGCGCTTGCGCAGCAATGGAGTTTTCAACCGATCCTTGCCGTACATGATCTTCGACAGGAAGTAGCCCTTGACGCAGTTGATTCCCTTGTTTACCGGTGACTTAATGTCCCCGTGAGTGGCAACAACTTTGCCATCCAGCGTAGCGACATTTACCGAGCAACCGACGCCACAGAAGCGGCATGGCGCTTTGTTCCAGGTCAGGCGCGTGAGGTCCTCCCCCGTAATTACGTTGGTAGCCATGGCGGGTACCGAAATACCTGCAACACCGGCCGCTGCCGCAACGGCATTGGCCTTCATGAAATCTCGTCTGCTAACTGTCATTGAAATATCGTCCCCGGTTTTCACTGTTCCACACGCGGCTTCAATGCCGCGGATTCTTCCGCGCCCGTATATTCGTGGTAAACGGGCGCCACTGCAATTACGGAATCTACACGCTCAAGACTGCCCATAACGTCCGCCAATTCGCGAACGTCGCGGGCCTCCGCTGTCACGATCAACTTGCCCTTCTCTTCTGCATGCACTTCAAGACCGGGCATCGAATTGATGTGTTTGGCAACCTCAGGAGCATGCTCCGGTCGGGTGCTGACTACATAGCTCGCGACGTGGTATTCGCCTTCAGCCATGAGCCACCGCCTTCAAGGCGTTTTGCGGACAGGCGGCGATGCACGCACCACAGCCGGTGCAACTGTCCTGATCGATCCTCGGAACGGCCACGGACCCGAGTTGCGGCCGAAAACGGATAGCCTCGGCTTCGCAGGCATCGCCGCATGTCTGGCAGACCACCTGTCTTTTAGCCAGGCAGCTATCCTCAAGCCGCAGCTCCAGTCGCCACTGCGGCTGGACTGACTGTAGTAATGCATCCTCAGGACAAACCTCGATGCAACGCATACAAAATGTACATTCGCCCTGCCTGAAATCCACCTCCGGATAACCACCGGATCCTTCAAAAACAATGCCCTGCGGGCATTCGGCAATACATTCGCCGCAGCTTGTGCACTTGTTGGTGAAAAGCGGTTCCGGGATTGCGCCGGGTGGCCTGAGCGGCAGCGTAGCGACATCAGGCCGGCCACGAAGGAGGTTGCGTCTGGATAAATTGACTGCCTGACGCATTGGTCAGCCGGCGCCTGGCGGCCCGAAGAACACCTGCATCAACCAGATCATCAGGCCATAACCTCCGACGAGGATGACCGAAAGGATGGGAAACAGGAAAACAGCGATGAACAGGAATACGCGGCGTTCGCCGCGTTTCGTCAGCACATGGTCGTCGTCAGAAGCACTGGAACTCATTCGATGGTCTCCGGTTGCAGGCGATTTTCACGCCAAAAAAACGAGCGTAGGTATACAACGTAATGAAATCTCCAGCGCATTTTGGCAAACTTAGCACTATCTTAAAGAGTTATTAATTCAGAGTCACTGATGAAATTACGTATACGAGAAAACACGATTCGCCTTCGGCTGAAACGAGCTGAGGTGGATCAACTTGCCTCCGGCCAGAGCATAGTCGAACGAACCCACTTCCCGGATTCGGTGCTGACTTATCGCCTGGACATTGCCGACGATGGAAATTTCTCTGCCAGTTTCCATGACGGCAA
>PVMS01080575.1_pt1 | contig 10908 bp, 10 predicted proteins | sample 1853461 | NCBI WGS metagenome assembly PVMS01 (sample SAMN08582032, study PRJNA380276) | Marine sediment metagenome, whole genome shotgun sequencing project. | isolation source: ocean sediment barecode stripped | collected 2017
AAGCACGGGAGATGAAGGTGAAGCCTTCCAAAATTTTTCTGACCCATGCACACCCCGACCATGCCTGGGGATTGGACCTCTTGGTCAAAGAATTTCAATGTCCTACCTGGATCGACGCGCAAGAGCCGAGACCGGAAGGGACCGATGATTTCCAGTTTGTAAAGGATGGTGAAACCATCGCATTGGGCGAGTTGAATGTGCAGGTGATTGCGACCCCCGGTCATACCCCCGGCGGCGTTTCCTACCAGATCAATAAGACGATCTTGTCTGGAGATACCCTTTTCGCAGGGTCGATGGGCCGCGCTAATTCATCGTGGCCGGACCTCTATCGTTCCATCACGCAGACTCTCTTTTCTTTTCCGGATGATACGGCCCTGCACCCCGGTCACGGGCCCGCCACCACCGTGGGCGAGGAGAAACAGCATAACCCGTTTTTCTGCAGTAAATTCTGACCTTTACTCCCAAAGGCATAAAAATTCTCCTGATCTCTTGCAATTTTCTCTAGGCGAGACCATATTGGTGCTATGGATCCGGAAAAGGTCAATTACCACTATTGCGATGATCTGCTGACCTCGACTCTACCCGACATTAAAACCGTTTTAGTGTCCGGGGCCAGCGGTTATGTGGCGCGCCGCCTGGTGCCGGAATTGTTGTTTCGCGGCTACCGGGTTCGGTGTATGCTCCGCGAAAAAGGCATGCCTCAGGTATTAACCCACCCTAATCTGGAATACGTTTACGCCGATGCCCTGAACAAGGACCAATTACAGCTGGCGATGAAGGGGATCGATGTCGCTTATTATCTCATCCACAGCATGCGGATCGTGAACCGGAAGTTCCGTCAAACCGACAAGACCGCCGCTAAAAACTTTCGGGAGGCGGCGGAGGAACATGGAGTTAAAAAAATCATCTACCTCGGAGGGCTGGGCGAAACCAGCAAGATTGTGTCCCGCCATCTGCAAAGCCGGATCGAGGTGGGCACGATTTTGTCCGAGGGGTCGATTCCGGTGATCCGTTTGCGGGCAGCCATCATCATTGGCACTGGCAGCACTTCCTATGAGCTTCTCAAATCCATGATCCAGCATACGCGCTGGATTCCTTTTCTGTCCGAGTTCAACTCCCGGTGCCAGCCGATCGCCATTCGCGATGTGATCAAGTATCTCGTCGGCGTATTGGAAATAGACGGATTGAAAACCCGGAAGTATCCCCTCGGCGGCCCGGAGGTGATGACTTATCAGGAAATGGTTGAACGGTTCGCCGGAATTTTAGACAGGCGCGTCCGGTTTTTCAACGTTTCCTGGGTGCCGCTTCCGGTCACCCTAATGTGCCGATTGTTCGCCTATTGGCTTCATTTATTTATTTCGGTACCGGTGAACATCACCTGCCTGCTCCTCGAAAGCCTGCGGACCGATGTGGTATGCACGGATGAAGCCATCCGGGAAATTCTTCCCTTCGAGACAGTGGGGTTTGAAACCTCCGTGAAGTGGGCGCTCCAGAAGGAGGTCAATTCCATGGTGTATTCCCATTGGACCGATGTACCGCCGGAAAACATGGCCGACCTCCTGCCGCTTTGCGAATTTGAATCTTCGGATTTTATTGTCGAGGAACATTCGAAAGATATTCCGGCCTCGGCGGAAGTCGTGTTCCAATCCATTTGCCGGATCGGCGGGTCGCACGGCTGGGTGCACGCCAACCTGCTGTGGAAAATCCGTGGGTTCATCGACCGGGTTCTGGGTGGCGTGGGTTTGAACCGGGGACGCCGGGACCCCAATGATCTTCGAATCGGGGATTCGGTCGATTTCTGGCGCGTCGAAAACCTGGAACCCAACCGCGAATTGCTTCTGCGGGCAGAGTTGATCTCGCCGGGTTTGTCCTGGCTCCAGTTTGCCCTGCAGCCTTCCGAAAATGGTCACACCCGCCTTACCCTGCGGGCGCATTTCATTCCCGACCCGGTGTGGGGCCAAGTGTACTGGACGCTTATGTCCAAATTTCATACCTATATCTTTACTGGAATGCTGGATTATTTTTTCAAGGAATCGGTTCAATCAGTAAAAACCGATGGTCTGAATACCGATACGGTTCCATCCAAAGCTTAGGTTGTTGGAATAAGGGGGGTATGCTACTCTCAAGCCTCGTTTTACCTTTCTTTGGATTTCCTTTATGAAACAGTTTTCAACCGGGCTGGTTTTATTTCTAACCCTTTTGTCTGTAATGGGTTGCCCTCCTGCCTCGCAGTCTCAAAAAAAGATGAAGCCTTTGTTCCGGATCAATGCAGTGCTTGATACGGGGAAAGAGCCGTCATTTCTGGTTACGGATGATTTTGACATCGACGGCAATCTGGACTTGGTGGTCTTGAACAGCGGCGAGCATACGATGTCTGTGTACAAAGGTAAAGGAGACGGTTCCTTTAATGACCAAGTGCAGTACAAAACCGGCGCAGATCCGATTTGCCTTGCTGTGGCAGACTTTAACAGTGATGGTTTCAAGGACATTGCAGAATTGAATTATCAGGACCAGGACATCCAGATATTTTTGAATACCGGTCGAGGGGGATTTAGAAATACCGGAAAAGTTATCAAGCCGGGCAAGATTCCGATCAATCTGATCGCCGGAGATTTCAACGAAGACGGTTACCCGGACCTTGCGGTCTCACTCCGTTTCCACAAGGTCGCGATTTTGTTCGGTAAGGGAACGGGAGGGTTCAAGGACCCGGTGGCGATATCGGTCAAAGGTCAGCCGACCGGACTGGTGGTGGGTGATTATAACCATGACAAGCATGTTGACGTAGCGGTGGCTTTGGCGGGGTCTGGTCATGTGGGGGTGGAAATCCTGTGGGGTGACGGTAAGGGACAATTTGAGAAATCGAAAGTATTTAAAGGAGGGGGCCAGCCTCTCACCATTGCCAATGTGGATGCCAACAACGATGGGTTTATGGATCTGGTCACGTCCAGCAATTCCCTGCATGCGATGACCATGCTGATGAACAACAAGGATAAAACTTTTAAAACCCTGCAGGATTTTTCAGCGGGCGAGTTTCCCAAATTTGTTGCCGCTGAAGATTTTACAGGCGATGGGATTGTCGATCTTGCAATTTCCAATTCGACTCATGATACGGTGTCAGTATCTTTGGGAAGGGGAGACGGCACGTTTGTTTATCCACCCATCAAGCATTTTGTCGATGAATATCCTCAAGGATTGGTATCCGGTGACTTCAATAAGGACGGAAGGATGGATATTGCGGTGTCGAACCGGGATAAAAATTTGTTAACCGTAATGTTGAAGAAAAATACCGCGCAACCCAGGCAATTCGTTCCCAAGCCCGCATCCTCTTAAGGGTTCCTGTTTTTAAATAGTTTCGTAAACCCTGAATAATTCCACAACTATAAGATGAGTGAACCAATAAAAGAAAAACCCGTGGAGGGGAAAGGTGGCTTTTTTCAAAGCCTCAAAAAGGGATTATCCAAAACCCGGAATTCCCTGGCCGGAGGAATCGATAATCTGGTCCACGGCAAGGCTACGCTCGGCCCGGAACTTGTGGATGAAATCGAAGAAGCATTGTTGGTTGCCGATGTGGGGGTGAAGACCACGCAATTTATCGTTGATGAACTCAACCGGCAAATTGCAGAAGCTCGCATCCGTGATCGCGAAGGCATGCTCAACCATCTACGTCAAATGATGGCTCAACTGCTCAACAAGAACCAGAAGCACTGGGATTATTCCGCCCATTCACCTTTTGTTATTCTGGTGATTGGTGTCAACGGTTCGGGCAAGACCACGACGATTGGTAAATTGGCGCAACGGTGGCACAACGAAGGCAAGAAGGTTTTGCTGGCGGCGGGAGATACTTTTCGGGCGGCCGCAGTGGAGCAGTTGCAGATGTGGGCCGACCGCATCGGGATTCCCTGTATCAGGCAAGACAGCGGCGCGGACCCTTCGGCAGTGGCATTCGATGGGGTTCAGGCGGCGGTGGCGCGCAAGATGGATATCGTCATCGTCGATACCGCAGGACGGCTACAGACTAATCTGAACCTGATGGAAGAATTAAAAAAGGTGAAACGGGTGATCGGTAAGGTTATACCCGGTGCGCCGCATGAAACCTTACTGGTGCTGGACGCGACCATCGGCCAGAACAGTATTTCGCAAGCCAAGCAATTCCACGAGGCGTTGGACATCGATGGACTGGTGATGACCAAACTGGATGGCACCAGCAAGGGCGGGGTGATTCTCAATATTTCCCAGGAGATGAACTTGCCTGTCCGGTTTATCGGTATCGGAGAAAAGCCGGAGGACCTCCAGGAATTTCAGGCGGAAGACTTTGTTCGCGCTTTGTTTGAAGATTGAGTCGACGGGCTTTCAAAAATATAAATTGATGGAGAATAATCCCTCGTCCTTCTGGTCGAAACGCTGATATTCTAATCGCAGGTCCACATCCTTGTGCGGGGAATAGCGTAATTTGGAATCGTACTGAATATATTCCGATTCATTCCCCAGGGGAAACCGTTTGTACTCGGCTCCCAGTTGCAATCGCCAGTCCTCGCCGAAATCAATAAATACGCCTCCCGAAACACCGCCTCCGGCACGATGATTGTCTTCCAAATGGCCGGAAGTTTCCGCTTCCAACTCCGCCATGACAAACAGGATATAGGGAGATTTGTAGTTGGGCTTGTAGGAATATCCGTAACCGACATTTCCCTTACATGAGATGCAGTAGTCGCAGTCCAAGTCGCGGATCGTGTCGAAGCCCAGATTGAGTTTCCATGAGGGCTTTTTAAAAATGGGTTCGTAGGGCGTCAGCGATATAATATCCAGAAGGCGGAACCGATCCAGACGGAACCGCTTCGACTCGTAATAGTACCTGCCCGCCATATCCAAAAATATAAACTGCGAATCCTTTTTATAGCCGGTCTCCCTCCCGAGAATATCGTGGAGGGCGGGGCGGTAGGCGAATTCCTGGAACAGTTCATCATTGTTGATGCCTACTCCCAGCCGCACCCGATCAGTACCGTGCGCCGTTTCTGGTGGCGCTGAAAATCGGGTCACCTCCGTATCCTGCCGTTTGTATTTCAGTTTACTGCGTTCCAGAAGGATGGCGTGGGGAATCCTGAGCGGCTTTTGGGGATCAAAATCTTCTTCGCCCAAGCCCTTGTATTCCAGATAATCCAGGTAGGCATCCAACACAAGCGCTTTTTTCGGAGTTGACAATTGCTGGTAGGAATCTTCTTTCAGTGTCTGGGCTTTTTCAACCAAGCCGTAGAAAACTTCTTTCTCTTCGTCGCTCATCTGTTCGGTTTTATGTTTCATTCGACTCAAAATGGCGGGGCGATAGGTGACCTTGGAAATCAACCCTTCCTGTTCTGCTAAAATTTTGATGGTGTCGGCTGGCTGGACTGCAAATAAAAAACCATCACTCAATTCCAGGTCGGGGTTTGCCACTTCCAGGATGGTGAGCATATGATAGGAACAATTTTCCTGGAAATAATAATAGTCAAAATAAGTTCCTCCGAGTTCCCATAAATGAAGCAAAAGGGTGTCAGTCTGGTCGGGGGTGAAGTTTAATTCGTATTCCCATAAATCGCGACTTTCCCAGTTGCTGTATTCCTGGACCTTGAGGTAATAGGGGAAAACGGTAAAAGTTCCCTTAAATAACCCGAAAAGACCTTTGAACGTATATAAGATCATACTGCCGGTATCCACAGTAGCGGCATAATTGACCCCATAATTTGATAAAGCCTGCCTGTTGCTTTTACTTTTGCTGTCGATTCGAAGGAAGGTATGGCCGAACATGGATGCGGGATTGTTCATATAAAAGGAAGCAAAAATAAGAGTAACGCTTTGAGGTTCCAACTGATCCAGCCAGGTTTTCAGACGGGTGCAATCCGCTTTTGGAAGTTGGTTGGGATCGATCGAGAGCTCACGTTTTAACCATTTGTAGCGGGCGGCGAAATTGCACTGCGGATGTTCTTCCTTGGCTTTTAAAGAATTTGGATCTTTGAACATGCTCCTGATCGTGGCGATCAGTTCGGCTCGTGGATCGGTTTTGCCATCGGGTGCGTTGAAAAAATCCATCCCGTCCGCTTCGCTTTCGTATCCGCCCAACCAGGTTCCTTTGTAGTGGAGTAAAAGGTGCCAGCTTCTCTTCTGGTCTAATTTTTTTTCCAATGCCTGTTGAATCAGTTGTTTGGCGTAGGGATTGGTTTCAGACGGATGAGCCCACAGAGATCCATCGAGTAAAACGAAAAGAATGATGAGGGTACTGATAATGCGGATGGGATGATGCAAGCGGAAACTTCGGGAAAGGGTGGACAAAAAAAGGATATCAATGCAACGCGAGGATACATTGATATCCTTTTAATATCAAGGCTATTTAGACTAGCCGATGACTCCCGTACAGGTTTTGGACAGAACCGCGTGTCCGGAGATCTGTTTTTCCAGGGAACCCAGCATGTCCTTCGTGGAGGTGTTTTGATCCTTCACGATCATGCCAAATTTTTCCTGGGCCACGTTTCCGAAATCCCCGTAGGAATCCTGGGAGCAACCGTACATGCTGGCCAGGTTATCAAGGTTTTCGCCTTTGCCTGCAGCCATTTCTTTGACCAGGCTGTTGTAGTTGACAGTGGCGAAGGTCTCACGCTCCTGTTGCTTGCGGCTCAGTTTGTCAGCGCCACAGTTGGAGGTGCCGAAAGTGATTGCGGTGGTGTGCATGGTTCCTGTAGGGTCCGCTAGTGCCGCCAGGAGTTGAGCCCCGTCCCGCTTCTTTCCATAGATGAGTGAACCGGGACCACAACCGGCATCGCCATAACCTGCGGGGTGGGCGATGGCCGTGCCGGAAAAAGCGACCAAAGCGAAAAGAAACGCGCTTCCAAGTAAATATTTTTTCATTGAGTCTCTCCTCTTGATGTTCAATTTTATTTTTCTTTTATTGTCGTAATCCATAAATATAATAATGTTGAGAGCTCAATTAGCCGATCACACCGGAGCATGATTTGGAAAGAACCGTATGGTCGGCCATTTCGTTCTCCAGAGAAACCAGCATTTGATTGGAAGAGGTGTTTTCGCTTTGAACGATGTGTTCGAAGTTTTCCTGCACCATGGCGCTGAATTCACTATAGGATTCATGGGAGCATCCGTACATGCCGGCCAGGGTATTCAGGTTTTCGCCTTCGCCTGCGGCCATTTCCCGAACCAGGCTGGAGTAGTTGGATTGAGCGAATATTTCACGCTCTTTTCCCAATTTAACCAGACCCTGTGGATTGCAATTGGAAAACCCGGTGCTAATAGCTGACAATTGGGTAGGTTTAAAAGTCGTATTGGTGGTAACCCCAACCAATTGCATGGCGCCCGGTGCGGTACCCGCTACCAGGGAACCCGGCCCACAACCGGATCCACCATAGCCTGCGGCAAACGCGGCACCCGAAAGGGTAATAAAAGTAACAAGAACAACACCCACCATTAGAAGTTTTTTCATGGACTGCCTCCTCATGTAGTTAAGGGTTAAGGGTGAGTTGATATTCCGGACATCCGAAATTCCCGGAGAAGAATGGAATTACCCTGTTAATTTAGAAATCATTAAACTCCCTATATTATTGTATTTTAAAGTGTATAGTATAATTACACAACCCATAAATGTAAATCTTAAGAAATCCACTGTTGTGTTTGGATAGAATTATGGGTCAGCCTGCAGACTTCTCAAAAGGAATGACCTTATATCCTCAATAATTGAGGCGTCTATCTGGGTGCACTATTTAAAATCAGTGGGGAATCATCTTTTAAAGATAGGCCGGCTACTGCGCAGGGGGAAAATAAAAAAGGGTATCAATGGTTCGCATAGAAACATTGATACCCTTTTATTTTATACAACCAAGTCCAGTGGGATTAACCGATGATGCCGGAACAGGATTTGGATAATACTGCGTGACCCGATATCTCAGATTTCAGGCTGGAAAGCATTTCCTGAGAGGTGGTGGAATCATTTTTGACGATATGACTGAAGTTGTCCTGAGTCAGAGAACCGAAATCAGCATGAGACTCCTGAGAGCAACCGTAGAGACTTGCCAGAGTGTCCAGATTTTCCCCTTCGCCCATAGCCATTTCTTTTACGAGAGTGGAATAATTTTGCATTGCAAATTCTTCCCGATCTTTCTCCAGTTTTGACAGACCTCTAGGATTACAATTGGAAGTACCCGTGGTGATGCCGAAGATCTGGTTAAAAAAAGTTGCGTTGGTGGTAGCAGCAAAAATCTGAACAGCACCTTGCTCGTTTTTGAAAAGTAGGGCCCCGAGACCGCAACCGGCATCGCCATACCCGGCGGCAAAGGCCGACCCGGAAAAAGAAACTAAAGAAAGAACCAAGGCACCTACCATCACTAGCTTTTTCATAGAAGTTCTCCTGTTGTGGTTAATTAAAGGCTGGTCAATAAAAAAATGCGTGGATTAATTTCATGGCCAAGGATTGGTCAAGGTCAATAAGTGAGATTATATTTCAAGTGATATCAATTACTTAGAACAAAGTTAGCATACCTGTATATATTAGACAACGATTAATTATAATTCTAACTGGGGGATTTTTCTACCCCAGTAGGGCCGCTGGAGAAAAATTTTGAAAGCCGCAGTTTTTAGAGAAAATTGGAGGCGCCGGGCGGATTCGAACCGCCGATAGAGGTTTTGCAGACCTCGGCCTTAGCCACTTGGCGACGGCGCCCTTTGAGTTTTAACGCGTGGGGGGAAAGGAGAAAATGGAGCGGGAGAAGGGATTTGAACCCTCGACTTCAACCTTGGCAAGGTTGCACTCTACCACTGAGTTACTCCCGCTTGTTTTATCGTAACCTGTCTGCGGTGCAGATGAATTTTCCATTATATTTCCTGCCCACCGTTTGTCAAACGCTATTTTTTCATGAATTTGTTTTCGGTCCCGTCCACCAGTTGCTGGATGTTTTCACGATGACGGATGGCCGTGATGATCCCCGCTGCCGTTGCGACGTAGAGGGAAGGGCCGGGGGCATTAAAATAGTACCCGAGCCAGGGAATGCTGACGGCCGCCAGGATGGAGCTGACCGAAACATACCGGGTAAAAGTGAGGGATACGGCGAAAACTCCTATCGAGGACAACCCGGCCCACGGCATCAGATAAAGGAAAACTCCCAATCCGGTAGCGACGCCTTTGCCTCCCTTGAATTTGAGAAAGATTGAGAAGACATGCCCCAGAAACGCCATCAATCCCGCCACCGCCACCGCCCATTGAGTTTCCAACAACTGTCCTGCGATCCACACCGCGAGGTAGCCTTTACCGCAATCTCCGATCAGAGTTAAAATTCCGGCTGTTTTGCCGAGGGTACGGTTCACGTTGGTCGCGCCGATGTTTCCGCTGCCATGCTGGCGCAGGTCCACCCGTCTGAATTTGGACACCACCACGCCGAAAGGGATGGATCCCAGAAGGTAGGCCAACATGCAAACCAGGATAATTTCCATAGTGAATTTATCTAAAGGATGGATAGGCCCCGCTCACATCAATTCCCTGCTTCTGGAATCGGGTTCGGGTATCGAGGAGGTGCGATAATCCGCCGTTATTAAAGTGGCTACTCCAAATGTTCTTGCAGGGCTTCGTTGGTGGAACGGATTTTCAAACGTGCCTTGGCTCTTTTTTCAATCTGCCGTACCCGTTCCCGGGACAGCCCGATTTCTTTACCGATGTCCTCCAGGGTTTTGGTATCCCCATTAAACCCGAACCGCATGCGGAGAATTTGTTCTTCCCGTTGCGACAGGTGCTTGAGCATGTCATCCACCTTTTGATGCAGAGATTCCTTCATGATTTGATCGTCGTAAGGAATGTAATTGGGATTCTCCAGAAGATCAAGGTATTGGGTCACGTCGTCGTCCCGCAACGGCGTGTCCAGCGACAGGTGGGTGCGGTAGGCCCGCATGATATTTTCGATATCCTCGACGCTGTATCCCAAATCCTCCGCCACTTCGGAGGTGGTGGGCTCCCGCTCCAGTTCCTGTGTCAAGGATTTGTATTTCCGTTCGATTTTATAAAGTTTGCCCGCTTGCTTGATGGGAAGTTTGACTGTTCCCGACTGCTCCGCCAGAGAGTGCATGATGGCCTGCCGGATCCACCACACCGCATAGGTGATGAATTTGATTTGCCGTTCGCCGTCGAACCGTTTGGCAGCCTGGATTATCCCGATGTTTCCCTCCTCGATCAAATCCTGCAGGGACAACCCGCAGCCCCGGTATTTGTTGGCGACCGTCACGACATATTTCAGGTTGCGCCGCACCAGTTCATGCAGGGCTTTCACGTCGCCTTCCTGGATTTTTTTGGAAAGGGCCGCTTCTTCTTCACGAGTCAGTGGTTTCAGTTTGCTGATCTCGTTCATGTATTGCCCGAGTGCGTCGGGCATCTCCGGCAGGCGCTCTTTCCTGGCAACAGCCTTTTTGCCGGCCTTTGGTTTTATTGTTTTGGGAGTTTTATCAATTGCCATGATTGTGCTATGACCTGGAGATTACTGGATTTCCCTCAGGCGCGTCCGCGCTTCCTTGACGAACTCGCTCCTCGGATATTTACGGATCAATTCTTTATAATTCAGTTTAGCTTTTTTAAAACTTTGTTCATTGTAAAACGATTCGCCCAGTAGAAACAGCACTTCGTCCAGAAACGGCTGGTCCGGGTAAGCCGCCATCAACTCTTGGAATCGGGTAATCGAGGACTGAAACGAGCTCGTGCGGAAATAAAACTTGGCGATCGCCATCTGGTTGCGCGCCAGGCTTTCGATGCATTTTTTTCTCTTTTCCTCCGCCTGAGGCCGGTATTTGCTTTTAGGATAATCCTTAAGGAATTTTTCGAATTCCTCAAGAGCGTTCTGGGCGAATGTCTGGTCGCGGGTTTCAATATCCATCAGATTGTAATCGCTCATCGCC
>PVMS01081680.1_pt1 | contig 10908 bp, 10 predicted proteins | sample 1853461 | NCBI WGS metagenome assembly PVMS01 (sample SAMN08582032, study PRJNA380276) | Marine sediment metagenome, whole genome shotgun sequencing project. | isolation source: ocean sediment barecode stripped | collected 2017
TTACTTATTTTGTAAAAAAGAAATACTATTTAATAGTTAATATTTTTTCAAGATATTAGGGTAAATTAATTAAAAACTGATCAGTATCTTGTTTAAAATCATCATGAATAAATTCCGAATCAGTTTTGCATTTTACCTTTAATAATTTAACATCTTTGTTCCATTTGTTTCCATCGAAAAAGGACAATCCTTTAAAATCTCTCACTTTATACAAGGATTTCACTCCGTAACATGATCCCAGATACACATGATCCAAATTGTTCTCAGAGGCCCAATGAATAACACTTTGCATCATCCATTTACCCAAACTAAATTCTTGATATTCCAAGCTGAAAAATGCAAACCAATAATGCAGGGTACCACTTTCTATGATTGTAATTACATAACCTACTTTTATCCCTTCTAACAAGAACTCAAAAATATGGCTGATGCTTTTAGCATTTAAGATATAGTTTAATCGCTCTTCACTTATCTCCGCAGTAAATCGTTTTGCCGCAAAGTCCATGCAGAAATTTTGAAAACCTGTTTCATTAACATCAAAATCAGCTATAGGAATTATTTTAAATTCAGGATGTAAAGGAGCTATTTTTTTAGCGACTCTTCTGTTTTCAGAGGAAGTTTTAAAATCAACTAAATCAACTCTTAAACTTCTTGCCAAATAATAAGTTTCTTGATCTAAGTTGATATTGTTTGAATAGGGTAAAAAACCTTTATTATATATTTCTGGAATTTCTTTTTGTGATTCTTTAATACAATATATAGCATAGTTGAATGTATAACTATTATAATCAACAAGACTTTCTGATTTAAATATTTTCATAAGAAGAAATAATTAATGTAAACATAATAAATAAACTCAAAAAACGCATCAAAATTCATATTCTAATGCGTTCTTTAAATCAAATAAATTAAATATTACTCTTGACTGATCAACTCTTTTTGGATATTAGAAGGTACCGGTTCAAAAGAGGCAAAAGTTGTCTTGAAGGTTGCTCTACCTTGCGTTTGTGATCGTAAACTTGTAGAATACTTGTACATTTCCGCAAGAGGTACTTTAGCCTTTATAATTTGATGTTTTCCCTCACTATCCATGCCAACAATTATCGCTCTTCGTGATTGTAAATCAGTCATTACATTGCCCATTAAATCTTCAGGTACTCTTACCACCAGGTCTTGAACGGGTTCCATTAATTTTGGTTTTGCCGCTAAGAATGCCGCTTTAAAAGCATGAGCTCCAGCAATTTTAAACGAAATATCATTGGAGTCAACGGAGTGCATTTTTCCATCGTAGATCATTGCTCTAATATCTCTGGCATAAGATCCTGTTAGAGGCCCCTCTTCCATGACCTCAAGAATACCCTTCATAACAGATGGTAAGTAGCGGGTGTCAATTACTCCACCCGTAATACAATTGTAAAATATTAATTTACCACCCCAGGGCAACTCCACTTCTTCTTTTTTTCTTACGTTAAACCCTTCCGGTTCAGGCATTCCTTCGTGCCAAGGCTCAATTTTTAAATGTACTTCACCAAATTGTCCCGCTCCACCAGATTGTTTTTTGTGTTTATAACTTGTTGATGCCGGCCGCTGAATAGTTTCTCTATAGGCTATTCTTGGTTGTTTAAATTCAACGTTTATTCCATACATATTTTTCAGGGTCCAATCTATTGTGGCCAGATGTAGTTCCCCCTGACAGTAAAGAATTAACTGTTTGATTTCTTTAGAATATTTAATATCGGTGGTTGGATCCTGACTGTGGATCTTTTTGAATACTTCACCTAATTTTTCATCATCTTTTTTATTTACAGCGTTTACTGATTTTCTTATACGAGCTTCTGGAAATACAATTGGCTTAATCGTATTGTTAAATCCCTGTGCGTGCAAAGTATCATTCGTTTCTGTATGTTTTAATTTCAATGTGGCTCCAATATCCCCGGCGGTTAACTTATCAACTGCATGCCTTTTTTTACCGTCCATTATGTACAGTTGATTTAAGCTCTCCACCTCATCAGTTCTCGAATTCACCAATCGATCATTTTGTTTTACCTCGCCTGATTTTACTTTAAAGAAAGTTATCTGACCGAGGTTGGGTTCATGGAATGTTTTGAAAATAAAAAAGAGAAGTAGGCTCAGAGGCTGAACAAACTATGTCATTTCCTTCAACACTCTGTTCGGGTTTTAAATCAGCCGCGGCTGGAGCAACATTATCAATAAAACCCATTAGTCTTCCACTGCCCATATCTTTTAATGCAGAGATGCAAAAAACTGGAAATAACTCATGATTCAACATTCCCTTTTGAATTCCAAGTCGCATTTCATCTTCATTTAGAGTTCCTTTATCAAAATAAAGTTCCATTAATTCTTCATCGTTCTCTGCAGCTTTTTCTACCAGTTCATTGTGTAAATGATCAGCTAGTTCTTTTTGATCTTCCGGAATTTCTAATTTTTCTGGTTTGCCACCCTCCGATTTGAACTTATAAACTTTCATTTTTAATACATCTACAATACATTGAGATCCATCAATAACAATTGGGTATTGTACCTTAACAGCATTGTTTCCAACCAGATCAACAATACTTTGATAGCTTTGGTCAAAATTTGCTTTTGGATGGTCAATTTGATTGATTACAAATAGAGTAGGACGACTGAATCGATTAATATATTCCCAAATGATTTCTGTGCCAACCTCAACGCCATGTTGCGCGTTGATTACAGTAACTAAAGAGTCCGCAACCCTCATGGTAGAGGCAATTTCGCCTATAAAGTCATCCAGACCCGGAGTGTCAATAATATTGATCTTATAGTTACGCCATTCAGTATGTAGGGGGGTAGCAAAAATTGAAGTTTCTCTAACTTGTTCTATTTCGTGATAGTCAGAAACTGTATTTTTATCTTCAACTTTTCCCCTACGATTCAGAAGTCCGGCTTCAAATAGCATTGTTTCAGCTAAAGTGGTTTTGCCACTGTGATGAGCACCTACCAAAGCAATATTTTTGATATGTTTTTCGTCGTATATTTTCATAATAATTAGTATTTGTAGAATTTGTATAAAGTTATGAAAATATAAGAACTATTTTATGATAAAAGTTAGGGTATAAAAATAAGTTACTGGGTAATTAGGAATAAATACTAATTAAGGAGTAAAGATCAAACAATATTTACCTCTGTGTCCAGGTCAATATCGAATTTATCCAAAACAGCTTTTAATATTTTTTTTGATAATTCAACAATTTCAAAGCCAGTAACATTTCCATGATTTACCAATACCAAAGCTTGATTTTTATGAACTCCGGCATTTCCAAATCGCTTCCCTTTAAAACCACACTGCTCTATTAACCATCCTGCCGGAATCTTTACTAAATCCTCAGAGATGACGTAATTAGGCATCCCGGGGTATTTCTGTTCTAAAATATTGAAGTGGGCCACATCTATTACAGGATTTTTAAAAAAGCTACCGCTATTTCCAATTTCCTTTGGATCAGGTAACTTGCTTTTTCTAATGGCAATAACGGCATTAGAGACATCTATGATAGAGGGATCCTTTATATTATTGTTTTTAAGTTCCTCTTGAATAGCACCGTAGGAAGTATTTAAGGAATGATCTTTTTTAGTTAGTTTAAAAGTTACATTGATGATGATGAATTTGTTTTTATCAACATTTTTAAAAATGGATTCGCGATACCCAAAATTACAACTTTGCCTATCAAATTTTTTTACAGTATTTGAAGTAATTTCCAAGGCTTCCAGTTCATGAAAAACATCTTTAATTTCAACCCCGTAGGCCCCTATATTTTGCATAGGGCTGGTTCCTACATTTCCCGGAATAAGTGATAAATTTTCTATGCCACCAAAATTCTGTTTCAAACACCAACGCACAAATTCATGCCAATTTTCGCCCGCCTGTACTTTGACAAATATCGAATTATTGTCCTCTTTATCTTCATAGAACTCCATCCCTTTAAAATTAATATGAACTACCGGCTTTTTAATATTTTGAGTCAGGAGGATATTGCTGCCACCGCTGAGTACAAAAATATCTTTGTGAGAGGTAATGATTTCGATCAGTTGTGATAAAGTATCCACCGAAATAAATTTTTCTGCAATGACATCAATACCGAAAGTATTATATTCTTTTAAGGATATGTTCTTTTGAAATTTCAATTCTTGTACTGTTCAAGCGCTAGTTTAATCAATTCAACCGAGCGTACCAAACTTTTTTTATTCAACACATATGCAATACGAATTTGATTTTTACCGGACCCTTTGGTTGAATAAAATCCACTGGCCGGAGCAACCATAACAGTTTCACCATTGTCATTGAAACTTTCCAGCATCCATTGGGCAAAATCATCGGCATCATCGATGGGTAACTCGGCAATACAATAAAACGCACCTTTCGGGGTGGACACCTTTAATCCATCAATTTTTTTTAATTCTGACACCAGTGTGTTCCTTCGGTCTACATATTCCTCGATAACTTCATCAAAGTAAATTTGTGGTGTTTCTAAAGCTGCTTCACTGGCAATTAGCGCATAGGTTGGTGGACTTAATCGAGCCTGTGCGTATTTTAGTGTTGCCTGAATAATTTCTTTATTTCTTGAAACAATACAACCAATTCTAGCTCCACACATACTATATCGTTTGGAAACAGAGTCGATCATTATGGCATTTTGATCAATACCGGTTTCACTCAACACAGAGTGATGCTGAAGGCCATCGTAAATAAATTCTCTATAAACCTCATCAGCGATTAAAAATAGATCATATTTCAAAACCAAAGCCTTTAACTTTTCAAGCTCTTCTTTTGAATAAAGATAGCCAGTGGGGTTACCTGGATTACAAATTAGTATCGCCCTGGTTTTCGGACTTATTAATTTTTCGAATTCCTCAATTTTAGGCAGCGAAAAGCCATCGTCTATTTTAGAGATTATAGGAACGACATTAATTCCATTAGCAATGGAAAAGCCATTATAATTGGCATAAAATGGTTCTGGAATAATAACCTCATCACCAAAATCAGTGATACTTCCTAAAGTAAACAGTAAAGCCTCTGATCCTCCTGTTGTAACAATAATATCCTGGGCGGATATATGGATATTGTGCCTTTTATAATAATCAACCAATTTCTCACGATATGTTTCGGATCCTTCGCTACGCGCATAAGCCAGCACCTCAATATTGTTGTTCTTTACAGCATCCAGTGCAACGCCAGGTGTTTTTATGTCAGGCTGGCCTATATTCAGGTGAAAAACACTTAATCCTCTCTTTTTTGCATTTTCGGCATAAGGAACTAGTTTTCTTATTGGAGATTCAGGCATATTTTGCCCCTTTTTTGAAATTTTTGGCATGATTTAAATCGATTAAATAGGAATACAAAATTGCAAAATATTATTTACTTTTATTTATTAAATATCTTTTTTTTGATTTAATTTTTCTTATTGATTTTATTATTTTGTATCTTTATTTAAATTAATATTAACCAAAAACTATAGATATGTCTAGTGATTCAAAACTTTTAGTAGGACTTATAGTCGGAGCTGTGGCCGGGGCAGTAGCAGGTTTAATGTTAGCACCTGCATCTGGAAAAGAAACCCGGGAAAAAATTGCCGATAAGGCAAGTGATTTAAAAGGCGATTTCGATAAAAAATTTAAGGATTTATCAGAAAAAATTAAAGATCTTGAAGAAGATTCGATTCAAGATTTTAAAGCTAAATTTTACGATGTAAAAGGAGCAGTAAAAGTAAAATATGACCATATTGCAGCTAAAGTAAAACAAATGGAAAAGGAATTAGCTGAAAAAATGGAAGGATTAAAAAAAGAAGCCAAAGAGGCTAAAGAAGTGAAAGTTGAGTCTAATTCTGTTTAAAAATTTATAATTCTTTTTTATTTTATGGTAGAACTGATTAAAAAATATGTTGAAAATAGAATTCAACTTGTTAAATTAGAACTAATCGGTGTTTTAGCTAATGTTGCGGCTGGACTGATTAGTTCTTTTTTACTTTTTATCATGGGGATGCTAATCTTATTAATGTTCAGTTTGTCATTGGCATTTTGGTTGACTGGCATTTTTGAAAGTGAAGTTATTGGTTTTGCCATCGTTGGTGGTATTTACGTGTTATTGTTCATTATTTATATACTTTTTAGTAAAAATAAGATCGACACCAAAGTGAAAGATGCAATTATTAATGCAGCTTTAGCCGATGAAGAAGAAATTCCCGAATTTAATGAAAGCACTGAATTATGAATATTGAAAATAATTTCAAGATAAATTCTTACGAAGATTTGATAAATGCCAAAGTACTATTGAGATCAGAAATTGACGAACAAGAAAGGTCTTTTATGAACAATCCGGTTTTTAAAATATCTTCTTCTCTATTTAAAGGTGTTTCAATTAAGAGCTCACTTCAAGGCTCATTCGAATCTTTATCTCTTGATGATTTAATAAAGACAGGTGAAAATTTATTAAGTACATTCTTAATGGCAAACAAGAAAACCCGCAAATTTTTTATTGCATATACTATTGCAAAGGAAATGGTGCCTTTTCTATTTATGAAAATAAATGAAATATTTAGCCAGAGTGCTCCGGTAAAGAAATGATTATTTTTGAAATTGTTAAAAATAAATTAAATTCACCTTCTAAAAGCTAATGTTTTCTTAAATAGAAGACATTTTTTTTTATTTTATAGTAACTTGATAAATGATTATTTATAAAGTTATGAATTTGAAGCAATTCTTTGTTTTCATTATACTATTTGTATTTTCTTTTTCAGGAATCGGTCAGGAGAAATTTTATATTTCTAATGATTTAAGAAAGAACAGTATTTCATTTCAATTACTGAATAACCTGATCGTTATACCTGTAAATGTTAACGGTACAGAATTACTTTTTTTGCTGGATACCGGTGTCGATAAAACGATTTTGTTTAATTTGGAAACTAAACACCCCCTCAGGATTCATGGAGTAGAAAAAATTAAGCTTCAAGGCCTGGGAGAAGGCAGTGCAATTGAAGCCATAAAGTCAAGGAATAATACACTTCGAATTGATCAGGTTATTGGTAAGAATCAGATGATATACGTGCTTCAAGACGCACAATTTGAGCTATCTGCAAAAATGGGCATCGATATTAACGGGATAATTGGGGGGGGATCTGTTTGATGATTTTATTGTAAAGATCAATTATTTTAGTAAAAAAATTACCTTTTATGACCCCAAATTCTATGAGTACAAAGATTGTAAAGGGTGTTCAACTTTTCCTCTTGAGTTTTATAAACATAAACCCTTGTTAAGCGTAACGATTGAAAATCATTTAAATGAAAGGTTCGATGTTAAATTGTTAATTGATTCAGGTGGTAGTGATGCGCTCTGGCTCTTTGAAACAAGTCATCCGAAGATTGTAATTCCGGAAAACCACTTTACCGATTTGCTGGGGCAAGGATTGGGGGGAGATATTTATGGTGAAAGGAGTAAATTAAATAAGTTGAACATAGGAAAATTTGATTTTAAAAATGTTTCTGTTTCGTACCCGGATTCATCCTCTATTGTTAGTGTTCAAAGAAATAGGAAAAGAAATGGCACCATTGGATCTGATATTTTAAGACGTTTCCATATCATCTATGATTACGGGAACAGTAAAATTACACTTAAGAAGAACTCGAATTATAGGGATATTTTTACGTATAACAAAAGCGGGATTGAACTTGTTTATGGGGGAGATATGTTAGTTTCAGAAAGGAAACCTGTTTATGGAAGTTCTAATTCGAATAATCAGAGTGAGAATTCCATTACAGAAATAATTTATACTTATAGTTTGGCATATAAGCCTAGTTTTCAAATTTCGTTTATTCGTGAGGGATCTTCTGCTATAAATGCAGGATTAAAAGTTGGCGATATATTATTAGAAATTAATGGAAAGACGGCATTCAATTATAGCTTAGAAGAGATAATTTACTTCTTATCGGGAAAAAATAACAAAAAAATTCGTCTTAGGATAGATAGAGATGGCAAACACATAGTGTATACTTTTCTACTTAAGGATCTACTATAAGGGATGCTCATAAAAAAAGCCCTTAAAAAGGGCTTGTATGATTAGTTTTCAGAGACAATACTTTTCTTTTTTTGTAGATCTTCGGAGTCATCTTTCAATACCCTTCCTTTTATTCTTAAAACTTTTGTTTCTTCAGAAGCGTTTGATGTGATCGTTACCGTTTTTGAAAACGATCCTATTCTGTTAGTGGCATACTTAACTTTTATTTCACCAACTTCTCCCGGCATAATTGGTTTTTCTGGTTTGGTTGGGACCGTACATCCACAACTTCCTTTTACTTGTGATATGATCAATGGGGTTTTCCCAATATTTGTAAATTTAAAAACTCTATTTCCATCTGAGTTCTGTGCAATATCTCCATAATCAATTACATCCTCCTCAAACTTAAAAATTGGAACAATCGAATCCGGGTTAACATCTTGCGCTTTTGCTTGTATGGCAATGAAGCCAATAAATAGTATTAAAAGTGTTTTTTTCATGACATTGGATTTTGCGTCAAAGTTAGTAAATTTTTGCTTTAAAATAGTAACTAAAATAAAGAGGATATATTGCTTAAAATTGTAATTTTGCAGCTTATTTTATATAAAATTAACAAATGAATATTCCAACTAAATATAACCCCAAAGTAGTTGAAGACAAATGGTATAGCTATTGGATGGAGAATAACTATTTTAATTCTGTTCCTGATGATCGGGAACCTTATACAATTGTTATTCCACCACCGAATGTAACCGGAGTTTTGCATATGGGACATATGTTGAATAATACCATTCAAGATGTCCTGATAAGACAAAAAAGAATGCAGGGATATAACGCGTGCTGGGTTCCTGGTACAGATCATGCATCTATAGCAACGGAAGCAAGAGTTGTTGCTAAATTGAAGGAAGAAGGGATTAAGAAAGCCGACCTGACCCGTGAAGAATTTTTAGAACATGCATGGGATTGGACCCATAAGCACGGGGGGATTATTTTGGAACAATTAAAGAAATTGGGTGCCTCATGTGATTGGGACCGTACAAAATTCACCATGGACGAGGATCTGTCAGAATCTGTGTTAAAAACCTTTATTGACCTCTATGAAAAGGGATTGATATATCGTGGTTACAGGATGGTAAATTGGGATCCCCAGGCAAAAACCACTTTGAGTGATGAGGAAGTGATCTTTGAGGAAAAACCGGGAAATCTATATTATATTAATTACAAAATTGATGGAAGTGAAGATGTACTGACCATTGCTACAACGCGACCTGAAACGATTCTTGGTGATACAGCTATTTGTATCAATCCGAATGATGAACGATTTGCACATCTTAGGGGGAAAAAGGCAATTGTACCCATAGTTAACAGGGTTGTTCCAATTATCGAAGATGAATATGTTGATATTGAATTCGGTACGGGTTGCTTAAAGGTTACTCCGGCGCACGATCCGAATGATAAGGTCCTGGGAGAAAAACATCATTTAGAAGTTATTGATATTTTTAATGATGATGCCAGTTTGAATTCTAATGGTTTACATTTTCAAGGAAAGGATAGATTTGTAGTTCGTAAGGAAATTTCTGAAGAGCTAAAAAATATGGGCTCTTTGATAAAGATAGAACAGTATATCCATAAGGTAGGTACCTCAGAAAGGACCAAGGCAGTTATTGAACCAAAAATTTCAGCGCAATGGTTCCTCAGCATGAAGGACCTTTCAAAACCGGCACTGGATCATGTGATGAATGATGATGTTCAATTTCACCCTTCGAAATTCAAGAATTCGTATCGAAATTGGATGGAAAATATCAGAGATTGGAATATTTCAAGACAATTGTGGTGGGGCCATCAGATTCCGGCATACTTCTATGACGAGGGAGTGAACGACTTTGTTGTGGCTGAAAATGTGGAGGAAGCCTTGGAAAAAGCAAAACAAAAAACAAAAAATATTACGCTAACGATAGAAGATCTAAGACAGGATGAGGATGTTCTGGATACCTGGTTTTCTTCCTGGCTTTGGCCAATATCTGTTTTTAACGGTATTAATGAACCTGAAAATGAGGATATAAAATATTATTATCCGACCAATGATTTGGTAACTGCACCGGAAATTATGTTCTTTTGGGTGGCAAGAATGATCATGTCGGGATATGAATACAGAGGAACACTTCCTTTTAAAAATGTTTATTATACGGGAATTGTAAGAGACAAGCAAGGTCGTAAAATGTCTAAGTCCTTAGGTAACTCACCAGACCCTATCGAACTAATACAGAAGTATGGTGCTGATGGTGTTAGAGTGGGTATGTTGTTGTGTTCGCCTGCAGGAAATGATTTGCCTTTTGATGAAGTGCTTTGTGAGCAAGGTCGAAATTTTTCAAATAAAATATGGAATGGATTTCGCTTGGTAAATGGCTGGGAAGTTTCAGAAAATTTAGAACAACCCGAGTCTTCAAAAATTGCGATTGAATGGTATCGATCTAAATTTCAAAGTGTTTTGAAAAGTGTTCAATCATCAATGGATCAGTTCAGACTTAGCGAAGCATTGATGAGTATTTATAAATTGATTTGGGATGATTTTTCTTCCTGGTATCTGGAGATGGTAAAACCGGAATTCCAGAAACCTATTGATTCGGTAACTTTAAAGGCTACAATTGCTTTCTTTGAGGATAATATTAAGATGTTACATCCGTTCATGCCATTCATTAGTGAAGAGATATGGCAAATATTTGATAAAAGAACTAAAAATGAAGCTCTGATAATTTCTAAATATCCGAAACAGAGTGGGTTTGATAAAATTTTATTGACGGATTTCGAAATTACCAAAGAAATTGTTTCGGCAATTAGAAATTTGCGTAAAGAGAAGAATATTTCCTTTAAGGATAAAATTGAA